>Ga0207904_1000440_pt1 | contig 15928 bp, 17 predicted proteins | sample MalvirmetaMSP118_FD_184232 | JGI IMG/M metagenome (GOLD analysis project Ga0207904, IMG submission 184232) | Marine viral communities from the Deep Pacific Ocean - MSP-118 (SPAdes) | ecosystem: Environmental > Aquatic > Marine > Oceanic | place: Pacific Ocean | collected 2011-05-30 | reverse complement strand
AGTGCCTTCTCGACGCCCGGCTTGAGGCCGTCCACCAGCGACGGCAGGTGGCCCGGCAGCTCGGTGCCGTTCTCGATGACGTCGATGGTCGCCGAGATGGCGCCGCAGCCCGTGTGTCCGAGCACCATCAGCAGCGGAATGTTGAGCACCGCCACGCCGAATTCAATGCTGGCAAGGCCGTTGGTGTCGACGAAGTTGCCGGCGACGCGCACCACGAACAGCTCGCCCGGCCCCTGGTCGAAGGCCAGTTCCGGCGCCACGCGCGAGTCCGCGCAGGAGAGGATGCCGGCGAAGGGATACTGGGCGGCGGCCCGGGCTTCCCGGCCGGCGGCCATGTCGCGATTGCGCGTCAGGTTCTCCACGTAGCGCGCGTTGCCGTCCACCAGACGGCGCATCGCCTCGTCGGGGGAAATGTCGTTCGGAGCCGCCTGCGTCTCGGCAGAAGTCTGCGCCGCGGCCGGCATGATGAAGCTGCCGGCGGCAACGGCCGATGCAGCGAAGGCTCCCGCGCCGAGAAGTCCCCGCCGCGTCAGCCCGGTGTTGTGGTCATTGCACATGATCTTCCCCTCTTTCCGGCTTGAACGCCGCTCCTTCAGTCGACCATTTGCGATGGTCACCGGCCGATCAAATCGTCCCGCCAGTTTTCAATGCCATCAGTCCGGAAAAAAGTTGAGTGAATTCTTGTTCATCGTCGGGTGGACGCCCGCTTTTTCGTATCAGGAAGACCAGCCGGTGCGATGAACCGGCTCGTCCGATAGCCATGACAAGTCCATCCGACGCGATTTCTCACCGCGCTGATGACGATCCGGATCGGGCCACGAGGCGCAGGGGGATCGGCTCCCAACGGAACCGTCGCGATCCGGGACCGTTTGTGACAAGGGATCACAGGAGGTCGATGTCTTCATGGACGTGTCGAACGGCTTGAACTGGGCAGCGCGCGGCGGATACGCGGCGCGCGGCGCCGTCTACCTCGTGGTGGGGTTCTTCGCGATCCTGGCGGCGATCGGCTCGGGCGAGACCGAGGACACGCAGGGCGCCCTGCGTTCGCTCCTGCAGCAGCCGTTCGGCGGCGTGCTTCTCGGCGTCGTGGGTGTCGGCCTCGTGGCTTTCGCCGGGTGGCGCTTCATCCAGGCGATCGGCGATCCCGACGGCCACGGATCCGACGGCAAGGGCATCGTCGTCCGCCTGGCCATGTTCGCCAGCGGTCTCATCCATGTCGGTCTCGCGGTCTTCGCGGCCGGCCTCGTCCTGGAGCTCGGCCAGTCGGGCAGCGGCGGCGGTGGCGGCGACCCGACGAGCGGCTGGCTCTCCTGGGTGTTCGGCAGCACCTGGGGCCGCTACGTGGCGCTGGCGCTGGCGCTGGTGCCGGTCGGCATCGGCTTCGCCCACATCAAGAAGGGATGGACGGCCGGCTTCGAGAAATATCTCGACCCCGCCTACAACAAGATGGGCCTGATCAAGCCGATCTGCTCGTTCGGCCTGATTGCCCGCGGCGTCATCTTCATCGTCATCGGCATCCTCGCGTTCTATGGCGGCGGCATCTACGACGCCGAGGACGCGCCGGGACTGGAAGACGCCCTGCGCTGGATCCAGGACCTGCCGAAGGGCTGGCTGGCGCTTCTGGCCATCGCGCTCGGCCTCGTGGCCTTCGCCTGGTACGCCTTCGTGGAAGCAGCCTACCGGCGAATCGGCGTGGAGAGAGCCAGCCTCTAGTCGCCTGGACAACGCGGGAAGGGGCGCAGCCCCTCCCCGCCCTCGGTGATGTCCGTCAGGCCGCGTGGGCGGTCAACGCCGTCTGGACTTCCGCACGGTCCGACATCCGGCGGAAGTGCGCTTCCAGCTTCGGGAACCGCTCGACATCGACCCCGTCGCCCTCGAGCCACCGCGCGATGGTGAACAGGTAGGGATCGCTGATGGAGTAGGCGTCACCGAACACCCAGGGCCCTTCCAGCATGTGCCGTTCGATGGTTTCGCAGCACGCGCCGACCGACTCCGGCACCTTCTTCCGCATCGCCTCGATGGCAGCCGGGTCGTCGGCCCAGCGGCTTCCGCGCAGACGATGGGCATGGGCCACGTGGACCGTCGAACAGAGGTAACTGTTGAAGGCCTGAACCCGCGCAAAGCCGAACGGATCGTCGTGCGGTGCGAGTTGCGCATCCGGGAATGTCTGCGCGATCCAGGCGAGAATCGCGGGCGTCTCGGTCAGCACGCCGCGGTCTGTTTCGAGCACCGGCACCCTGCCCTTCGGGTTGATACCGTGGAACGCGGGGCCCTGCTGCTCGCCGCTCGCGAAGTCGATCCGCCGGAGATCGTAGTCCGCTCCGGCGTCTTCGAGCGCAATATGAACAGCGAGCGCACAGGTTCCGGGCGCATAGGAGAGCGTCAGCATCGAGAGCAGTCCTTTCATGTAAGGCGGGAGCATCAACCCGCCGACCATCGGCCTCTCGGCCCCCTCGCGCAATCCATCCTGGATATGTCCGACTTTGAGCTTAGATGATTGTTCCAAGGTCGACGCAAACAGGATCATTGGCAGCGCCGTGACGAACAAGCGACACCTTCTTGCATCGCGTCCGCGCGAGCGCGCCGGCGCGCTCGCGGCGGCCCTCATGTTTGCCGCGATCGCCGCCACGCCCGCCGGCGCCGCAACGTTCGAGAGCCGGTTCGACATCTCCATCGCCGGCTACAAGATCGGCCAGTCGAGCGTGACGGCCGAAGTGACGGACACCGCCTACGCGCTTTCTGGAGAAGGCAGGGCAAGCGGCCTCAGCCGGATCATCACCGATGCCCGCGGCAGCGCCAGTGCATCGGGGCGGATGGCGGGTGACCGCGCCGTCCCCGCCTCCTTCGGCTATCGGTGGGTCGAGGGCGACGACGACGAACGCCTGGCGATGACCCTGCGCGGCAACGCCGTTTCGAACCTCAAGGTAGAGCCGGCACGTCCGAAGAAAGATCCGGAGCCCGACCGGGTCGTGCTCACCGACGCCCACAAGCGCGGCATCATCGATCCCGTGTCTGCGCTGGTGTGGCAGGTGAAGGCACCCGCCGATTCGCGCGCTTGCGCGCGCACCGTGCCGATCTTCGACGGCGAGCAGCGCTATGACGTCACGCTGTCGCCAAAGCGGCGCGACCACTTCGATGGAGGCGACAAGGCCTACCAGGGACCGGTCATCGTCTGCCGGATCGACTACACCCCTGTTGCCGGCCATCGCGAGGGCAAGCGCGAGATCCGCGAACTGCGGGAAAATACCGGCATGGAGGTTTGGCTGGCGCCGCTGCCCGAGCCCGGAACCGACACCGTGTTCCTGGTGCCGGTCCGCATCAAGGTCCCGACCCGGTTCGGGCTGCTGGAGATCGCCATGGACCGCCTGAACGTCAGGCCGTGAGGCGCCGTCAGGCGAACCCGATGCCGAGATAGCGCAGCACGAGCCCGACGCCGACAAGCCCGAGGACGATGTTGATGAACAGGCGAAGCGCCGAGACCGACATGCGGTCGCGCAGGCGCAGACCCAGCTTCTGGCCGATGATCGAGGGGATACAGCACAGCAGCCCGAGGATCAGTTCGCCCCGTCCGAACAGGCCGAGCACGGTCAGCCCGCCGCCGACCATCAGCATGGTGATGAAGAACATCACCGAGGTGACCAGCGCGAACAGCTTCCGGTCGAGCCGATAGGCGATGAACACCGGCAGCGACGGAAACGCGACGAACGACGTGGTCCCGGCCGCCAGCCCGGAAATCAGCCCGGAAGCGGCCAGCACGCCGCGCTTCGGCGGAGGACTGAGCGGCGGCGACAGGCCGCCCAGCTGCGTCACCGAGAAGATCACCAGCAGCACGCCGATGATGGCCTGGAGCGCATCCTGGTCGAGCGAGGCGAAGATCCGGAGACCGATTGCGGTGCCGGTGATCAGCGCGGCGTAGAACGGCCAGTACGGCTTCAGTTCCGGCAGCGATTCCCGGCTGGCGTACCCCTGGACGACGTTCGCCAGGAAGGACGGCACGACCGCGATGGCGATCGCGGCCGGCACCGGGATGAACAGCACCGCCACCGAGATGGTCACCATGGGCTGGCCGAACGAAGCGGCGCCCTTGACGAAGCCGCCGATCACATAGAGCCCGAGGATCGCTGCAATGACGGGGAGCGTGTAGATGGGATCCGCGAACATCGGCGTCTGATCTTCTTCTTCTCGTTGGGGACGGCGGCGAAAGAAGCGGAGGCGGATCGGAAGGGCGGCCCTTTGTCGCGCGTTGCCGGGCGGCGATCAAGGACTTGCGCGACAATCCAGCATTGCGGGATTCGCACATCAAACGTCGGGGCCCGCGCGGCTCAGCCGAACGAGCGCACCAGGATCAGGCCGCCCGCCGCGAACAGCGCGCCGAAGAACATCCGCCGGAACGTCTTTTCCGGCAGCCGGTTGCGGACGGCCTGCCCGAGGGCAAGGCCTGCCAGCGCCGGCAGGAGCCCGATCATCGACCCGATTCCCAGCGAGCTCGTCATGATGCCCCGGTCCGCCAGCGACAGCGACAGCGTCAGCGAGGAGCTGGAAAACAGCATGCCCATGGCCTGGATCAGCTGGGTGCGCGTGAGCCCCAGCGCCTGCAGGTAGATCAGGCCCGGCATCACGAACGAGCCGGTCATCCCGGTGACCACGCCGTTCAGCAGGCCGGCGGCGATGCCGACGGGCCTCTCCAGCGCCGGCCGCACCGAGAATCTCAATCCGGACAGGCTGATGACCGAATAGGTGATGAGAACGACCCCGAGCAGCGCCGTCAGATAGCCGAGGTTGACCCGTGTCAGCGCCCCCGCCCCGATCCAGACCGTCAGCGCGGCGGCGATCAGGAACGGCCAGATGCGCCGGAAGGTGGTGCGGGCCTCGCCGCCGACGAACGCCTGCCAGAGGTTGGTCACCAGGGTCGGGACCACAAGCAGCGCGATGGCGGCCGGCAGCCCGAGCGTCGGCGCCAAGAGGACGATCGCCACCGTCGGCAGGCCGACGCCGACGATGCCCTTGATGCCGCCCGCGAGAAGGAAGACGCCGGCGATCCACAGCACGATGCCCATCTGCAGGCTGCCGTCGGGGTGGAACAGGCCGAGCTCGACGCTCATGGGAGTCTCCGGACGCGGCGCTCGCGGGCCGATTGTTCTTCTGGGAAGGCGGCCTGCGCCCCACTGGATCCGACGGCGCGACCGTCCGCCGGCCCGCATTTCTTATCCCCGGGTGACAGGCGAAGCAAAAATGCTCTAGATCAGGCCCGACCGGATCGCCCCGTTTTCCACCGTCGAAGTGCGCCCACGATGAAGTTCACACTGTCCTGGCTCAAGGATCACCTCGAGACCGAGGCCTCCCTCGACACGATCACCGCCACGCTGACCATGATCGGCCTGGAGGTCGAGAGCGTCACCGATGCGAGCGCCGCGCTCGCGCCGTTCGTGATCGCCCGGGTGGTTTCCGCAGAGCAGCATCCGAATGCCGACCGCCTCCGCGTCTGCATGGTCGACCCGGGCACCGGCGATCCCATCCAGGTCGTCTGCGGCGCGCCGAATGCCAAAACGGGCCTGATCGGCGTCTTCGCCCCGCCCGGCACCCATGTGCCCGGCACCGGCGTCGACCTGAAGGTGGGCGAGATCCGGGGCGTGGAAAGCCGCGGCATGCTGCTCTCCGAGCGCGAACTCGGCCTGTCGGATGAACACGCCGGCATCATAGAGCTTGCCGCCGACACGCCGATCGGCACGTCCTACGCGACCTGGGCCGGCCTCGATGATCCGGTGATCGAGATCGCCATCACCCCCAACCGCGCCGACTGCCTTGGCGTCCACGGCGTGGCGCGGGATCTCGCCGCCGCCGGCATCGGCACGCTGAAGGACCAGGCCATCGCGCCGGTGGCCGGCAACGGTCCCTGCCCGGTGGGCGTCACCCTCTCCTTCCCCGAGGGCAATCCGATCTGCCCGGCGTTCGCGCTGCGCAAGGTGACCGGCCTGAAGAACGGCCCGTCGCCCGAGTGGCTGCGCCGCCGCCTGATCGCCATCGGCCTGCGCCCGATCAACGCGCTGGTCGACATCACGAATTTCCTGACCTACGACCGGAACCGGCCGCTGCACGTGTTCGACGCGGCGAAGGTCCACGGCGACCTCACCGTGCGCCGGGCCCGCGCCGGCGAAACGCTGCTCGCTCTCGACGGCCGCACCTACACCTTCGACGACACCATGTGCGTCATCACCGACGAGAATGGCGTCGAATCCATCGGCGGCGTGATGGGCGGCGAGGAGACCGGCTGCTCGGAGGAGACCACCGACGTGCTGATCGAGTCGGCGCTCTGGGATCCGCTGGCGATCGCCCGCACAGGCCGCGCCCTCAACGTTGTCTCCGACGCCCGCTTCCGATTCGAGCGCGGCATCGACCCGGCCTTCACCCTCGCCGGGCTCGAGCTCGCCACCCGGATGGTCCTGGACCTGTGCGGCGGCACCGCCTCCGACGTGGTGCTCAGCGGGGAGATCCCGGCCGACCGGCGGACGATCGCGTTCCCGGTCGCCGAGGTCGAGCGGCTCTCCGGAGTGGCCGTGCCGCACGCGCGGATCGTCGAGATCCTGACCTCCCTCGGCTTCGAGGCGGCCGGCTGCGGCGACGTGCTCGACGTTACCACGCCCACCTGGCGCGCCGATGTCGAAGGCAAGGCGGACCTGGTCGAGGAGGTCATCCGCATCGTCGGGGTCGACGAGATCCCGTCGCAGCCGATGCCCCGCCTCTCGCCGGTCTCCCGCAAGGTGCTGACGCCGATGCAGGTGCGCACCCGGCAGGCGCGGCGCACGCTGGCAGCCCGCGGCTTCGTCGAGGCGCTCACCTGGTCGTTCGTCTCCAAGCCCCATGCGGAGGCCTTCGGCGGCGGCAAGCCGGAACTGGCGCTTGCCAACCCGATCGCCAGCGACCTGTCCGACATGCGCCCGAGCCAGGTGCCCGGCCTCGTCCGGTCGCTTCAGAAGAACGCCGATCGCGGCATGCCCGACCAGCCGTTGTTCGAGGTCGGACAGGTGTTCCTGGGCGATCAGCCGCGCGACCAGAAGACCGCCGCGACCGGCGTCCGGCGCGGCACGGCGAAACCTTCCGGCGCCGGACGGCACTGGTCCGGCAGCGCCGGTCCGGTCGACGTCTTCGACGCGAAGGCCGACGCGCTTGCCGTCCTGGCCGCTCTCGGCACACCCTCCGAGCGCGTGCAGATCTCCCGTGACGCGCCCTCGTGGATGCACCCGGGACGCTCCGGCAGCCTGCGCCTCGGCCCGATCGTGCTCGGCCATTTCGGCGAGCTGCACCCGAAGGTCCTGACGCTCCTGGATGCCGACGGCCCGGTGGTCGCGTTCGAGCTTCACCTCGACGCCATCCCGCCGGCCAAGCAGAAGCCGACGAAGGTGAAGCCCGCCATCGCCATCAGCGACCTGATGCCGGTTGCCCGCGATTTCGCCTTCGTCGTCGACGAGGCGGTCGAGGCCGCCGACCTGGTGAAGGCCGCCCGCGGCTCCGACAAGGCACTGATCTCCGGCGTCGACGTGTTCGATGTCTATCGCGGCACCGGCATCGAGCCGGGGCGGAAGTCGATCGCCATCGAGATCACGCTGCAGCCGCGCGACCAGACGCTGACCGACGAGCAGATCGATGCCGTCGGCGAGAAGGTCGTCGCCGCCGTGGCGAAGGCGACCGGCGGCGTCCTGCGCGGCTGATGCGACCGAGAGCCTCGTCCGCCGTACCTTGCGGCGGGCGGGAGCGACCGTTATGTGACGGTCTGTTGCCAAACGCCCCGCCGGTCGCTTGACGGCGCGCGGACCATCGAGATCACACCGGCTGCGGAGCCAGCATGCTGTCGCTCATTCAGGTTCTACTGCTCGCGATCAAGATCTACACGTGGATCATCATCGGGGCCGCCATCTTCTCCTGGCTGTACGCCTTCAATGTCGTGAACCCGCGCAACCAGTTCATCGCGATGATCGGCAACACCCTCTACAAGATGACGGAGCCGGTCCTGCGGCCGATCCGCAGCATCCTGCCGGACCTCGGCGGCATCGACATCTCGCCGATCGTCCTGCTGCTGATCCTGTTCTTCCTGCAGCAGCTGATCGTCAACAACCTGGTGCCGCTGATCCTCTAGGTCGGCCTGTGTCCCACCGGGCAACGGGAGGCCGGCCATCGCTTCCGACCGGCTGTACGAGCGCGCCGCCGACGCGGTCACCGTCCGCGTCCGCCTGACGCCCCGGGCAGACCGCGATGCGGTGGACGGGGTCCGCGCGCTGTCGGACGGCAGCGAGGTGCTGGCGGTCAGGGTCCGCGCGGTTCCCGACAAGGGCAAGGCGAACAAGGCCCTCGAAACGCTGCTTGCCGGGACGTTCGGGCTGCCCAAATCCGCCGTCGGGCTGCGCTCCGGCCATACGGCCCGCATCAAGACGGTGCGGCTGCAGGGCGACCCGGAAGCGCTCACGGTCGCGTTCCGCGCCCTTCCCCGCCCCGAGCGGCCGAACGATCGGCCCGCACGCTGATGAGGAGCAATGTTCCTAATTCTTCCGCCGGGTGATTTCTCGTCATCGCCGCATGGTCTAGGAAGAGCCATCTTTCCGACCGAGCGGAGCATTCCATGAGCGCCACGATCATCGACGGCAAGAGCCGCGCCGCCGCCCTCGACGCCAAGGTCACCGAGGCCGTCGCCGGCCTGAAGACCGCCCATGGCATCACCCCGGGCCTCGCCGTCGTGCTGGTCGGCGACGACCCGGCCAGCGACATCTACGTGTCCAACAAGGTTCGCCGGACCGAGGCCGCCGGCATGCGCTCCATCGAGCACCGGCTGCCCGCCGACACGCCCGAGGACGATCTCCTGGCGCTTGTCAGGACCCTCAACGACGATCCCGAGATCGACGGCATTCTCGTCCAGATGCCGCTGCCCAAGCACATCGATACAGACAACGTCGTCGTCGCCATCGATCCGGCCAAGGACGTCGATGGCCTGCATCCGATGAACGCCGGACTTCTCGTGCTGGGCCGCTCGGCCCTCGTGGCCTGCACGCCCCAGGGCTGCGTCGATCTCGCCAGGCAGGCGCGCGGCGGCGATCTCTCCGGCCTCGACGCCGTCGTCATCGGACGCTCCATCCTGGTCGGCAAGCCGGTGTCGCTGCTGCTGCAAAACGAGAACTGCACCGTCACCATGGCGCACTCGCGCACCAGGGACCTCGCGGACATCTGCCGCCGCGCCGACATCCTCGTCGCCGCGGTCGGCCGTCCGAACTACGTGAAGAGCGACTGGATCAAGCCGGGGGCCACCATCATCGACGTGGGCATCAACCGCATCCCCGCGCCCGAGCGCGGCGAGGGCAAGACCCGCATCGTCGGCGACGTGGACACGGAGGCGGCGAAGGCCGTGGCCGGTGCCCTTACGCCGGTGCCCGGCGGCGTGGGGCCGATGACCATCGGTTTCCTGCTGGTCAACACGGTGATGGCGGCGTGCCGCCGGCGCGGCGTGCCCGCCCCGACGATCGCATAGGCACGCGACGGCGGCTGCCCTGTCAGGCGGCCGCCCGGACCAGGTGCAGGCTGAACAGACCCTCGTCGTCCGTCCAGACGCTTTCCGGCGTCCAGCCGGCGCGCTGGGCCAGCGTCGCGAATTCGCCGGGCGCGTACTTGTACGAGCTCTCGGTGTGGATGCTCTCGCCCTCCGCGAAGGTGAAACGCTCGCCGAGCACTTCCACCGACTGTTCGCGCAGCGACACCAGATGCATCTGGACGCAGCCCTTCTCGGCGACAAAGCGCGCCTCGTGCCGGAACGCGTCGAGATCGAAGGTGCCGCCAAGCTCCCGGTTGATGCGGTTGAGCAGGTTCTTGTTGAACGCCGCGGTCACGCCGACCGGATCGTCATAGGCGGCGACAAGACGCTCCGGATCCTTGCAGGTGTCGATGCCGATGAGCAACGCGTCGGCCCGGCTCTCCAGCCGCAGCCGTTCCAGCAGCGCGGCCGCCGCGTCGGGTTCGAAGTTGCCGATCGTCGACCCCGGAAAGAACAGCACGCGCCGCCCGGGCGGCAGATCGCCCGGCAGCGTGAACGCGCCGGTGAAGTCGGCCACCACCGGCGCCACGAGCATCTGCGGGTAGGTCGCGCTGATGGTCTGGGCCAGCTCGATCAGCTGATCGGCGGCAATGTCCACCGGTACGTAGACCGAAGCGCGATCGCCGAGGGCTTCCAGAAGCAGGCGCACCTTCACCCCCTCGCCGCTGCCGGGTTCGATCAGGATCAGGTCCTCCCCCAGGCTGTCGGCGATCTCGGCGGCGCGTTCGGTGAGAACGGCCAGTTCCATGCGGGTGGGGTAGTAGGTATCGACCTCGCAGATCGCTTCGAACAGCTTGGCGCCCAGCGTGTCGTAGAGCCATTTCGGTTCCTGGGTCTTCGGCGATGCCGAGAGCCCGGCGATGACGGAAACAGCGAAATCCGCGTCAAACGGCGCCCCGTCCGGCTCCTCGTCGACGATTGCGGTCTGTGCGCGCGCCATTCGGCGGTCCTCCGGTCATGAATGTCGGCGGCGCCAGCCTGTGGCACCGCCGTCCAAAGCTTTGAAACGCAGTGATGGTTCCGCCCGCTCAGCCGTCGCGGGCCAGCCTCAGGCCGGAAAACTGCCAGCGCTGATGCGGGTGGAAGAAGTTGCGATAGCTGGCGCGGGCGTGGGCACGCGAGGTGGCGCACGATGCGCCGCGCAGCACCCACTGATTGACCATGAACTTGCCGTTGTACTCGCCGATCGCCCCCTCCGGCGGCACGAAGCCCGGATAGGCCGTGTAGGCGGACTGGGTCCACTGCCAGACATCGCCGTACATCTGCGACAGCCCGGCGCCCGTCGCGGGGCGCGGTCGGAAATGGGCGCCTTCCACGAAGTGACCGTCTACGGGAACGCTGCCCGCCGCGTGTTCCCACTCAGCCTCGCGCGGCAGCCGGCACCCCGCCCAGCGCGCATAGGCATCGGCTTCGTAATAGCTGATATGGGCCACCGGCGCGTCGGGATCGACGGGCTGCGCCCCGCGCAGTCCGAAGCTCCACCAGGCGCCGTCGACATCGAACCAGTAGAGCGGCGCCGTCCAGCCCTCCGCCTCCCGAACCGCCCATCCGTCGGAGAGCCAGAGCGTCTGACGCTCGTAGCCGCCGTCGGCCATGAAGGCCTGCCACTCGCGATTGGTCGCGAGACGGGCGGCCAGCTCGAACGGCTCCAGGTAGACCTTGTGCCGTGGCCCCTCGTTGTCGAAGGCGAAGCCTTCCCCGTCGTGCCCGATTTCCACCAGTCCGCCCTCGAAGACCTGCCAGTGCAGGTCCTCCGACCGCGCGGTCACCGCCAACGGCTCCGGTGCCCGGAAGGCGGGCATTTCGGGATTGAACGAGAACGCGTGCAGCAGATCGGTCAGCAGGAGTTCCTGATGCTGCATTTCGTGATGACAGCCGAGCTCGATCAGCGCCGCGATCTCCACGGCGCTCTCGCTCGGCGGATGGTCCAGAAGGTTGGCAACGGCTCGGTCGACGGCATGTCGATAGTCGAGCACCTCCGCGGCGCTCGGCCGCGTCACCAGACCACGCCGCGGGCGGGCGAACCGGGTGCCTGCCTGCACGTAGTAGGAATTGAAGAGATGGAGATAGCGCTCGTCGAAGAAGGTGTAGCCCGGCACGTGGGGCTTCAGGACGAACTGCTCGAAGAACCAGCTGGTATGCGCCAGGTGCCACTTGGCCGGACTGGCGTCTTCCATCGACTGGATGACGAGATCTTCCGGGGAAAGCCCCTCGACGAGGGCCAGCGTCCGCTGTCGCGTTCGCTGGAAGAGCTCCGTGGATTCCGAAACAGCCGCTTGCGCGGCGCGGAAACTGGCTGTCGATCCGCTCACGCTCACCCTCCCGTTGCCTGAAGTACGGTCAGCCGATCAGGTCAACATGGGCTCTACGCCCCGATTGTCGAGGGTGCGCGTTGTGAAAAGAAAGTGACTCGAGACGGGAACCAAACGGCGAGTCGTCAATCCTCCAGCGTACGCGCCTCGTCCGGCAGCATGATCGGGATTCCGTCGCGGATCGGATAGGCGAGCTTGGCCGCCCGCGAGATCAGCTCCTGGCTTCCGGCGTCGTATTCCAGGGTGGTCTTGGTCAGCGGGCAGACCAGCATCTCCAGCAGCTTCGGATCGATCTTCTGTTTGGCGTCGGTCATCGGTCGCTCCCGGACTGTTTCGATCGGAGCGGCGCCCGCCCCGTGAACCTCAGTTGATGGTCGGATTGTCGTCGCCACCGGATCTGGCAAGCTCCATCTCGGTGATGGCAACCAGCGTCTCGGCGCGTGCCTTCAGGTCCGGCGCCTCCAGCAGCGCCTGTTTCTCGGCGGGGCCGTAGGGGCTCATCATCGCCAGTGTGTTCACCAGGATTTCGTTCGACGCCTCGCGCACGCTCTTCCAGTCCGCCTGCAGGTCGTTGGCGGAAAGATAGTCGCGGAACGCCTTGATCACCGCCTCGCGGTCGACCCCGTCGTCACCGCGGACCATGGCAAGGTCGCCCGCATAGGCCTCGGTTGAAATCCGGCACATGCGGAATGGAGTGGTGGCGGTCAGTTCCTCCTCGACATGGAAGCGGGTCACCCCCGACAGGGTGACCAGGTAGCGGCCGTCGCCGGTCTCCTGGAAGGCCGACACACGACCGAGACAGCCCACCTCGCAGATCGGCGGGTTGTCGTCGTCTTCGTCGACATCGTCGTCGAACCTGGGCTGCACCATACCGATCACGCGGTCGGCCCTGAGGGCCGCGTCGATCATCGCCACATAGCGCGGCTCGAACACGTTCAGCGGCATCTGCACGCCCGGGAGCAGCAACGCCCCTGAAAGCGGGAAGACCGGCACCACCACCGGCACATCGGCCGGCCGTTCATACGTCTTGTTGCCTGCACGCATCGCCTAAGGACCTTTCACCGGTCGGGCCGCCCCCGCTCCCGATTCTCATCCGCATATAGGTCAGGAGAACAGCAGCGACGACATTTTCCGGCGCCCGGCGATCGTCGCCGGATCCTTTGGCCCCCAGGCGTCGAAAAAGGACAGGAGCTTGGTGCGCGCCGCGCCCTCGTTCCAGTCGCGGTCCGCCCTGAGGATCGCCATCAGGTGTTCCACCGCCTGCTCCCGCGATCCGGACCCGGCCAGTGCGACGGCAAGATCGAACCGCGCCTGGTGATCGTCCGGATTGGCGCGAACCTGCGCTTCCAGCGCACCCGCGTCGCCGGCCTCCGCGGCCTCGTCGGCCAGCGCGATCGCCGCGCGGACCGCGGCCACCTGCGGCTCGCCGGCCAGTTCCTCGGGGATCATCGCGATGGTCTGGCGGGCATCTTCCACCTCGCCCATCTCCACCTGGCAGAGCGCCAGGCCCGCGATCGCCTCGACCGACCCCGGATCCTGCTGGAGAATGTCGAGGTAGAGCTCGACCGCCGCCGCGGCGTCGCCCGACTGGCGCAGTGCGTCGGCCTGGGTCAGCGCCTCGGCGATGGCGGCCCCCGGCCCGCCGGGACCGGCGATCTGCTCGATGAACTGTTTCACCTGGCCCTCGGGCAGCGCGCCCATGAAGCCGTCGACGGGCTGTCCGTCCTTGAAGGCGATGACCGCCGGAATGGAGCGAATGCCGAGCTGCTGGGCGATCTGCGGATCGTCGTCGATGTTGAGCTTGACCAGCCGGACCGTTCCGCCGGCATCGCGCACGGCCTTTTCCAGGATCGGCGTCAGCTGCTTGCAGGGACCGCACCACGGCGCCCAGAAGTCCACGAGCACCGGGATGGTGCGGGACGCTTCAAGCACGTCCTGCGCAAAGGTCTGCGTGGTGGCGTCGATGACAACGCCGTCGCCGCCGGCCGCGCCCGACGGCGCCGTGCTGGCAATCTGGCGACCGTCGCTTCCGAGAAGGGTCGGAGTGTCACTCATGGATGGTTCCTGTTCCTGCCGAGTGGTCGACGCGTCGTTCGTCCCTACCTGACTTACACCACGATCCGCGGCCGGCTGTCACCCGGCCCAGGCGATCCATGCACCGCCACCCGCGTTCGGCGCACGCACCGGCACCCGAGACCGGTCCGGAACGGCGCCTGTTTCCAAAGCGTGAGATGGGTCGCCCCGGAGCCGATTACAAACCGGCGGCGATGGCCTCCTCGGTCACCGCGATGATGCGGGGCGGGTGTCCCTCGCGCGTCAGGAAGGCCACGAGATCGCCGCTGGCGATCGACGTGGTCGCGGTGTTCTCCAGCGGATGGAAGTTGACGGTCTCGTGCGCCATGAGCGCGGCGTCGAGGACGACGGTGACCCGTCCGTCCGCGTCGTTCACGATGCCGAACGGGGTGACCGAGCCGGGCGCGACGCCGAGAAGGTCCATGAGCAGGTCCGGCTTTCCGAAGCTGACCCGGCCCTGGGCGCCGATGAGCGTGTGGATGCGCTTCAGGTCGACGGTGGCGTCGGCCAGGACCGAGACGAGGAACACCCGGTCCTTCTTGTCCTTCAGGAACAGGTTCTTCGAATGGGCGCCGGGAATCTGCCCGTGGAGATCTTCCGATTCGTTGACGGTGAAGACCGCGGGATGGTCGGTCGTGTGCGCATCGATGCCCTCGGCGGCAAGCCGGGCGAGAAGGTCGGCGCGGGAAACGGGCATGGCAACATCCTGGATCGTGGCGGAGACCACCAGTCTAGCCGCCGCCGGCCGGCCCCGGCCATATGTCCTGCCCGACCGGGGAACGCACGAAGTCCCCGGGATTTTCGGTCCCGGGGTCCTCGCACGGCCTGGCTTTTCGATCGCGGTCAGTAGGGGCGGAAGCAGACCTGTTCCTTCACCCACACCCGGCGGCCGAGATAGGGATCGTAGACCCGCACCCGCTCGATCCGGCAGCGGCGCGGCGGGTAGAAGCCCACATAGCCGGGGCCCCGGCCGTAGTATCCACCCGGCCCGTGGTGCTTCCCGTAGTGCTTGCCGTGGTGCTTCCCGTGATGCTTGCCGTGGTGCTTGCCATGGCCGTCGCCCTTCTTCACCAGGGTGGTGCGGCTCTCCACGGCGGTCTCCAGACCCGCCCCGGACACCGGCGCGGCGTTGGCGCCGATCGAGCCGCCGGCGATGGCGAAAGTCGTGGCAATCAGAATGATCGTCTTCTTCGCGAACATGGCTTTCTCTCCTCCTGTCCGGCGGGACCGTCCCTGCCGATGACGAGAGAATGGGGAGAAAGCCGCCGCGACGAAGTGACGCCGGTCACGCCTGCGGAAATCCGGCAGCGAGAACGCGCGAAATGGTGACGGAGGTCACGCGAAACCGCCGATTTCGGCGTTTCGCCCGCCACGGACATGAACGGCGCCGCGCGATCAGCCCAGAAGATCGATGAGATGCGCCACCAGCGGCTCGTCGGCCGGCGGCAGCGGCAGCTCCCGCATCCGCTTGGGACGCACCCAGCGCAGCGGCTGGCCTTCGCGGCCCTCCGGCAGGCCATCCCAGCGCCGGCAGACGTAGAGCGGCATCAGCAGGTGGAAGTCCGGGTAGGCATGGCTTGCGAAGGTGAGCGGCGCCAGGCACGGCGGCGTGACGGTGATGCCCAGCTCCTCGTCGAGCTCGCGCACGAGGGTGTCCTCGGGCCGTTCACCCGGCTCGACCTTGCCGCCGGGAAACTCCCAGAGCCCCGCCAGCGCCTTGCCCTCGGGGCGCTGGGCCATCAGCACGCGGCCGTCGACGTCGACGAGGGCGCAGGCGACCACGAGCACCATACGCGCCGGGGCACCACCTTCGACGGCCATGGCCTAGCTCCGATAGTCACCGTTGATGGCGACATATTCCTTGGTGAGATCGCAGGTCCACACCGTGCCCGAGCCGCGGCCGAGCCCAAGATCCACGCGGATGGTGATCTCCGGCTCCTGCATGACGCGGGAGGCCGCCTCCTCGGAATAA
>Ga0207904_1000439_pt1 | contig 15943 bp, 15 predicted proteins | sample MalvirmetaMSP118_FD_184232 | JGI IMG/M metagenome (GOLD analysis project Ga0207904, IMG submission 184232) | Marine viral communities from the Deep Pacific Ocean - MSP-118 (SPAdes) | ecosystem: Environmental > Aquatic > Marine > Oceanic | place: Pacific Ocean | collected 2011-05-30 | reverse complement strand
CGCTTCGGCCACCGCCGACCCCAGGCGCCCAAGCTGCCCGAGGCCGCCTGGATCAACCAGCCCTCACAGGAGGCCCTCATACAGACCGCCTGACGGAATCTGTCTCACCCGCCTTGACACTTTCCGCCAGCCAGAGCGGCAGCAGGTGTTCGGCGATGGTCTGGCTGGCCGCGACCTTCAACTGCCGGGCGGCGTCGGATCGGAGCGAGGCGATTCCGGCGTCCAGCCGTTCCGCGGCAGCGAGGACCTCCGCCGCCCACCCAGCGACCAGTGCACCTGATTCTGTCAGGGTGGATCCCCTCGGGGTCCGGGTCAGCAGGGCGGACCCGATCTGGGACTCCAGGGAACGCATCCGCGAGGAGACAGCCTGCTGGGACAGCCCAAGGTATTTCCCCGCGGCGGACAGGGATCCCAGATCATGAACAGCGGCCAGCATTTCCAGGGCGGAGAGCTCCGGTATCCGGGGGCTGAGCATCGGGGAATCTCCTTCAGAAAGTCACATGCGGTACAAGTCCGGCTTGTGCCCTGACAAGTCTATGGCCCCTACTGCGGCAGGTCCGGGACCGGGAGCATGGAAGGTATGGGAACACTGCTGCTGACCGCCGACAAACACCACACCACACCATCGGCACAGCCGTCGGGTGGCCGCACCGGGGGCTGGCGCGTCCTGCGCCGTCTGGACAAGCCGTCGGAGCTGTTCGCGAACCTGACCCCGAATTGGTTCGCCTCCATCATGGGTACCGGGATCGTCGCGACCGCCGCCGCGACGCTGCCCCTGCAGTTCCCCGGCCTGCGCACCGGCGCCACCGTCGTCTGGGCCCTGGCGTCCCTGCTGCTGATCCTGCTGACCGCCGCGACCGGGGTGCACTGGATCCGGCACCGGGAGACCGCCGCAAGCCACCACGGCCATCCGGTGATGGCGCATTTCTACGGTGCACCGCCCATGGCGCTGCTCACCGTCGGCGCTGGGACCCTGCTGCTGGGCAAAGACATCCTCGGCGAGGAGCTTGCGCTCGGCATCGATGCGGTGCTGTGGATCGCCGGTACCGTGCTGGGGCTGGCCAGCGCCGTCGCGGTCCCGTACCTGCAGTTCACCCGGCACCAGGTCAGACAGGACAGTGCGTTCGGCGGCTGGCTGATGCCCGTCGGTCCGCCCATGGTCTCGGCCTCCACCGGGGCACTGCTGCTGCCCTATATCCCGGCCGGGCAGGCGCGCCTGACCCTGCTGATGGGCTGTTACGCGATGTTCGGGCTGAGCCTGCTGGCGTCCATCATCATCACCACCCTGATCTGGAACCGGCTCGCCGGGTACAAGATCGGGGCCGCCGCGGCGGTTCCCACCTTGTGGATCGTGCTGGGTCCGCTGGGCCAGTCCGTCACTGCTGTGAACCTCCTGGGCGGGAACGCCCACCTCGCAGTGTCCGGGACCCTGGCCCGGGCGATGGAAGCCTTCGGTGTCCTGTACGGGGTGCCGGTCCTGGGCTTCGCGATCATGTGGGCGGCCCTTGCAACCGCCATCACGATCCGCACCGCCCGCCAAGGCATGCCGTTCTCCCTGACCTGGTGGTCCTTCACCTTCCCCGTCGGAACTTGCGTCACCGGCCTGACCGGCCTCGCCGCCCACACCCACCTGGCCGTGTTCGACGTGATGGCAGTTGCTGGCTACGCCCTACTGGTCGCCGCCTGGATCATCGTCGCCGCCCGGACTTTCCACGGCGGCATCCTCGAAGGCATCCTTTTCCAGAAGCCCGCAACGACTGCCTCGTAGGCGGGCCGCAGCGGACCAACGGCCCAGCGGCTCCTCACCGGTGCGGTAGAAGTCCCGGGCCCATTCGAACTCGGCCGCAGCTTCACGGTAGCGGGCCTCGTCGAAGGGCCGGTGCCCGATTTGGCGGCACGAGTGCCTCACGGGCGCGCGTTCCGGAAAGACGGAGTGCTTCTTCCTGGAGGGGGCGGCTTCGTTCCAGTTGTATTCTCGCTGGTGGGCCTGGGCGAGCACGAGGAGAGGGCGGAAGCAATCCTTGGAACGGGTCAGCAGTTCCTGTCCCTCGTCGATTGCTTCCCTTGTCCGGGTCCAGCAGGCACAAAATCCATACCCGTTCCAGATCGGGGCACTGTGTGAGAGGTAACTCCTGGCGGCACGGTCCAGGACGACATCGCGAAGCGTCGCAGGGTCCGTGCGCCAGACATCGGCGGGTCCGCGCGTCATAGGGCGGCCTCCTCCCCTGCGGTGCGTGGCCGTGCCGAGGTCGGACGCTGCCAGCTATCGTTTTCGACGGTCATGCCGTAAGGAACGTCTGCCGCGGCCTCGACGGTGAAAAGCGAAGCGCTTCGACGGGTGACCCGGATTCCGCGGCCGTCCATGGCCGCAGTGGCGCGGATCTGAGCTACGGCGCGGTTCAGGTCTGCCTGCAAAGACTCGGGGTTGTTGGCAATTACGTCCACCGCGTCGGTGGTCCCCGGCCGGGCGTGCGGAGATGGGGCTGCGGTGTTCATGGGCATTCGTGTCCTCCGATCGGTTAGGGTGCAGGCCGGCCCCGCGTTGAATACTCTTAGATTTCCCACTCCGGAGGGAATCTTTTCCGGTTCCGGCTGTGGGCCGGAAGCCGGGGTGGCGCGCTGCCTGCCTGCGGGGCGCACCCAGTAGAGGTGCGGCAAATTTGTCGGGGGGTTATGAGCGCATGGGGGCTCTCCTTCCGGCGCATACCTAAGCCTTGATCCACCGATCGGGTTTGGGGTGAGGTCGGCGTTTTAAACGGGAGATGCCCGTCTTTTGAGAGAAAATTTGGCTTGCGACAGTCAAAATTCAGACTCAAGAGAGGGCATCCCGTAGATGCAACTTTCCCATACCCTCCGCTCGATGTCAGTTTCCTTCGACGATACGAACCTCGTGTCGACCGCCGGCCTGGTGCCGGCCATGTCCCTCGCTCAGGAAGCCGGGCTGCAGGAGCTGGCCGATGGATGGTTGAGCGTGCCGACGGACAAGGGCGCGAACGCCGGCTTGAAAGTCGCATCGCTGGTCGCCGGGATGACCGCCGGCGCAGATTCCATTGACGACATGGGACTGCTGCGCCACGGCGGGACCGGCAAACTGTTCATGGCCCGCTACGCACCCTCAACGCTGGGTTCGTTCCTGCGTACTTTCTCGTTCGGCCACGTCCGCCAGCTCGACGCGGTCGCATCCCGCTTCCTGGCCGGGCTGGCCGAACGCGCCCCGCTTCTGCAGGCACCGGCCGAGAACTATGTGTTCGTGGACGTCGACGACACCATCATTGAAGTTCACGGGTACGCCAAGCAGGGCTCCGGCTACGGCTATTCGGGCGTGCGGGGCCTGAACGCGCTGCTGGCCACTGTTACCGTCCCGGACTCCACCCCGGTCATCGCTGCCCAAAGACTGCGCAAAGGAGCGGCGAACTCCGCCCGCGGAGCGGCCAAGCTGGTCGCCGACGCCTTGGGCACCGTGAAGAAGATCAGCGCCGGCGGCAAAACCCTGATGCGCGCGGACTCAGCGTTCTACGGCCATGCCACGGTAAGTGCGGCGATGAAAGCCGGGGCGGACGTGTCGGTGACCGTGCGCATGGACTCGGCGGTCAAACGCGCCATCGCCACCATCGGCGAAGACGCGTGGACCCCGATTCAATACACGGACGCGGTCTATGACGAGACAGCCGGGGAGTGGATCTCCAAAGCCGAGGTCGCCGAGATACCGTTTACCGCGTTCAGTTCCCGGAAGAAGGCCGAACGCGTCCCCGGACGCCTGATCGTGCGCCGTATCCCGGAGCTGAACCCCAAGGCCGGTGACGGGCAGGCCACTTTGTTCGATACCCATCGGTTCCATGCCTTCTTCACCACCGCTGCTGCCGGCGCCTTGGACACTGTGGCCGCGGACAAAATCCACCGCGCTCACGCGGTCATCGAACAGGTCAACGCGGACCTGAAGGACAGCGCTCTGGCGCACCTGCCCTCAGGGGTTTTCACTGCGAACGCTGCCTGGCTGGTGCTGGCCGTGATGGCTTTCAACCTCACCCGTGCCGCTGCAGCCATGGCCGGTAACGGGTTGGCGAAAGCCAGGACCGGAACCATTCGTCGGAAACTGATCAATATCCCGGCCAGAATCGCCAGCAGTGCCCGGAAAGTCCTGCTCCACCTACCCAAAGACTGGCCTTGGGAAACCGCCTTCACCCACCTGTTCTCAGCGGTGCTGAAGCCCTCGGCTGCAGCACCGGCCTGACCGCCGCGATCACGTCCGGCCGATACGAAAGAAACCAGTGGAACTCTCCGGCAGCGAGGCCGGCAGCTCCACAGCGCCCTCGGCTCGCTGAATCACGGCAACCCGTGCAGCACTGCTGATCGGTGGATCAAGGCTAAGCGACAGGGCATCGCCCGATTCCGTGCCGCCGCCGGAGGCTAATCTCCACGGGCGGGCTCCTTCGCCACGAGGGGATGCGGTGTCCGCGCCCGCCGAGATGTTGTCCCGGCGGCTGGGGGCCGGTGTCTGTTGAAAGACGTTGTCTGCGCCGCGAATGGGACGTTCATGAGCCGGGTAGGCGCCCTGCCTCGATGGCCGTAGCCGATGCTAGGTTGCCCAGATGGCCGAGTGCGTTTCGAAGGGTTTCTTCGACTCCCGGTATTGCTGCGGCCGCTGACTGATTCTCGGCGCTGATCTGGTCTCGCCTGGGCCTGCGCCCAGCAGATCCGAAACGTCTACACGACTACGGACCCGGTCCTCGGCAGAGAGACTGCAGAGCAGCTCCTGACCTGTCCGATCCCCGAGATCGCCCGCCTGCGCCGCTGGCGAGCGGCGTTCCTGGCCTACCTCACCACCCTCGGCATATTGAACGGCCCTCACGGAAGCCCCGTCTGCCTAACAGAGGGTAGTGGCCCACAGGCCATCATGCTCCAACTGAGCGTCAACCGACGACCGGGATGTCGACGGCGATCGCGGGCGTTCAACTTGTCACCGGCGTTGAATCACGGATCCCTCTTGACAGAAGGCTTCTCTGTGTGACAGAAATGGCAGATACTCGCCCCATAGGCGAGCCAGTTGCTTTGATCAGGAGGCTTGAGTTGAACACAGACCTGTCCGTGAACTACATATCCGTCGGCGGAATCAGGACGCGCTATATCGATCAGGGCGAGGGTCCGGTCATCCTCCTGATCCACGGTGGCCACTCGGGTATGAGCATGCCGGGCGGCGGGGATGGTTGGGCTCCCGTCATCGCTCCTCTGGTCGACAAGGGCTTCCGCGTCGTGACCTTCGACAAGCTGGGGCAGGGAGAGACTGACCTCGCGCCGACGCATGCCGAGTGGACGTTCGATGCGGTGGTCAAGCACGCCAGGGGCTTCATCGACGCTCTGGGACTCGAGGACATGATTCTGGTCGGGCACTCGCGCGGTGGCCTGCTGGCGAGCAAGCTCGCTCTTGACATGCCGGAGTCGACCAAAGGTCTCTTCATCGTGTCGAGCGCGACGCTCGCTGGCACCGACCCTAAGTTCCGCGACGTTGAGTTCTACGACGCGATCACGCGTTCGCTTCCGGCGGACGCGTCTCCGGAGGAGATCTGCGGAGCCTTCTTCCGTGCGCTGTACGTGACCCCGGTGCCGCAGGAACAAATCAATGCGGCCGCCGCCAAGTACGTCAAGGAGAACCACCAGAACGCCCTCAAGACCTACCCGATGGTTGAGAAGAAATACTGGGAGCCGAGTCTTCAGGCGGCGAAGGACGACATCCGCGCTCGCCTCTTCGCCGGCGAGGTCAATATTCCCGTCGAAGTCGTCTGGGGCCGCGACGATCGCTCGGCGCCGGTTGACCTGGGCATCGCCTTCTACCAGAAGCTCGCCCTCGTCTCGGAGACCACGAGCCTGCACATCCTGGGAACCGCGGGCCACTGCGTCTTCGCGGAGCGAACCGAGGACTTCGTTCGAATCCTGGCGGACTACGCAGGCCGTCGCAGCGCCAGCTATGCGACGCGTCGTTGATGGTGATCCTGGGGAACTATCCCGCTTGACGGGGTCTTCGAGTCCGTGCCGGATTGGCGCAGCGCGCCCAGATCGACGCGGACCGCTCGCCTGCTTTCGATGGCGTCGATGAATTGGACGTCAGTCCTCTCAAGCCTGGCGAAGTGGACGGTTTCTCCCGTTTGTTCGAAGATCCGCTCGAGGACCGGCCGGGCCAGTGTCCGGATGTCCACCTGCCGTCTGGTCGTATTCGATGGACGGCAGCCTGGTTAACGTCCCTGGGGACCTCTTTGGCGTCCCGCATATGAAGGCCGCCTACAGCGGCAAGCTCGATAAGCAGAACTGGGGCCTTGTGCGCTGCCCTAAAGGCACGGCGCAGAAATCGCCGTGCCGGCTCTCTAACCGGACTCCGACCCAAGGGCGGCGTGCCATCATCCTGCAAAGGCCAGACCGTGGGCCTGTCCGGCGCTGACAGAATCCTGAGCATTGCCGCGACGGTATTGTTCTCGTTCGCCCTTGGAACCCTGGCAGTGGTGGTGCCGATATTGGCCATTGCCGTGGGGTACAGCACGGTCGAAGTCGGAATGATGGTTGCACTTGCAGCAGTCTCGCAGTTAGTGACCCGGATCTTCCTGGGAGCACTGATGCGCAGGGTCCCAGACAAAGCCCTCCTCGTGGGAGCAGCGCTCATGATTGCCGTCTCGTGCGCTCTGATCGCAGTCTCAGATGCATTGGCAATTTTCGTAGTATCCCAGCTGGTCCAGGGCTCGGCTCGAGCCTTGTTCTGGACCAGCAGCCAGACGCACGCCGTCCGCATGTCGACCTCGTCTGTCAAGGGACTGACTGACGTGAATCTCGCCGCAGGGGTCGGAGCACTGCTGGGACCTGCACTTGCCGGTTATCTCTGGGAACTTTCGACACCGCTGCCGCTGATCGTGGCGGCAGCGGCAGGATCGGCGGCCGTCATCCCTGCTGCCCTTCTGACTAGGCTTCCTGTGTTCGCTCCGGAGCATGCCACAGGCGGAATAATGGCGCGAGGCCTCTGGCGGCGCCCTGGCGTCGATGCCGCCTGCTGGATGAACGCTGGAGCGGGCGCCTGGAAGAGCCTCTTGGACTCCTACGTTCCCATCGTGCTCTCCCTTGCCGGCCAACCCGTCGCCGTCATCGGAATCCTGGTAGCCATACCCAACGCTGCCGTCCTGGCCGGAAGTGCATCTGCGAGCTGGCTGCGCAGGCGGGGAAACAGGACGTCCCTTCTCACGGGCCTCCTGGCCACGGGGACGGGCTTGGCCGCGGCGGGGCCACTGGCCGGCGCCGCAGTTGCCGCCGCCGCCGCCCTCGCTGTTTCCGGCGTTGGTGCCGGGATCCTCCAGACTGTCGGACCGGCCATAGCTGCAGATGAAGTGCACCCGGAAGAACGCGGGGATGCTCTCTCCCTGACTGGCACGGTACGGGCTTCAGCGCTCTTCCTAACACCGTTTGTGATGGCACTGCTGGTCAGCGTGGTCCCTGTTGCCGCAGCGCTGGTCACGGCCGGCGTCCTCATGACCCTTCCAGCAGCTGGAAGTATCCGCAGAAAAGACCTTCCAGCGCAGATCGCGCCAACAGAATCAGGTCCAGGCAGGCCGCTCCAACAAACTCAGCTTGAAGCTCCCGAGAAAAAGGTGCCCGATGACAACTGAAACGACTGACACCACTGCTTCGGACATTCCCCGGCTGAAATTGCCGCACGGACACACCATTCCCCGGCTTGGCCTCGGAACCTGGCCGATGCTGGAAGACGAGTGCGAAACTGCGGTGCGTTTCGCACTGCAGAGCGGTTACCGCCTGGTCGACACCGCGTTCCAGTACAGAAACGAAGAAGCAGTCGGCCGGGGCATCCGCACCGCCGGCGTCCCCCGATCCGAATTATTTATTTCCAGCAAGTTCAACAAAGAGTCCCACAGCATCGATGGAGTGCAGCGCGCCTACGACGAGAGCCTGCGCAAACTCGGCCTTGACCATCTGGACATGTTCATGTGTCACTGGCCGGTTCCGGCCTTGGGCAAGTACGTGGACGCCTGGAAGGGCCTTGTGAAGTTGCTGGAGGAGGGCCGTGTAAAAGCCATTGGAGTTTCAAATTTCAAACCAGCCCACCTGAAGGACATTATCGATGCAACGGGAGTAGTTCCGGACGTAAACCAGATCCAACTGAGCCCCGACCTTGCCCGGACTGAGCCGCGCGCTGTCCACAGGTTATTGGGAATAGTCACCGAAGCCTGGAGTCCTATCGGTCGGTCCTCCGGTCTGCGGGCGAATCCGCTGATCATCGAGATCGCTCAGCGCCTGGACAAATCTCCAGCCCAAGTCCTGCTGCGGTGGCATGTCCAACAGGACATCGTCCCCATCCCGCAAGCATCCGACCCTCTGTGGCTCAAAGAAAACTTATCCGTTTTCGACTTCTCGCTCACCGCGGGAGAGATGGCCTCGATTCGGAAGTTGGACAGGGGCGAAGAGGCCGCCCGTGATTCTGACTCACCCGAAAATGGCCATTGACTCGGCCTATGCTCCTCTCTCTGAAGTGAGTTTCTCAGGGGCGCTTTCGCTCCGCCGTGGGGGCCGAAAATGTACTGCTGTGGGGAACCTTTGCGGTGTCGGGGCTGCCGGAGCAGACTGAAGAGTGTGTTCCGGTCGACCCCGGTCTCTCTTTAGTGCCGGTGAGCCTGTAAGTGAGTTTGGTGGTGGAGGGCGCAGCTTTTGTCCGCGGGACCGTGGAATGTTGCCGTTGAGCACGAATGTCAGATTTGTTGTTTATCCGCCTTCCCCGGGACACAGACGCCATCTGTTGGACTGTTCGAGGAAGGGTGAGCTCTCATGGAGGTCAGGGGGTGTCAGATGGTCTGTGTGAGTGGGGTTCACCTCGAAGGAGAACATCATGGAGACCATGGCTATCAGTCCGGAGCGCGAGGAGCGCAGGCGTCGGCAGAAGGAGCTCGCTGATCAGTTGAAGTCGTCGGGTGCGATGGATGAGATCTTCGCGAAGATCGATGCCGGCACCCCGCTGACGGGCGATCAGGGGCTGCTCGGTGGCATGCTGAAGGCCGCGCTGGAGCGGGGCCTGGACGCGGAGCTGACCGAGCACGTCGGGTACGAGCGTGGTGATGCGGAAGCGTCGCTGTATCCGAACTCCCGCAACGGCACGACGCCGAAGACGGTGTCGACCGAGATCGGTGAGATCGACCTATCGGTCCCGCGGGATCGGAACGGGTCGTTCACCCCGATGCTCGTCCCGAAGGGGCAGCGCCGGCTGGATGGGCTGGACGGGATGATCATCTCGCTCTATGCCGGCGGGATGACCATCCGCGATATCCAGCATCATCTCGCGAACACGATCGGCACCGAGCTCAGCCATGAGACGATCTCGAAGATCACCGACCAGGTCGCCGACGAGGTCCTCGCGTGGCAGACCCGCCCATTGGAAGCGTTGTATCCGGTGATCTATCTCGACGCGATCATCGTGAAGATCCGTGACGGCGGTCACGTGCGCAACAAGGCCGCGCATATCGCCGTCGGGGTCGACATGGACGGGATCAAGCACGTCCTGGGTATCTGGGTGCAGGCCACCGAAGGCGCGAAGTTCTGGGCATCGGTCTGCGCCGAGCTTGCCAACCGTGGCATCCGCGACGTGCTGATCGTCTGCACCGACGGGCTCACCGGATTTCCCGAGGCGGTCGCGGCGACGTGGCCGCAAGCGACCGTGCAGACCTGCGTGGTCCACCTGATCCGCGCGGCGATGCGGTTCGTGAACTACAAAGACCGCAAAGCCGTCGCCGCCGCGCTGAAACCGATTTACACCGCGGTGAACGAGGACGCCGCGCTCGAAGCGCTCGAGGCGTTCAGCGACTCCGAGCTCGGCCGCCGCTACCCCTCGGCGGTGAAGACGTTCCAGGACGCCTGGGACCGGTTCACCCCGTTCCTGGCGTTCCCGCCCGAGCTGCGCCGCGTGATCTACACCACCAACGCGATCGAGTCGCTGAACTACCAGCTGCGGAAAGTGACGAAATCGCGGGGTCACTTTCCCAACGACGCCGCCGCGGTCAAGCTGCTCTGGCTGGCGATCTGCGACATCGAAGACAAGCGCGCCCGAGAACGCGAGAAGGAACGCGGGCGCCCCTCCAGCCAGCGAAAAGCTTCCGGCCGACTCATCGAGGGCAACGTGACCACGAACTGGAAACAAGCCCTCGAACAACTCGCACTCGCCTACCCCGACCGCATCACCCCCTACCTCTAACCACCAACACCAACCCGCTTACACAGAAGACTTGACAAGCCCGGAGGTCATTCACCCGCGCTGCGCGGGTGTCGATATTTCAAAGAAGGACGCGAAGGTCTGTGTCCGCATCCAGGGCCGCGGCGGCCGGTCCACCACATCCACCATCACGACCTGGGGTTCGATGACGGGGCAGATCCTGGGGCTAAAGGAACACCTCCTGGACGAGCACGTGGATCTGGTGGTCATGGAGGCCACCGGTGATTACTGGCGCCCCTTCTACTACCTGCTTGAAGACGACGGACTGAACATCATCCTGGTCAATGCCCATGACGCCAGGAACGTCCCGGGCCGCAAAACCGACGTTTCCGACGCTGCCTGGCTTGCCGACCTGGGCGCCCACGGGCTGGTCCGGGCCTCCTTCGTGCCCCCGCCTCCGATCCGTGAACTGCGGGACCTGACCCGGGCCCGGACCATCATCACTCAGGAACGGACCCGGGAAATCCAGCGCCTGGAGAAACTCCTCGAGGACGCCTGCATCAAACTATCCTCGGTAGCTTCGAACATCACCGGGGTCTCCGGACGACTGATCCTCCAAGCACTCATCGACGGGCAGACCGACCCCGCGGCCCTGGCAGAGATGGCCCAACGCCGGCTGCGGTCCAAAATCCCTGAACTCACCCAAGCCCTCAACGGCCGGTTCACCGAACACCACCGCTACATGACCGGACTCTATCTGCACCGGATTGATGCCCACACCGCCGATATCAACGACCTCAGCGCCAGGATCGAGGCGGCGATGGAGCCCTTTCGTTTCGCCCGGGAGCTCCTCGTGAGCATCCCGGGGTTCAGCACCACCATCGCGGAAATCTTCATCGCCGAAACCGGCGCCGACATGAGCGCATTCGCCACCGCAGGGCAGCTGGCATCCTGGGCCGGTACTTCCCCGGGATCCAACGAATCCGCCGGACGGGTCAAATCCACCAAAACACGGCCCGGCAACCGGTACCTCAAAGGTGCCCTGGGCATCGCTGCTCTGTCCTGCGCGAAATCGAAGAACACCTACCTCGGTGCCAGATACCGGCGCATTGCCTCCCGGCGCGGACCCGCCAAAGCCCTCGTCGCCGTCGAACACTCCATCCTCACCGCAGCGTGGCACATGCTCACCACCGGCGAACTCTACAACGACCCCGGCGCCGACTACTTCACCCGGCAGACACCCGTTAAAACCATGGCCCGGGCCGTCAGACAACTAGAATCCCTCGGCTATCAAGTCATTCTCGAACCCCTGCAACAGACCGGATAACACCGCTCACCCCACGCACCCCACCGCACTCACCTAATTTTCATGTCAGAGGGGTTGACGAACGTCACATTTTCAGTCATTCTCTTGAATCCAGAAATATTCTCTGCAAATTATGAAAGGTCGGTTCCATGCTCAACCCGGTGCTAACTCAAACAGGTCCAGTCCAAGGCCGTGAAGATGACGGGGTGCGCAGTTGGCTCGGGATCCCCTACGCCGCGCCGCCCTGGGGCCGGCACCGATTCGCACCGCCCCAGGCCCCTACTCCATGGAGCTCTGTTCGCGATGCCTCCTCGTACGGGCCCCCGGCGCCCCAGGGCCTGCAACTGCCTGGCTCGGAGATCCCGCCGTCAACCGATCCGGCACCTGACTGTCTGACCCTCAACATCTGGGCCCCGAGTGCAGCTCCAGAGGCATTGCCGGTCATGGTGTGGTTCCACGGCGGAGCCTACCTCGCCGGGGCAGGTTCAGAACGGGCGTACAACGGGACCGCACTGGTCCGCGAGGGCGTCCTGGTTGTCACCGTGAACTACCGGATGGGTGTGGACGGCTTCGGACAGATCGACGGCGCCGTTTCCAACCGCGGGATCCTCGACCAGATCGCGGCACTGGAATGGGTGCGGGACAACATTGCCGGCTTCGGAGGTGACCCGCAAAAGGTCACAATCTTCGGAGAATCCGCAGGCGCCGGATGTGTCCTGGCCCTGCTAACCATGCCACGCGCCCGCAATCTGTTCCATCGGGCCATCGCCCAGAGTATTCCTCGGATGTTTTTCTCCCCACCACTCGCGCACTCGGTCACCCAGGCCGTCGCCGCCGCAGCCGGCATCGAAGGAACAGCAGATGCACGCACCCTTGCGACGTTGACTCCTCAGACGCTGGCCGACGCAACGCGGCTGGTCATCAGCACCATGGGAAACCGCGCCGACGAATGGGGTACCCTCGCCTACACTTCCTCGTCGTCTGGGCCGATCTTTGGGCCGATCGTGGACGGAGACACGATGCCGGAGGACCCATGGACGGCGCTTCGAAATGGCGCCGCCCGCGAAATACCCATAATCACCGGCCATACCCGCGACGAATACCGTCTTTTCACCGCCCTACAAAAGCGGTTTAGCATCACCACGGAAGAAGCGGACACCGCCCTGCACATCTTCGCACCCAACGGAGACGCCGACGGCTACCGCGCCATTATGCCGCAAGCAGAACCCGGGGAGCTCTACGAAAAGGTCAATACCGACTACCTGTTCCTCGCCCCTACACTGCAGGCTGCCATGGCCGGCGCCGACGCCGGGGGACACGTGTTCGTCTACGAGCTGTGCATCGACCCGGTAGGGGGCATGGGCTCCCCGCACGCCATTGACTTGCCCTTGACCTTCAACACCCTGGACACCGTAATGGGAGCGCTGATCCCGGAGCCAACTGACTCAGTGATCGAATCCGGCATCCGGATGCGCAGCGCATGGACCCGCTTCGCCGCAACCGGAAACCCGGGATGGCCGCAGTGGGGCCCAGACCAGTCGGTACAGATATGGGGCGGCGAGAACCCTGTGGTGCGCTACCCCGAATCGGAACGGCTTGAACTGTCCCTGACGGATAGTTGCGGCGCCCTCGAGCTATTGCAACATCAAGAGCTGGGCCGGTGAACGCCCAACCAGGACGCCGCCACCGCTTTCATCCTTACCCGGCCCCGTGATTCACACGATCGAACGCTGCGCAGGAATTCTTCCTCGTTCGCTAGGGCGTGTCTCCTAAAGCTGTCAGCCAGATGATGATTGCCCGGAGAACTGCTCCGCCGCGGTAAGTCAGGGCGAGCTTGTCATAGCGGGTCGCCAGGGCCCGCCATTGCTTGAAGATGTTGAAGTTTCGTTCGACGACATTTCGGCCCTTGTAGTCCTCTTTGTCGAAGGCAGGCGGCCTGCCACCGGTGGAACCTCGTCGCTTTCGGTGGCCAATCTGGTCGGACGGTTGCGGGATGACTGCGGTAATACCGCGGTCGCGGAGGTGGGTTCGGATCGCTCGAGACGAGTAGGCCTTGTCACCGCGGACACGGTCCGGGCGGGTTCTGGGTCTGCCCTGACCCGCCCGGTTGATCTTCAGCTGGTTCATGAGGTGGGCGAACATCGGCGCGTCCCCGCCCTGGCCCGGAGCGACTAGCAGAACCAAGGGCCTGCCTTTGCCATCAACCAAGGCGTGAATCTTGGTGCTCAATCCGCCCCGGGACCGTCCAACCGCATGATCGTCCGGCTCAGCAAACAGATTCATGTAATTCGAACCGGCCCCCTGTGGTGCGCGGCAGGTTGGTGCCGTGCTGGTGGGCACGGTTCACCGTCGAATCGACCGAGACCGACCAATCCACTTCACCCTGAGAGTCCGCGACCGTCAGCAATGCAGCCAGGATGCTGTCCCACGTTCCGTCACCGCTATAGCGACGGTGACGCTTCCAAATGGTCTGCCACGGACCGAACTCGGCAGGCACATCCCGCCACGCGATCCCGCACCGATACCGGTAAATGATGCCCTCGACCACGCGCCGGTCATCCCGGAAAGGACGACCCCGACGACCATCAGAGGACGGCAACAACGGCTGGATGCGGGCCCACTGCCCATCGGTCAAAACAGAAGTACGCGACACCCATCAAGCATCCCGGCTAAACCAACTTGAATTTAGGAGACACGCCCTAGTCGAGAACGGTGCGGATGTGGCTCCGACCGCAAATGTGCCACAAGCTGTGGCACTTGCTACGTTGTCGCAATGATTCCCAGGCGCGCACGATCGCCGTCATGTACTTCAGGTTGCGGGCAGAGATCCATTTCATGTGGCAAACCGGAAAACCGCATGTTTCAGATTGATTCATCTGGTGGTATTCGCAGAGTACTAGACGACATATGGTTCTTATCGGCCAGTTCCGACTCATCGGTTTAAACAGAGGGCCTATCCATTATGCCTGTTTTGGCCACGCTGTTGTCAACAACGGCTAGTTACATCTCCTACTGCAGTTCTTGCGCTACGCGGTCCTTCAGAACTCCGATCAGACTGAACTACACCCCAACCTGACGTCAGGCAGCAAGGACAAAAGCGTCAGAATAGGGCCCCGACCAGCCAATTGGCACACTTCGACGGAAGGGTCTAGATTCCAACCGGACGGTTACGCTGGCGAACCCTCCTGCCCAAGGGATGCCCGATCTCTCTGTTTTGTGCAGAAACTGTTGGCACAAACTCCGCTGGTCCGACACCCAGCAGCCCCGGGCAGGTCTACGGCCGCGGGAACAAGGAACGGGAACAAGCAGCTAGGGGTAGCAAACTATCCTCCAAGGTCGGGGGTGTAGTTGTTGAGCAGCGTCCGAGTGAGCTGTTCCCCGCGGATCGCAATGGCGTCCAAATCAACATCCCTCATTGGAGCGAAGTTCGTCGGATAATTTTGGACTCTTGCGCGTGGGACGAGGTCCGCCAAGGGCATTGGCAGCCGCTCATCTCGCATGCCGAGGTAGACGTGAACAATGCCCTTTACCTCCGCGTGCTCGCGGGCCAAGTGAATCCGGCTTCGGGCAGAGTCCTGAGATTTTGTGTGTGTGATGTCAAAACTTTGGGCGAGCCTGCCGGCCATGAATCGAGCCGCGGAACGCTCAGTACGTCCGCGTCCGGCGTCGACGGCGACAATGTAATCGAGATCGAATACGTGGGAACTGTACTTGGTTGAGCGGCCAGGGAGTAAGGGAGCAAGGCCAAGGTTGTCGTATACACCACCGTCGGTCAAAGACAATCGCTCGCTACGTCGATCACCGTCTCTACCAAGGAATTCGTAACTTCGGCACAAAGCGGGAAGTAAAACTGGGAACGCCGCTGAGGCTGCGACTGCTTCCGCAACAGTTACCTCATCGAGGATTGTCCCGAACGGCGAAGATGCGCTGAGAGCGCTGCCGAATCGCACTGCGTTACCGGTTCTCATGTCTGTGGACGAAATCACGGTCTCGATGCCTGCATGGGTCACATCAGTGATGAGCTTGGCTCCGAAATTACGCGACGACAGGGCATCGACGAGTGCATCAGTGCGGGAATAGGAGCGCCCCTCCTTCGAGGCAAGTGCCCGGACAGCGCTGGCGATTGCACGCCCCGCTGCCCGTGGCGTGAAGGCACGTCGAGCAAGCTCAGTTTGGAGTCCCCCACGCAGGAGCGTAGTGACGGAGTCGTCAAACTCATCGAATCGTTCCGGTCCGTAAGCCCACATCGCAGCGAGGAGGCTCCCCCCACTGATGCCCGAAACGACAGTCACCTGGGGAAGAAGATTGCGATCGTGAAGGGCTCGTAGGCTGCCGAGGCCGAACCCTGTGCGTCAGGATGGGGTGAGACACCAGCACTGCTGACCTTCGCACTGCACGGGGCGAGAACGGACCAATACTGAGATGACGATGACGGTTGCTGACGTCGGCAC
>Ga0207904_1000437_pt1 | contig 15989 bp, 14 predicted proteins | sample MalvirmetaMSP118_FD_184232 | JGI IMG/M metagenome (GOLD analysis project Ga0207904, IMG submission 184232) | Marine viral communities from the Deep Pacific Ocean - MSP-118 (SPAdes) | ecosystem: Environmental > Aquatic > Marine > Oceanic | place: Pacific Ocean | collected 2011-05-30 | reverse complement strand
CGTCGCTGTTCCCGCGCTTTCCGCGCAGCTTCGTCGGCCACGACCAGCCGCTGGTCCGTCCCACCGTCTCCGCGCAGCTCGACTACGAGGGCGAGATCGTCGTCGTCATCGGCAAGCCCGGCCGGCACATCGCCGAGGCCGACGCGCTCGACCACATCGCCGCGCTGTCGCTGTGCAACGAGGGCAGCGTCCGCGACTGGCTGCGCCACGCCAAGTTCAACGTCACCCAGGGCAAGAATTTCGACGCGTCGGGGGCGATCGGGCCGTGGCTCGTCCCCTACGAGGACGAAAGCCAGATCGCCGATATCGCGCTCACCACGCGGGTGAACGGCGAGGTGCGGCAGCAGGACCGGACCAGCCGGATGATCTTCTCCTTCCGCAAGCTGATCGCCTACATCTCGACCTTCACCACGCTGGTGCCGGGCGACATCATCGTCACCGGAACGCCGACGGGCGCGGGCGCGCGTTTCGACCCGCCGCGCTGGTTGGTGCCCGGCGACGTCATCGAGGTGGAGGCCGAGGGCATCGGGCTGCTGCGCAACGGCGTCGTCGACGAGGCCGCGGCGGGCTGAATCCGGGCCCGGCGCCGGCGACCTCCGGCACCGGCACCACCGGCACAGAGAGATCGTTCTGGGCGGGCCGCGAAGACGGCCGCCGGGCGGCCGGAAAACAGAGGTTTCTTCGGGGCTTCCGCGTTGACCTCGCCCGACCGGGCGGCGATCTTCGGACAGAAGCCGGGCGCGTCCGCGCGCTGCGCGCAGACGCGCCCGGTGCTGACCCGGAGGCCCGATTTGCGCTTTTCGCTCGCCGATATCCTGGCCGCGCGGCGGCGCATCGCCGCCACCGCCGTCCGCACGCCGCTGGTGCCGTCGCCCTACCTGACGGGCCTGGCCGGCCAGGATGTCCTCCTGAAGCTGGAGATCGGCCAGCCGACCGGGGCCTTCAAGCTGCGCGGCGCGACCAACGCGGTGTTCGGCCTGCCCGCCGACACGCCCGGCGTCACCTGCTGCTCCACCGGCAACCACGGACGCGGCGTCGCCTATGCCGCGCGCGAGCGGGGCCAGCGCGCGGTGATCTGCATGTCGTCGCTGGTGCCCCGGGCGAAGATCGACGGCATCAAGGCGCTCGGCGCCGAGGTGCGCATCGTCGGCCGCAGCCAGGACGAGGCCCAGGTGGAGGCGCGCCGCCTGTGCGAGGAGGAGGGGCTGGTGGACATTCCGCCCTTCGACGATCCCCGCGTCGTGGCCGGGCAGGGCACCATCGGCCTGGAGCTGATGGAGGACCGGCCGGACCTCGACATGGTGCTGGTGCCGCTGTCGGGCGGCGGGCTTGCCGCCGGCATCGCCTTCGCGGTGAAGACGATCAGCCCGACGACGCGCGTCATCGGCATCTCGATGGACCGCGGCGCGGCGATGCACGCGTCGCTGCGCGCCGGCAGACCCGTGGCGGTGGAGGAGGTGGCCAGCCTCGCCGATTCGCTGGGCGGCGGCATCGGGCTCGACAACCGGCTCACCTTCGATCTCTGCCGCGACTATCTCGACGACACCATCCTCGTCACCGAGGAGGAGATCTACCGGGCCATGCAGACGCTCTATTTCGAGGACCGGCTGGTGGCCGAGGGCGCCTGCGTGGTCGGCATCGCGGCGCTCCAGGCCGGCAGGCTGCCGACGCCGCGCGGGCCGGTCGCCACCATCATTACCGGGCGCAGCGTCGACATGGATGTCTTCACCCGCATCGTCACCGGCCAGGACGTGACGCTCGGCGACCTCACCATTGAAGGACAGCCCTATGCCCCATGACATCGTGATCGTCACGGAAGGCGAGCTGCGCGAAGCGGTCGGGCTGGACCTGACCACGGTGGAAACGATAGAGGCGGCGTTCGCCGCGCTCGCCTCCGGCACCGTGGTGATGCCGCCGATCCTGTCGATGGCGATCGAGGCGGCCAATGGCGAGGTGGACGTGAAGACCGCCTACATCCCGGGCTTCGACGGCTTCGCCATCAAGGTCAGCCCCGGCTTCTTCGACAATCCGAAGCTTGGCCTGCCCAGCCTCAACGGGCTGATGATCCTGTTTTCCGCCAAGACCGGCCTCGTCGAGGCGCTGTTTCTCGACAACGGCTACCTGACCGACATCCGCACGGCCGCCGCCGGAGCCGTGGCGGCGAAGCACCTGGCGCCGGCGCGGGTGACGACGGCCGGCGTGATGGGCACCGGCGTCCAGGCGCGGCTGCAGATGGAAGCGGCGCACCTGGTCCGGCCGTTCGAGCGGGTGCTGGTCTGGGGCCGCGACGGCGACAAGGCGGCGGCCTGCGCGGCCGACATCGCCGCCCGCCTGGGCATCGAGGCGCGGGCCGAGGCCGATCCGGCGCGGCTGGTGGCCGAAAGCCAGCTCGTGGTGACGACGACGCCGGCGCGCGAACCGGTCCTGAAGGCGGCGTGGCTGCATCCGGGCCTGCACGTCACCGCCATGGGCTCCGACCAGGGCGAGAAGAACGAGATCGATCCGGCCGCGCTTGCCGCCGCCGACCTTTATGTCTGCGACCGGGTGAGCCAGTGCGAGGCGCTCGGCGAGCTCAGGTCCGCGATCGCCGCCGGGACGTGGACCGGCGCACCGCCGCCGGAGCTGGGCGACGTGGTGGCCGGCAAGGTCGGGGGCCGCACCGGGCCGGACGATGTGACCATCTGCGACCTCACCGGCACCGGCGCCCAGGACACGGCGATCGCCACGCTGGCGCGCCGGATCTGCGCCGGCCGCGGCGCGGGAACCGCCATGACGGTGTGAGCGGGCAACGACGGCTCAGGCGGTGAGCTTGCGCCCGAGCCGGGCCAGCATGTCGAGGCAGAGCTGGAGCTGGTCGAGCGCGACGAACTCGTCGGGCTTGTGGGCCTGCTCGATGGAGCCGGGGCCGCACACCACGGTCGAGATTCCGGCCTTCTGGAACAGGCCGGCCTCGGTTCCGAACGAGACCACGTCCACCGAATTGCCGCCGGTCAGTTCGCGCACCAGCTGAAGCGCTTGCGAGTGGGGCACCGGCTCCAGCCCGTCGACCTCGCCGACGGTGTGGGTGACGACGCCGGCGTCCGGGTGCCGCCCGCGCATTTCCAGGGCGATCTCGCCGTCGACGAAGGCGCGGATCCGGTCGAGGGCGAAGGCCGCGTCGGCGCCGGTCACCGGGCGCATCTCCCATTCCACCTCGCAGGCGTCGGGGATGACGTTGCGGGCGGTGCCGCCACGGATCACGCCCGGCTGCAGGGTGGTCCAGGGCGGGTCGAATACGCTGCCTTCCGGCGCCCGGGCCTTCATCGCCTCGCCGGTCTCCGACAGCTTGGAGAGGAAGCGCGCGGCGTAGGCGATGGCGTTGACGCCCCGGTCGGGTTCGGAGGCATGGCCGGGGATGCCGGTGAAGGCGGTGGTGTATTCGTAGCAGCCCTTGTGGCCCTCGATGATGCGCATGGAGGTCGGCTCGCCGATGATGCAGGTGGCCGGCTTCACCTCCCAGTCGGCAAGGGCGTCCATCAGCGCCCGGGCGCCGAAGCAGCCGACCTCCTCGTCGTAGGTGAAGGCGAGGTGGACCGGCCGGGTCAACCGGGCCGCGGCGAACACCGGCGCCATGGCGAGCGCGCAGGCGATGAAGCCCTTCATGTCGCAGGTGCCGCGCCCGTAGATCAGTCCGTCCCGTTCCACCGCCGTGAACGGGTCGTCGGTCCATTCGCCGTCGGCCGGCACCACGTCGGTGTGGCCCGACAGCACGACCCCGCCGGGCACGTCCGGCCCGATGGTGGCGAACAGGTTCGCCTTGCTGCCGGTCGCGTCCAGGGTCGTGCGGGTCTGGATGCCGAGCGCGTCCAGCGCCGCGCCGGCATAGGCGATCAGCTCCAGGTTCCCGTCCGACGACACGGTCGGGAACGCGATCAGGTCGGAGAGGATCCGGCGGGTGTCGCCAAGCATGGCGGGCTCAGTCCTTGATGAAGATCTCGCGAGGATAGCTCGCCAGGCATTCCGCCGGGCCGTCCTCGGTGATGAGGATACTCTCGGTGATCTCCAGGCCCCAGTCGTCCATCCACAGGCCCGGCATGAAGTGGAAGGTCATGCCGGGTTCCAGGATGGTCTGGTCGCTCTCGCGGAAGGAGATGGTGCGCTCGCCCCAGTCGGGCGGATAGGAGAGGCCTATCGGGTAGCCGCAGCGCGCCGTGCGCTCGATGTCGTGGCGCTTGAGCACGGCGGCGAGCGCGTTGGCCACGTCGCAGGCCCGGTTGCCGGCGCGGGCCTGGTCGATGCCGGCCTCCAGCCCCTCGATGAGCGCGGATTCGGCGTCGCGGATGTTCGGCGGCGGGGTGCCGAGGAACACGGTGCGGCAGAGCGGTGCGTGGTAGCGCCAGTAGCAGCCGGCGATCTCGAAGAAGGTGCCTTCGCCCTTCTTGAACGGGCGGTCGTCCCAGGTCAGGTGCGGGGCGGCGGCGTCGGTGCCGGACGGCAGCAGCGGCGCGATCGCCGGGTAGTCGCCGCCGAACTTGGCGCCGTCGGCCTCCGCCGCGCCCTCGATGCCGACCCGGTAGATCTCCGCGACCAGCTCGTTCTTCGGCAGGCCGACCTCGATCTTGTCCATCGCGGCGCGCATCATGCGCTCCACGATGCGCGCCGCCCGGCGCATGAAGACGATCTCGGCCGGCGACTTGCGCCCGCGCTTCCAGTTCACCAGCCCGGTGGCGTCGACGCCCTTGGCGTTGGGCAGGGCGGCGTTGAGGGCGAGGTAGGCGGCGGCGGAAAAGTAGTAGTTCTCCAGCTCCAGCCCGATCCGCCCGGTGGAGAAGCCGCGCTCGGACAGCACGCTGCCGAGATGGTCCATCGGGTGGCGGTCGTTCGACTGAATGTAGATCTCTGGATAGCCGATGATGCGGTCGTCGGCCATGTAGACGCGCCGCCGGGCGCCGTTGGCGTCCTGCTTGCGGCCCCACCAGATCGGATCCTGGTCGTGGAAGACCAGCACCGCCTGATGCACGTAGAAGCTCCAGCCGTCGTAGCCGGTGAGCCACGCCATGTTGGACGGGTCGACGACGACCAGGACGTCGACGCCCAGCTCGGCCATGGCGTCGCGCGTCTTCTGCAGACGGTTTGAGTATTCCTCGCGGCTGAACGGAAGCGTCACGCCATCAGGCATTCCTCGAAGCTCCTCTTGTGCCCGACCGTGGCTGGTCGGAGTCCCTCGACATCCGGTTCTATCGTCCTGCGCCGCGCCGGCACCACGGTTCGCGTCAGTTGGCGGTCCGCCCGCGACGTGCCGCCGGACCCGAGGATCAGGACGGGGACAGGGCGAACAGGCTGCCGGCCCCGCCAGGGTCGGCGGTCAGCCCGGCGAAATGGCGCAGCATCCAGAGGGAGGCCTGGTTGGCGGTGACCACCGGCTTGCCCAGCCGCGCCTCGAGCGCGTCGACCACGTCGAGGGCAGGCAGGGCGGTGCAGGACACGAAGACGGCGTCGGCGGCCTGGACGTCGGCCCGGAGCGTCGCCGTCACGAGGCTCTCCGGCGAGATGCGCGCCATCACGCGGTCGTCCTCGAAGCCGAAGCAGAGGGCGCTGGTGACCTCGATCCCGCGGGAGCCGAAATAGGCGATCATCGGCAGCGCGGTCGCCTCGATGTAGGGCGTGATCAGGGCGATCCGGCGCGCGCCCATCGCCTGGAAGGCGAGGCGCGCGGCACGGGTCGGCGTGACCACGGGGATGCCGGGCTGGGAGGCCCCGATGGTCCGGTCGATGGCCTCGTCGCCGATGACGGCGGATGCCGACGTGCAGGCATAGTAGATGGCCGACAGCGGCGTTCCCGGGGTCAGCAGGGCGGCGGCGGTGGCAAGCCGCGGCGCCATGTCCCGCAGGTTTTCCGGCGTCGTCGGATTGTCGAAGGCGACACGGGCGGCGTGCACCGCCACCTCCCCGGCCGGCAGCAGCCGGGCGGCGTCGATCTCGGTCCTGAGGTCGGTTGCGAGGAGCAGCAGGCCAACGCGCGTCACCGCCGTGGCCGGCAGCAGGGCCACGCTGTCGCTGGACAGGACGCTTGGGGTGACGCCGCGGGACAGCATGAGCGGGTTCCGATCCGTTCGCCTGTCAGACCACCATGACCGGACAGTTCGCGAGTCCGGTCACCTTGTGGGAAACGCTGCCGAGGAGATAGCCCTCGATGGAGCCGAGGCCGCGGCTGCCCATCACGATCAGGTCGCAGTCGTGCTCGGCCGCGAAGGCGACGATGCTGCGCGCGGGCTGGCCCGCCTTGACGAAGGCGCGCGGCGTGATGCCCGCGTCGATGGCGATGCGCTTGGCGTAGTCGACCACCTCCTTGGCGTGGCCGCGCATGGCGTCGTCCAGGTTGCCGGGATCCTCCGGGCGCACCATCGAGAAGGAGGCCTCCAGCAGGCTGTGATGACGGTAGACGGTGAGCAAGACCAGCTCCGCGCCGCAGAGCCTGGCGAGGTCGATCGCCTTGAACAGCGCCCGCTCGCCGCCTTGCGAGCCGTCACATGGAACCAGGATTCGTCGGAACATCGTCGCCCCCGTCATTTGTTGAAGGCCAGATCGCGCAGGAAGAGGGCGATCTGCGGGAAGAAGATGAGCGCGACGGACACGCCGAGCAGGATGATGATGAACGGCGGGGTGCCCCGGATGACCTCGATGTACGGCCGCTTGAACACGGCGATCGCCGTGAAGATGTCGCAGCCGAATGGAGGCGTGGCCGAACCGATCGCCACCTGCAGGGTGATGACGACGCCGACCAGCACCGGGTCGAGGCCGACCGAGTTCACCACCGGCGCGAAGATCGGCACCATCACCAGGATGACCACGATCGGGTCGACGAACATGCAGCCGATGAAGAAGGCGATCGAGATCACGAACAGGACGCCGGTCGGGCCCATGTCGGCGACGCCGACGGCCGACAGGATCTCCTGGGGGATCTGGGCGAACGAGATGACCCAGGAGAACGCGGCGCCGGCGGCGACCAGGATGAACACCACGGCGGTGATCAGGCCGGTCGACTTGGCGGTCTCGTAGAGGGCCCGCATGTTGATGGACCGGAAGATGACCATCTCCAGCAGCAGCGCGTAGAGCACGCAGGCCGCCGCCGCCTCGGTCGGCGAGAAGATGCCGCCGTAGATGCCGCCGATGATGATGAGCGGGAAGCCGAGCGGCCAGACCGCGCGCTGCACCGCCCTGGCGCGTTCGCCCCACGTGGCCTTCGGCTCGGTCGGCACGTTGTTGCGGATGGCGTAGATGACGCTGTAGGCGGAGAAGAGCACGAGGATCAGCAGGCCCGGCCCGACGCCGGCGATGAACAGCTCCGAGATGGAAGTGTTGGAGACCACGCCGTAGATGATCATGCCGATCGACGGCGGGATCAGGAAGGCGATGTCGGAGGCGTTGACGATCAGGGCGAGGACGAAGCTGTCCTTGTAGCCGGCCTTGAGCATGCGCGGACGCAGCGGCGAGCCGATGGCGACGACGGTGGCCTGGGTGGAGCCGGACACGGCGCCGAACATGGTGCAGGCGGCGGCCGTGGAGACGGCCAGGCCGCCCTTCACGTGGCCGACGAAGGTCATCACCAGGTCGATGAGGCGGTTGGCCGACTGGCCGCGCGTCATGATGTCGGCGGCGAAGATGAACATCGGCACCGCGATCAGCGAGGCGGGCCGGATGCCGGCGAGCATCTGCTGGATCATCGTCTCCAGCTGGCCCATGCCGCCGAACAGCGAATAGAACCCGATGAAGGCGCCTATGATGAGCGGGATCATCATCGGGAAGCCGAGCAGCAGGAGGACGATCATCACCGCGAAGATTGTGGTGGCCATGGCGGTTCTCCTCAGACCTCGACTTCGTCGTCGTCGTACCCTTCCAGGACATTCGTGGAGAGGTAGATGTCGCGTTCCAGGAGGTTCTTGGCGGCCGTCAGGGCGTACTGCGCGCCCGTCATGAAGAAGCCGACGGGCACCCAGAGGTAGATCCACCAGACCGGGATCTGGAGCGCCGGCAGCAGCCGCCCGCGGCCGGCCTGGGTGAGGATGTAGCCGATGGCGTAGTAGCAAAGGCCGAACATGAAGATGGCCGTCACGAGCGAGATCACCACCATCAGGATCTTGCGCACATGCGGGGGCATCTCGTCGTAGATGGCCGACATGCGAATGTGGCGGCCGTGCCGCGCGGCGTAGCTGATGCCGGCGAAGGTGATCAGGATGATGAGGATGCGGTTGAGCTCTTCGGAGAAGAAGATGCTCTGCTGGAACACGAACCGCCCGACGACGTTCGAGATCGTGTTGGCGGCCATCAACAGCACGCCGCCGGCGAGCACCACGGCCTCGATGCGGCTGATGGCGATGTCGATGGTGCCCAGCAGACCCGGAAGCGACGACTTGTACTCGCCGAGGTCGGCCTGGTCGGTTGTGCTCGTGGCGGTCTGCCCGGTCGCTTCAGTCGGGGGGTCTTTGTCGGTCACCGCATCGATCCTGAACGTTGCACGAAAAGGGAGTCCCGGGCACCCGGGCGCTTGTGCCACCGGGCCGAGGTCCCCGGTCGGCCGGTCGCGCGCGCAGGTCGGTCACCGGGATCAGGCCCGCCCGGATCGGTGCGATCCGGGCGGGCTCCGGTCCCGGTGTACGGGGCAGTGCCGGCTTACTGGGCCTGTCCGGCGGCCTTCAGGTCCGCCTTCATCTGGTCCAGGATCTTCTTGCCGCTGTCGCCGGTCATTTTCACGAACGCGGCTTCCACCTCGTCGGCGGTCTCCATGAACGGCTTGCGTTCGTCGTCGGAGAGGATGTTCACCTCCATCGACGGCTTGGCTTCCTTGATCTTCTTCAGCGCCTCTTCCTGCAGATCCTTCTGGTAGTCGAGGATGTAGCTGAAGGCGCTGTCGATGGCGTTGTTGATCATGGTCTGCTCTTCTTCGGAAAGCCCGTCGAAGAAGTCCTTGTTGGCCATGACCGCGGTGGTGAAGTTGTTGTGGCCGATGCAGGTGACGACCTCGGTCACCTCATACATCTTGGTCGACTCCAGGAAGAAGCCGGGATTCTCCTGGCCCTGGATGATGCCGGTCTGCAGCGCGCCGTAGACCTCGCCCCACGGCAGCGGCGTCGGGGTCGCGCCGAACGCCTTGTAGCTCTCGACCAGGAGCGGATTGGTCATCACCCGGAACTTGACGTCCTCCAGATCGGCCGGGCTGTGAACCGGCTTCTGGGTGGTCATGCAGACCTCGCCCTCGGGGAACATGGTCAAGAGCTCAAGACCCTGCTCGGCGTAGAGCTCCGGGAACATCTCGTGGATGGCCTTGGAGTTGCGGAAGAAGGCGTTGAGCGTGCCCTGATCCTGCGGCAGCAGGTACGGCACGAAGAACACCTGGGCTTCCGGGATCAGCGCGCCGGTGAAGCCCGGCGACTGATCGACGAACTGCAGGATGCCGGCCTGGGCCTGCTCCATGATGTCGGCGGATTCGCCGAGCGTTCCGAACGGGAACAGCTGGATCTCGTGGTCGGAGTTGGCTTCCACCTCTTCCTTGAACTTCTGGGCGAACTTGCCCTGCACCTCGTCCATCGCCTCCTCGAAGGCGTAGCGCCAGGTGGCGGCGTTGGCGCTGCCCGCGGCGCCGATCAAAAGGGCGCCGGCGGCGACCGCCGCAATGGTTCGTGTCCGTCGCAAAGTCATCGTGTCTTTCCTTCCGCGTGTGGGGAGGTCGTGTTCATCCCTCGGATCGGTGCTGTCTTGCCGCCGCACCGCGCGCGGCGGATGCAGGGGTGCACTGGTCATGATTGCCCGGCCCGGTCGTTCGACCCGCCATGCGACGCCCCCGCTGTCACATCCGATCCCCTAGGATTGAACCATGACAAAGGCGCGTCAATCTATTTCTTACTCAGGACAATTTACTGCCGCAAATTTCAGCACGGCGCAGGCGCGCCCCTCTGGGAACGCGGCTGACGGGGGTCGGGTTCCCGCGACAGGGCGGGCGAGGGCGCGTCAGAGGGTGAGGAGCGCCGGCTCGGGCTTGTTGCGGACCAGCCGGGCGATGATGTCGAGGCCGCGTGCCATGCCCGCTTCGCTCGAACAGCCAAGGCAGATGCGGATGCCGGGCGCATGGGTGGGCAGGTCGACCGCAAAGGCCGATCCGGCGGCAACCGCGACGCCTTCGCTGCGCGCGTGGGCGACGAAGGCGTCCTCGTTCCACTGCCGGGGCAGCGGCAGCCAGACGTGCATTCCGTTGGGGCTGCTGCGGGGCGAGAACGCGCCGAGCGCCTCGGTCACCAGCCCGTTGCGCCGGGCGAGGGCATCCATCTGCCAGGCGAGCAGGTCGTCGGCGGTGCCGTCCTTCAGCCAGCGCGTGCCGATCTCCGCCATCAGCGGCGTCGCCATCCAGCTGGTCACCAGGTGCCGGTTCGCGGTGGCGGAGACCAGCGTCTCCGGCGACACCAGCCAGCCGTAGCGCAGGCCCGGAAGCAGCGGCTTCGTCAGGCTGGTGAAGTAGAAGGTGCGCTCGGGCGCCAGCGCCACGATGGGCGGCGGGCGTTCAGGCTGGATCGGACCCCAGGCGTCGTCCTCGACGATCGCGACGTCGTGGCGGCGGGCGATGTCGACCAGCGCCTGCCGGCGCGCCAGGCCCATCATGGTCGCCTGCGGATTCAGGCCCGTCGGCATGACGAACAGCACCCGCACCTTGTGGCTGCGGCAGGCGCTTTCGAAGGCCTGCGGGACGATGCCCTCGTCGTCGGTCTCCAGCCCGTGGAGGCCGAGCTCGAGATAGCTGCACAGCGCCTTGAGCGTGTGATGGGTGAGGTCTTCCGACACCACCAGCTCGCCCGGCCGGGCGGCCGTCATCAGCGCCACCGTCATGGCCGATGTGTTGCCGTTGGTGGGCAGCAGCTGGGCGCGGTCCGCCTTGACGCCGCAGCGCTTCAGCCAGCCAAGGGCGGCTTCGCTGTGGGAAAGCAGGGTCGCGCGCGGCCGGAACGAGAACAGCACGTCGGAGGAAAGGTCCCGCGACATCTCCGCCAGCGTGGCGCGCATCCGCTCCTCGTGGATCTTGCCGGTCACCGGCGTCAGCATCGAGAAGTCGATGACCTCGTCGCCGTCGCCGATTCGGTGCCAGGGGGTGCGGGTGTCGGCGGCGGCGGCGCGCACGAAGGTGCCGCGTCCCACCATTCCGGCGATGGCGCCGAGCCGGTGGAGCTCCTCGTAGGCGCGGCTGACCGTCTGCACGCTGATGCCCAGCGTCTCGGCCAGGTCCCGGTGGGTGGGGAGCCGGTCGCCCTGCTGTACCTCGCCGGATTTGATCGCCTCGATCAGGCTTTCGGCCAGCGACCTGTACACCGGACGCTTGAGAGTCGCGGGGTTGGGTGGCCACATTGTCATGAGACTATCCTGCATGAGATGGCTAGATTGACAAGATTTCCTGCCTTCAAGAGCGGTGCCGAATGAGCGCGACCCCCCTGGACGACCGAGACCTGCAGATCCTCTCCATCCTCAGCCGGGAGGGACGGATCTCGAAGGTCGACCTCGCGCGGCGGGTCAATCTGTCCGCCACTCCCTGCTGGGAACGGCTGCGCCGGCTGGAGAAATCTGGGCTCATCCGCGGCTATCGCGCCGATGTGGCGCTGGCGAAGGTGGCGCCGCATGTGGTGGTGTTCGTCGTCGCCGAGCTGGAGACCCATCGGGCGGAGAGCTTCCAGGCCTTCGAGCGCGCCGTCGGGCGCTACGACGAGATCGTGTTCTGCTGGGCCATCGGGGGCGGGTTCGACTATCTGCTGCAGATCGTGACGCGCGACATCGACAGCTATCAGCGGCTGGTCGACGCGCTGCTGGCCGCCGAGCTCGGCCTCAAGCGCTACTTCACCTACATCGTCACCAAGGAAGTGAAGGCCGGGCCCGCGCCGCTGGCCGAGCTGCTGGAGGCCCACCGCCAGACGATCTGACGCCGGGACCCGCCAACTTCAGACGATTCGTCTGCGGGCGCCGGACGGAACAGAATTTCCCTCCGCGCCGTGCCGCTACCCTGTGGCGCTCGATCCCTCAAGGCCGACGTCGCTCCGGGGCACCCGGTCGACCGCGGATCGCAAGGGATCACCAGCTCGAGCAATGGCGTTTCGTCCGGCCCGGTCCGGGCGGCGCCTGCACGCGGGAGGCGACCGATGATTGCGACCGACACCATCCGCGACACGCTCATGGCCGATCTCGCCGATCGGGCCCTGGCGCGCAGCTTCGCCTACGTGGGCGGCCGGTGGGTGGGAGCCCGCAGCGGCGACACGCTGGAAGTGACGAACCCGGCGGACGGCCGCATCGTCGCCGAGGTGGCGCGGCTGTCGGCCGAGGACGCGGGCGCTGCGGTGGCCGCCGCCGACGCCTGCTTCCGCGGCTGGTCCCACTCGCTGCCGCAGGTGCGCACCCAGTTCCTGCGCCGCTGGTACGACCTGCTGATCGCCCACCGCGAGGATCTCGCCCGCATCATGACCATCGAGCAGGGCAAGCCGATCTCCGAGGCCCGCGGCGAGATCGACTACGCCGCCTCGTTCGTGGAGTTCTACGCCGAGGAGGCGAAACGCCCGAACATCGAGGGCGTGACCTCGCACCTGCCGGACGCGGAAGTGGAGCTGTGGCGCGAGCCCGTCGGCGTCGCGGCCCTCGTGACGCCGTGGAATTTTCCCTGCGCGATGATCACCCGCAAGGCGGCCGCGGCGATCGCCGCCGGCTGCACCGTCGTCGTGCATCCGTCCGCCGAAACGCCGCTGTCGGCGCTGGCGCTGGCGGAGCTCGCCGACCGCGCCGGGTTTCCGGCCGGGCTGTTCAACGTGGTGACCGGCGACGCGCCGGAAATCGTCGGCGCCTGGACGGCCGATGCCCGGGTGCGCGCGCTGTCCTTCACCGGGTCCACCGAGATCGGCCGGCTCCTTTATCGCCAGTCGGCCGACACGGTGAAACGGCTGGTGCTGGAACTCGGCGGCCACGCGCCGTTCCTGGTGTTCGCCGACGCCGATCTGGACCTTGCCGTCGACGAGGCGATCAAGGCGAAGTTCGCGACGACGGGGCAGGACTGCCTCGGCGCCAACCGGTTCCTGGTGGAGCGGCCGGTCTACGCGGCGTTCTGCCGACGCTTCGCCGAGCGGGCCGCCGCGCTGACCCTCGGCCCGGGGCTCGACGATCCGGATCTCGGGCCGCTGATGAACCCGCGGGCCGTCGCCAAGCAGGAGGCGCACGTGGCCGACGCGCTGGCGCGCGGGGCGCGTCTTCTGACCGGCGGCAAGCGGTCGCCGCTGGGCGATTTCTTCTACGAGGCGACGGTGCTCGCCGACGTGCCGACCGACGCGGCGATCTTCCATGAGGAAACGTTCGGCCCGGTGGCGGCGATCGCGCCCTTCGACCACGAGGCCGAGGCGATCGGGATCGCCAACGACACCGAGTACGGGCTGGTCGCCTATCTCCACACCCAGGACCCGCGCCGCATCTACCGCGCCAGCCGGGCGCTGCAGTTCGGCATGGTCGCCGTCAACAGGACCAAGGTCACCGGCGCGCCGATCCCGTTCGGCGGCATGAAGCAGTCCGGCGTCGGCCGCGAGGGCGCGCGCCATGGCCTCGAGGCCTTCACCGACATCAAGTACGTCTGCCGCAACTGGGCCTGAGCCGAGAAGGGAAAGCGCGATGCATGTCCTGTTCGTCTACTGCCATCCCGAACCCCGCTCGTTCAACGCGGCTCTGGTCGAGGTTGGTGCCCAGATGTTCCGGGCGCGGGGCGACACGGTTGAGGTCTCCGATCTCTACGGCGAGGGCTTCGATCCGGTCGAGAAGCGGGAAAATTACCTCGAACCGGTCGACCGCGAGGTGTTCATGCCGCTGGCCGAACAGCGCAACGCTTTCAAGACCAGGACGCTGTGTCCGGAAGTCCAGCGCGAGATTGCCCGGCTCGAGCGCGCCGACCTCGTCGTCTTCCAGTTCCCCATCTGGTGGCACTCGGTGCCCGCCATGCTGAAGGGCTGGTTCGATCGCATCTTCGTCAGCGGCGGGCTCTACTCCAGCAAGATGCGCTACGACCAGGGCTATTTCCGCGGCAAGCGGGCGCTCTGCTCGGTGACGTCGGGTGCACCGGAGCCGAGTTTCGTGGAGGGCGGGCGCGGCGGCTCTCTCGACCAGATCCTCTGGTCGACGAACTATTCGCTCCACTACATGGGCTTCTCGGTGCTGCGCCCCCACGCGAGCTTCGGCATCCAGGGCCACGGCTATTCCTATGCGAGCCCGGAGGACTTCCGCCGCCAGCTCGAAGCCTCGAAGACCGAGTTTTCCACCCGCCTTGCCGGCTTGGACCGGGAGGAGCCCATGGGCTTCCCCGGCTGGAACGATTGGGACAGCGCCGGCCGGCCGCTCACCGACACACCCCACGCGAAGAGGGACATTCCATGCTGACCAACGACACGCTCGCCGAATGGGATCGCGAGAATTTCTTCCACCCGTCGACCCATCTCGCCCAGCACGCGCGCGGCGAAACCGCGACGCGCATCATCACCGGCGGCAAGGGCGTCTACATCGAGGATCGTGACGGGCGGAAGCTGCTCGACGCCTTCGCCGGGCTCTACTGCGTCAACGTCGGCTACGGCCGGCCGGAAATCGCCGAGGCGATCGCCGAGCAGGCGCGCGAGCTAGCCTACTACCACGCCTATGTGGGCCACGGGACGGAGGCCTCCATCACGCTGGCCAAGATGGTGCTCGACCGGGCGCCGTCGAACATGTCGAAGGTCTATTTCGGCCTGTCCGGCTCCGACGCCAACGAGACCAATGTCAAGCTCGTCTGGTACTACAACAACGTCCTCGGTCGGCCGGAGAAGAAGAAGATCATCTCGCGCTGGCGCGGCTATCACGGCTCGGGCCTGATGACCGGCTCGCTCACCGGGCTGGAGCTGTTCCACAAGAAGTTCGACCTGCCGCTGTCCCAGGTGATCCACACCGAGGCGCCGTATTATTTCCGCCGCGCCGACACCTCCATGAGCGAGGCGCAGTTCGTCGCCCATTGCGCGTCCGAGCTGGAAGCGCTGATCGCCCGGGAAGGCGCCGACACCATCGCGGCCTTCATCGGCGAACCGGCGCTCGGCACCGGCGGGCTGGTGCCGCCGCCGGCCGGCTACTGGGAGGCGATCCAGGCCGTGCTCGACAGGCACGACATCCTGCTGATCGCCGACGAGGTGGTGACCGGCTTCGGGCGCCTCGGCTCGATGTTCGGCTCCGACCATTACGGCATCCGGCCGGACATCATCACCATCGCCAAGGGTCTGACGTCAGCCTATGCGCCGCTGTCGGGCTCGATCGTGTCCGACAAGGTGTGGAAGGTGCTGGAGAAGGGCACCGACGAATTCGGCGTGATCGGCCACGGCTGGACCTATTCCGCCCATCCGATCGGGGCGGCGGCCGGTGTCGCCAACCTCAATCTCATCGACGAGCTGGGGCTGGTGAAGAACGCGGGCGAGACGGGCGCCTATCTCAAGAAGGTGCTCACGGACGCCGTCGGCGACCACGTCCACGTCGGCGAGGTCCGGGGCGAGGGGCTGCTGATCGCGGTCGAGTTCGTCAAGGACCGCGACAGCCGGACGTACTTCGACGCCGCGGAAAAGGTCGGGCCGCGGATCACCCAGGCGCTGTTCGGCGAGAACGTCGTCGCCCGGGCGATGCCCCAGGGCGACATCATCGGCTTTGCGCCGCCGCTCTGCCTCACCCGCGACGAGGCGGATCTGATCGCGGCCAAGCTGAAGACCGCCGTCGACGCGACCTTCGCCTGAACCCGGGCGGCCTGACGCCGGCGCCGGGCCGGCGGCCTCGGGCGCTTGAGGGCGTCCTGTTCGCGGATCCAAGCGAGCGGAACCGGGAGAGAGGGTCAGAAAACGTCTTCGGCGGGGCGGCGTTCGCGCGGTGCCCCGCCGTCGGCACGTCCGTCCGACATCCGGACGAGCAGGCCGGGATCGGGCGAGAAGCGGCCGTGCAGGGGCAGCATG
>Ga0207904_1000434_pt1 | contig 16049 bp, 13 predicted proteins | sample MalvirmetaMSP118_FD_184232 | JGI IMG/M metagenome (GOLD analysis project Ga0207904, IMG submission 184232) | Marine viral communities from the Deep Pacific Ocean - MSP-118 (SPAdes) | ecosystem: Environmental > Aquatic > Marine > Oceanic | place: Pacific Ocean | collected 2011-05-30 | reverse complement strand
GCTGAGCGGCTCCCCGAAGGCCAGCCAGCCGATCAGGAACATGGTCGGCAGCTCGAAGCTTCCGGCCATCGCCGTGCGGGCGGCCCCGATCCTGGGGGCGGCCGACACATAGAGAAGCTGCGGCACCAGCGCCGTGACCAGCGCGATGCCGGCGATCAGCGCCCAGCCGTCCGGCGTGGCCGGCAGCAGCGCCCCGCGATCGACGCCGGCCAGCATGGGCAGCAGCCCGATGGTGGCGCCCAGCGCGGCGAAGAACACCCGTTCCAGCGGCATCAGCCCGGCGAGCTTGCCGGTCAGGATGGCGATCGACACGCCGAAGGTCAGCGGCGCGGCGAACGACACCAGCAGCGGCCCCACCGCGCCGGGCGGCAGCGCGGACGGCTTCAGCGCGACCGCCGCCGCCGCCAGGATCAGGACGCAGGCAGCGACGGAGCGCAGCGCCGGCCGCTGGCCGAGCAGCGCCCAGGCGGAGAGGAGCGCGAACACCGGATATGACATGTAGACGAGGCCGGCGGCGGCCACCGGGGCGGCCTTCACCGCCCCGACATAGCCGGTCCAGCCGATCCCCATGGCAAAGCCCGCCCCCAGCGCCCACAGCGCCGGGCGGCGCGCGCCCCGCGCCCTGAAGCCCACCGGCGCCAGCACCAGCGCGACGAAGCCGAACCGGAAGACGGCGATCGCCGGGGCCGCGACGCCCGCCTCGGCCAGCGACTTCGCGAAGAAGGCGACCGAGCCGAAGCCCAGCGCCGCCAGCACGACGGCGAGCGTGGCGACGGTCGGGCCCGTGCGCGGCGCGGGCGGGGCGGTGGGGGCGGGAACGACGGGAACGCGGGAACTCATGGCCCCCGCCTCTTATCCCGCCTGGCGTCCCGGGCAAAGGGGCAGCCCTTCAGCCCGCCCGCTCGTGGAAGTGGGCGTAGATCAGCTTCGCCATCGCCTCGGAGATGCCGTCGACCGTCAGAAGGTCGTCGATGCCGGCCTTGGAGACCGCCTTGGCGGTGCCGAAATGGCGCAGCAGCGCGCGCTTGCGCGCCGTGCCGATGCCGGCGATCTCGTCCAGCGGATTGGCGTGGATCTCCTTCGACCGCTTCGCCCGGTGGGTGCCGATGGCAAACCGATGCGCCTCGTCGCGCAGCCGTTGCACGAAGTACAGCACCGGATCGCGCGGCGGCAGCCGGAACGGCTGCCTGCCGGGGACGTGGAACTCCTCGCGGCCGGCGTCGCGGTCGACGCCCTTGGCCACGCCCACCAGCGGCAGGTCGGTGATGCCGAGATCGGCCAGCGTCTCGCGCGCCGCGCCCAGCTGGGTGAGGCCGCCGTCGATGAGCACCAGGTCGGGCCACGGGCCGACGCCCTCGTCCGGCGCCTCCTGTTCGCCGCGCGGCCCGGCCTCCTTCAGAAGGCGCTTGAAGCGGCGCTCCAGCACCTCGCGCATCATCCCAAGATCGTCGCCGGGCGTCACCGCCTCCGACTTGATGTTGAACTTGCGGTAGTGGGCCTTGGCGAATCCGTCGGGGCCGGCCACGATCATGCCGCCGACGGCGTTGGTGCCCATGATGTGGGAGTTGTCGTAGACCTCGATCCGGCGCGGCGGCGCCGGCAGGCCGAACACCTCGGCCACGCCCTTCAGGAGCGTCGCCTGGCTGGCGCTCTCGGCGAGCTTGCGGCCGAGCGCCTCGCGGGCGTTCTGGCGGGCGTGCTCGACCAGCTCGCGCTTGGTGCCGCGCTGGGGCGCCGACACGGTCACCTTGCGGTCGGCGCGCTCCGTCAGTGCCGCCTCCAGCAGCGCCTGCTCCGGCAGCGCCTCGGAGGTCAGGATCATCCGCGGGCACGGCTTGTCGTCGTAGAACTGGGCGAGGAAGCTCTCCAGCACCTCGGCCGTCGTCCAGTGGGCGTCTGCCTTGGGGAAATAGGCGCGGTTGCCCCAGTTCTGGCCGGTGCGGAAGAAGAACACCTGGATGCAGGTCTGGCCGCCCTCCTGGTGAACGGCGAAGACGTCGGCCTCCTCGATCCCCTGGGGGTTGATGCCCTGGTGCTGCTGGATGTGGGAAAGCGCCGACAGCCGGTCGCGGTAGCGCGCCGCCTGCTCGAAATCGAGCCGGTCCGACGCCCGCTCCATCTCGGTGGCCAGCTCCGCCTTCACCGCGCGGCTCTTGCCGTTCAGGAAGGCGCGCGCCTCGTCGACCAGCTCGGTGTAGCCGGCCGGGTCGATCTCGCCGGTGCAGGGACCCGAGCAGCGCTTGATCTGGAACAGCAGGCACGGCCGGGTGCGGCTCTCGTAGACGGAATCCGTGCACGAGCGCAGCAGGAACGCCTTCTGCAGGGCGTTGATGGTGCGGTCGACGGCGCCGGCCGAGGCGAACGGGCCGAAATAGGCGCCCTTCTTGCTGCGCGCGCCCCGGTGCTTGACGATCTGCGGCGCCTCGTGGTCGCCGGTGATCAGGATGTAGGGGAACGACTTGTCGTCCCTGAGCAGCACGTTGAAGCGCGGCCGAAGCCGCTTGATGAGGTTCGCCTCGAGCAGCAGCGCCTCGGTCTCGGTGCGGGTGGTGACGAACTCCATAGCCGCGGTGGCGGCGATCATCGCCAGCGTGCGGTTGGCCAGCCCGGTCGGGCGCGCGTAGTTGGCGACGCGCTTCTTCAGGCTCCGCGCCTTGCCGACGTAGAGCACGTCGCCGTTGCGATCGAGCATCCGGTAGACGCCGGGCGCGTTCGGCAGCCGCTTGACGAGGTCGGCGATCAGATCGGCACCCAGCCGGCCGCCCTCGCCGTCGGCGGCTTCCGCGACGGGGTCGGGGGCGATCCGCTCGAAGGCGTCGTCGCCGGGCACGGACACCGGCCCCGGCGCGGCCGGTGGCTTGGGGTCCGCGGGTGTCGATTCGGTCATTCGGGAATCCCTAGGACGTCCGGCGTCTCCCAGGCAAGATGCTGGCCCCCGTCGAGCAGGATGGTCTGTCCGGTGATCGACGGGGTCGCGGCCAGGAAGCGCACCGTGGCGCCGAATTCGGCAAGCGCCGGGCCGCGCCTCAGGAGGACGGCGGCCGCCTGCCGCTCGAAATCGTCGCGGGTCTGGCGATCGCCCTGCAGCGTCGGTCCCGGCGCGATGGCGTTCACCCGGATCCGCGGCGCCAGCGCCTGGGCCATGGTTATTGTCATGGCATCCAATGTGGCCTTCGAGGCGCCGTAGGAAAAGTGGCCGGGCACCGGCTTTCGAACGCGCTGGTCGGTGAGGTTGACGATCAACCCCGTCACGTCGGCCCCGAGCTGGCCGGCGAACGCCTGGGCCAGGAACACCGGGGCCGCCGCGTTGAGGGTCATGTGGGCCTGGAACGCCTCGGGCGTCACCGTCGCGAACCCGTCGTCGCCGAACAGCGCCGCATTGTTGACCAGCACGCCCAGTGGCCCGACCGCATCGGCGGCGCGCGCCACCAGGTCCGGCAGGCCCGCCAGGTCGCAGAGGTCGGCCGCCACCACGTGGACATCGGCCCCTTCGGCCCGCAGCGCCGCCGCCAGCGCCTCCGCCTCGTCGGTCGAGCGGTGGCAGTGCAGCGCCACCCGGTAGCCGTGGGCGGCCAGGTCCTCGACGATGGCGCGGCCGATGCGTCGGCCGCCGCCGGTGACGAGGGCGGCCGGGGCCGGCGCGGGCAGGCTTGGGGAGGAGGGGGAACCCATGGTGCTCCTTGCCGGCGGTCGGGCGGGGGCGGACGCCCGGCTCAGCCGAACACGCCGTCGACGGCGGCGGCGAGCACGACCCGGTTCAGACGGTCGTCGGCGGGGTAGACGAAACAGGACTGCAACTCCGCCTCGCGCACCAGCTCGCCATCGATCTCCACGGCGCTCACCCAGGAAACGCCATAGCAGGCGGCCAACTCGCGGACCGCCCGCCAGTGGCGGGCGAGGTCGGCGTCGCCGTCGTGGGAAGCCTCGCGGATCCGGAACAGGCAGTCGCGGTCGAAGCCGAGCGACAGCGGCTCCTCCCAGCGCTCCCGCAGCGCGGCGAAATCCCGCCACACCGCGCCGGTGATCACGAACACCACGTCCGGGCGCAGGCCGGTGACGACCGGCCGCCGGCCCGTTTCGGGCAGGTCGAGCACCAGCAACTGGTCCAGATTCATCGACACACTCTCCGCCATCCGCGCGACCCGCCCTCGGCTTGTCACATACGCCCGTTTCTTATAGGCGGATTGCATCCGCCCTGCCCGCGTCACCGGGCCTCGGCCCTGAGACAAGGCAAGATGAGCGCTCCCGTCAACATCGTCTGCATGAAGTGGGGCACCGCCTACGGGCCGCACTACGTCAACCGGCTGCGCGCCATGGTGGCCCGCCACATGACGCGGCCGTTCCGATTCATGTGCTTCACCGACGATCCGGACGGCATCGATCCCGAGGTCGAGACGGCGCCGCTGCCGCCGATCACGCTGGACGCCTACGAGAACCTGCCCTGGAAGAAGGTGGCGCTGTTCAACCGCGAGCTCGCCGATCTTCAGGGCACCGCGCTGTTTCTCGACCTCGACCTGATCGTCGTCGACAGCCTCGAGCCGTTCTTCGATTACCAGCCCGGCAAGCTCTGCATCATCCACAACTGGACCCACCCGGATCGCCGCGTCGGCAATTCCTCGGTGTTCCGCTTCGAGATCGGCGCCGACGCCCAGGTCCTCGACACCTTCCACGAGCATTCCGTCCAGCACTGGGTCGATCTCTACCGCAACGAGCAGGCCTACCTCTCGCACATGAAGCCGGACATCGAGTTCTGGCCGGCCGAATGGTGCGTCTCGTTCAAGAAGCATTGCCTGCCGCGCGGCCTCAGGCGCTGGTTTGTGCCGGCGACGATCCCCGAGGGCGCACGGATCGTCGTCTTCCACGGCCACCCGAAGCCCGACGAAGCGTTCGAGGGCCGTTGGCCCGGCGGCATCCACAAGCAGCTCCGGCCGGCCCGCTGGATCGGCGACCACTGGCGCGTGTAGGGCCTTGTCCGTCGAAGTCTCCTACCTGATCACCGTCTACAACAAGGCCGGGGCGCTGCCAGCGGTGTGGGACAGCCTGCAGGCGCAGGCCGGCGACCACAGCCGCGAGTTCGTGTTCGTCGACGACGCCTCCACCGACGCCTCGCTGGAGGTCCTGCGCGGCTTCGCCGCCGCCGATGACCGGGTCCGGGTGATCGCCAACGCCGACAATCGCGGCCCGGCGATCCGCCTCAACCAGGCCGCCGCGGAGGCGACCGGTACCTGGCTGCACCCGCTGGACGGCGACGACCTGCTGCCACCCAACGCCACCGCCTGGATGCTGGCCCGGCTCGAAGAGGCCGGCGCGCCGCTTCTCTACGGCCGACGCCGCAAGGACGCGCCGAAGATCATCGACGACGAGGCCTACCGCACCACTGTCGAGCAGCCGCTGATCCAGGCGGCAAGCCGGCCCATCGTGCACGTGGCCCTGATGGTGGAGCGCGCGCTCTATGTCGCCTCGGGCGGCTGTGACGAGGCGGTCTTCATCCAGGACCAGTCGCTGGCGCTCAGGCTGGCGGCGGCGGCCCACAGCATGGTGCTCACCGATGCCACCGTCGTCTGCGCGCCGAAGCAGACAGGCGGACCGACGCTTTCGGCCGACAAGCGTCAGCAGCATCACGACCGCTACGTCTCTGCCTACCGGCTCTGGCTGTCGCTGCCGAAGTCGCATGCCGCCCGCCCTGCCCTGGCGCGACTGTGCATCTCCGCCGCCTGGAAACTCAGGCGCGACGAGGGCGGGCTCGCCTGGCTTTCCGGCGACTTCCTGCGCTATCTCGCCATGGAGATCGGGCTGCCGGTGGGGGGGGCGGAGACGCTCGAGCGCCTGGCAGGACGGATGAGGCGGCTGGAAGGCATCCGGCGACCGATTGGCTAGTCCCGCCTGTCGACCGGCACGCCGGCGAAGGCACGCTCCACCCGCTTCGGGCAGCGCCACAGCAGCGTCAGACCGCGCAGGCTGAGGAACGACACCAGCGCCAGCCAGAGGCCGTGGTTGCCCCAGAGCGGCATCGCCACCGCCCAGATGGCGAAGTAGGCGGCCAGCGACGCCAGCATCATGTTGCGCATGTCGTCGGTCCAGGTGGCGCCGATGAAGACGCCGTCCATCTCGAAGGCGAGCACGCCGGCCAGCGGCAGCAGCATGGCCCACACCAGATACTCCCGCGCCGTCTCGCGCACCGCCGGGGCCGTGGTGATCAGGTCGATCAGCGCGCCGCCGCCGAGCACGGTGGCCAGCGACAGCAGCGCCGCCATGCCGAAGCCCCAGCCGACGCAGAGCCGCACCGCACGCACGAACGCCGGACGGTAGCGGGCGCCCAGCGCCCGGCCGGTCAGCTGTTCGGCGGAGGTGGCGAACCCGTCGAGCACGAACGAGCCGAGCATGAAGAAATTCATCAGCACCGCGTTCGCCGCCAGCGTCACGTCGCCGGCCTGGGCGCCCTGGGCGGTGAAGAAGGCGAACGCCGTCATCAGCGCGAACGAGCGGATCATGATGTCGCGGTTTACCGCGCCCATGCGCAGGAACTGGACGCGGTCGGCGATGCGGTTCCAGGAAGGCCGGGCACTCGCCGAGGACAGACGCCACACCACGCCGAGCGCCACCGCCAGGGCCGCAGCCTCTGCCGCCACCGACGCCCAGGCAACGCCGGCCACCCCGTAGCCCAGGCCGAGCACCAGCCCCACGTTGAGGACGACGTTCACCCCCGCCAGCACGAACTGGATGACGAGCCCGGTGCCGGCGCGGCCGAGCCCCAGCAGCCAGCCGAGCAGCGCGTAGTTCATCAGCTGCAGCGGCGCGGCCAGCACCCGGATGCCGAAATAGGTGCGGGTCGCCTCGTCGACGGCCGCGCTCGCTCCCATCAGCGACAGGAAGCCGGCCAGCACCGGCGCCTGCAGCAGGATGATGAGAAGCCCGCCGCCCAGCGCCACCATCAGCGCCCGCGCCAGCACCGCCTGGATCTCGACCTGGTCGTCGGCCCCCAGCGCCTGCGCGGTGAGGCCCGTGGTGCCCATCCTGAGGAAGTTGAAGGTGGTGCCGAGAAAGTCGAACAGGATGGCGCCGACCGCGATGGCCCCCAGCAGCGCCGGATCGCCGAGCTGGCCGATCACCGCGGTGTCGGAAATGCCCACCAGCGGCGTCGTCACGTAGGCGAGCGTCATCGGCACGGCGATGGCGAACACCATGCGGTGGGTCACCGCGAACGGGCGGACGCGCGGGGCGGGAGTGTCCATGGATTGCTTTCGTGCGGGAGGCGCGGCGGAACGGTTGTCCGCATCATCCCGATTGGACCCGTTCCATCAAGCCGGGATCGCCAGGCCGGCGATTTTCCACCGCCGGGATGCGTTCGCGCTTGCCCTTCGCCGCCCGAGCGCCAGACTCATCCGCCATGCTGCCGATCGTTCACAACCCCCGCTACAATGCCGAGTTCCCCGCCGACCACCGGTTCCCGATGGGCAAGTTCCAGCGGCTGGCCGAGGTGCTGATGGAGGAGGGTCTCGCCGGACCGGGCACTTTCCACGTGCCGGCCGAGGCGCCGGCCTCGTGGATCGCGCTGGCCCACGACCGGACCTATGTCGACCAGGTGTTTTCGTCCGCCGTGCCCACGGCGATCGCCCGGGAGATCGGCTTCGCCATGACGCCACCGGTGGCGCTCAGGGCCCGCTGCGCCAGCGCCGGCACGCTGATGACGGCGCGTCTGGCGATCGAACACGGCATCGCCTGCAACACCGCGGGCGGCAGCCATCATGCCCGCTTCGCCCAGGGCGCGGGCTTCTGCGTCTTCAACGACGTGGCGGTGGCGATCCGGGTGCTGATGGCCGACGGCGCCATCGAGCGCGCGCTGGTGATCGACTGCGACGTCCACCAGGGAGACGGCACGGCGGCGATCTTCGCCGGCGATCCATCGGTCTTCACCCTGTCGCTGCACGCGGAGAAGAACTATCCGGTCCGCAAGGTGCCGTCGTCGCTGGACGTGCCGCTGTTCGACGGCTGCGACGACGGGGCCTACCTGGAGGCGGTGCGCGCCGTGGTCGGGCCGGCAATCGCCGATTTCCGTCCCGACATCGTCTTCTACAACGCCGGCGTCGACCCGCACCGCGATGACCGGCTCGGCCGGCTGGCGCTGTCGGACGACGGGCTCGTGGACCGCGACCGCTTCGTCATCGACGCGGTGCGCGAGGCCGGCATTCCGCTCGCCGGCGTGCTCGGCGGCGGCTACCAGCGCGACATCGACAGCCTCGCCCGCCGCCACGCGACCCTGCACCGGGTGGCCTGGGAGTTCGTGTGAAACTCACAGCACCGGCAGCACCCGCGCCAGGATTTTCGCCGAGGACCCCGAGACGGCGTCGACGAAGGCGGTGAAGTCGAAGCGGGATTCGCGGCCGGCGAGGTCCGACAGCGCGCGGATCACCACGCACTCCACCCCGTGCATCTCCGCCACCTGGGCGAGCGCCGCGCCTTCCATCTCCACCGCGTGGCCGCCATGGGCGCCGTGGAGCCGTGCGCGGGTGGCCTCGCAGTTCACGTACTGGTCGCCGGTGAGCACCGTGCCGAAGACGATCTTCGGCGGCCGCCCCTCGCCGCCGGCCGCCGCCGTCATCGGCGCCAGTTCCAGCCCGGCCAGCGCCGCCTCGATGCGGGCGCGGGTCTCCGGCCTGAGGTCGTAGCCGAACGCCTCGGTCGGCAGGAAGAACGGCAGGTGGCCGGCCTGGTAGGGGTTGAGCCGGTCGTCGTCGAACCAGCCGAAATCGTGCTGCACCAGCCGCTCGGCGATCACCACGTCGCCGATGGCCAGCGCCGGGTCGAGCCCGCCGGCGACGCCGGAGAAGACGATCTGCCGCGCCGCGAACCGGTCGATCAGCAGCGTCGCCACCATGGCCGCGTTGACCTTGCCGATGCCGGTGCCGACCAGCACCACGTCGCGGCCGAACAGCTGGCCGTGGTCGAACCTTAAGTGGGCGATCTCGACGGTCTCGCGGTGGTCGAGCTCGACCCGCAGCGCGGCGAGCTCCTGGGGGATGGCGCACTGGATGGCGATGGTCACGGGCGGTTGCTCCGGTCTGGCTGGCGGGCGAACGCGCCAGAAAAGGCAGAGACGGGCGCGGATCGCAAGCCGCGCGGATCGGCACGGGACCGGCACCGGGAAAAGCCCGGTGGACGCGATTTGCCCTTGGGGTTGCCCTGCCGCCGCCCAATCTGGGAGATAGCACGCAAGCGCGCATCTCCGCCGCTGTTGCTCGATTGTTCCAATCGGCTCAGGATCACCGAATGATTCGTTCCACCGAAGGCTCCGCCCTGCCCGCCGTCCCGGGCTTCGAGGAGGCACCTGCTCCGCGCCGCGGCGGCATCGCCGAACGCGCGCTCGGCGGTGCCCGGCCGGCGGCCGCCTATCTGGACAAGCTGAACCCCGAGCAGCGCCGCGCCGTGGAGACCGTCGACGGTCCCGTGCTGGTGCTCGCCGGCGCCGGCACCGGCAAGACACGGGTGCTGACCACCCGCATCGGCCACATCCTGGCCACCGGCCGCGCCCGGCCCGGCGAGATCCTGGCCGTCACCTTCACCAACAAGGCCTCGCGCGAGATGAAGGAGCGCGTCGCCAGCCTGGTCGGCCCGTCGGCCGAGGGCATGGCCTGGCTCGGCACCTTCCACGCCATCGGCACCCGCATCCTGCGCCGCCACGCCGAGCTCGCGGGCCTCAGGCCCGACTTCACCATCCTCGACGCCGACGACCAGATCCGGCTGGCCAAGCAGATCATCCAGGCCGAGGGGCTGGACGAGAAGCGCTGGCCGGCGCGCCAGCTCCACAACATCATCGACGGCTGGAAGAACCGCGGCCTGACGCCGTCCGAGGTGCCGCTGGGCGAGGCCCGCGCCTTCGCCAACGGCCGCGGCGGCGATCTCTACAAGGCCTACCAGGAGCGCCTGCGGATCCTCAACGCCACCGACTTCGGCGATCTGCTGCTTGAGCCGATCCACCTGTTCCGCTCGCATCCGGACGTGCTCGCCTCCTACCAGCAGCGCTTCCGCTACATGCTGGTGGACGAGTACCAGGACACCAACGTCGCCCAGTATCTGTGGCTGCGGCTGCTCGCCCAGGGCAACCGCAACCTCTGCGTGGTCGGCGACGACGACCAGTCGATCTACGGCTGGCGCGGCGCCGAGGTGGACAACATCCTGCGCTTCGAGCACGACTTTCCCGGCGCCGCGGTGATCCGGCTGGAGCGCAACTACCGCTCCACCGGCCCGATCCTGGCCGCCGCCTCCCACCTGATCGGCCACAACGAGGGCCGGCTCGGCAAGACGCTGTTCACCGACGCCGCCGACGAGGACGCCGAGCAGCTGACCGTCGCCTCGGCCTGGGATTCCGAGGAAGAGGCCCGCGCCATCGGCGAGGAGATCGAGTCGCTCCAGCGCAAGGGCAACTCGCTCAACGAGATGGCCATCCTGGTGCGCGCCTCGTTCCAGATGCGCGAGTTCGAGGACCGGTTCGTCACCCTCGGCCTCTCCTACCGGGTGATCGGCGGCCCGCGCTTCTACGAGCGTCGCGAGATCCGCGACGCGCTGGCCTACTTCCGCGTCGTCGTGCAGCCGGCCGACGATCTCGCCTTCGAGCGCATCATCAACACGCCGAAGCGCGCCATCGGCGACGTGGCGCTGAAGACCCTGCACGACGCGGCCCGCGCCCGGCGGATCCCGCTGGTGCAGGCCGCCACCGAGATCGTCCAGACCGAGGAGCTGAAGCCGAAGACGCGCACCGCGCTGCGCGACCTGCTCGCCTCGTTCGCGCGCTGGCGGTCCGAGCTCGACCGGATGTCCCACACCGAGCTCGCCGAGATCGTGCTCGACGAGAGCGGCTACACCGACATGTGGCGGATGGATCGCTCCGCCGACGCGCCCGGCCGGCTGGAAAACCTGAAGGAACTCGTCCGCGCCATGGACGAGTACGACTCCCTGCCGAGCTTCCTGGAGCACATCTCGCTGGTGATGGACACCGACAGCGAGGCGGGCTCCGAGGCCGTCACAATCATGACGCTGCACGCCGCCAAGGGGCTGGAGTTCGACACCGTGTTCCTGCCCGGCTGGGAGGAGGGCCTGTTCCCCCACCAGCGCGCCGTCGACGAGAGCGGCCAGGCCGGGCTGGAGGAAGAGCGCCGGCTCGCCTATGTCGGCCTGACCAGGGCCCGCAAGCGCGTCTTCGTCTGGTTCGCGGTCAACCGCCGCATGCACGGGCTGTGGCAGTCCACGGTGCCGTCGCGCTTCCTGGACGAGCTGCCCGAGGCCCACGTCGCGGTGCGCGAGCAGGGCGGCTACGGCGGCTATGGCGGCTACGGCCAAAGCCGGTTCGACCGGGTCGAGCCGTTCTCCTCGACCTATTCGACGCCGGGCTGGGAGCGCGCCCAGCGCCGCAAGACCCAGGGCACGCCCCAGACCGGCGCCCGCGCTCGCGGGCCGCTGACCATCGAGGGCGAGCTGGTCGCCAAGAGCGTGTCCGATCACGCGCCGGCCTTCGACGTCGGCGCCCGGGTGTTCCACCAGAAGTTCGGCAACGGCTCGGTGGCCGCCGTGGAAGGCAACAAGCTCACCGTTGATTTCGACAAGGCCGGCCGCAAGCGGGTGCTGGATTCCTTCGTCCAGGCGCCCTGAGGCGGTCCCGACAGGCGCGCCGCCGGGTCGTCCCGGCGCGGCGCCTCGGCTTGCGCGCCGCGCGCCGTTGGTCTAGTTGCGTGGGTCCCCCACGACCCCGACCTCAGGCCCTCCGGCCCCGAAGGTCGCCGTTCGACCCCGGGGACCTGTTTGGTTGAAGACGCGTCCGGTCGGAACGGCGGTTGCCGCCTGCCCCGCACGTCCAAGGAAAAGGTCAGGCATCATGGATCGCATTCGGCTGAGAGGCGGTGGCCCGCTCGTGGGCACGATCCCGATTTCCGGCGCCAAGAACGCCGCCCTGCCGCTGATGATCGCCAGCCTGCTCACCGACGAGACGCTGACGCTGGAGAACGTGCCGCGCCTGCGCGACGTGCAGCAGCTGTTCCACATCCTGTCCAACCACGGCACCGACTGGTCGGTGGAGGGCAAGCGCGCCGGCCAGGACGACATGACCGGCCAGACGGTGCATCTGTGCGCCCGCGCCATCGTCGACACCACCGCGCCTTACGAGCTGGTCTCCACCATGCGCGCCAGCTTCTGGGTGATCGGCCCGCTGGTCGCCCGCATGGGGGTGGCGCGCGTCTCGCTGCCCGGCGGCTGCGCCATCGGCACCCGGCCGGTGGACTTCTTCATCGAGGGCCTGCAGAAGCTCGGCGCCGAGATCGAGATCGACCAGGGCTACGCGATCGCCCGCGCGCCCAACGGCCTCGCCGGCGGCCGGGTCGACCTGCCGCGCGTCTCCGTGGGCGCCACCCACACGCTGATGATGGCGGCCACCCTCGCCAGGGGCGAGACGCTGATCACCAACGCCGCGCGCGAGCCTGAAGTCGTCGACCTCGCCAACTGCCTGATCGCCATGGGCGCGAAGATCGAGGGTGCCGGCACCTCGGAGATCAGCATCCAGGGCGTCGAGCGCCTGCGCGGCGCCCGCCACCGGGTGCTGCCGGACCGCATCGAGACCGGCACCTACGCCATGGCCGTCGCCATGACCGGCGGCGACGTCACGCTGGAGCACGCCCGCGGCGACCTGCTCACCGCCGCCCTCGCCACCCTGGAGCGCGCCGGCGCCGAGATCACCGAGACCAACCGCGGCCTGCGCATCCGGCGCAACGGCGCCGGCATCGCCGCCGTCGACGTGGCGACCGAGCCGTTCCCGGGCTTCCCGACCGATCTGCAGGCCCAGTTCATGGCGCTGATGACCACCTCCCGGGGCACCTCGCGGATCACCGAGACGATCTTCGAGAACCGCTTCATGCACGTCCAGGAGCTGGCCCGCCTCGGCGCCAGGATCCATCTCGACGGCCAGGTGGCGACCATCGAGGGCGTCGACCGGCTGCGCGGCGCGCCGGTGATGGCGACCGACCTGCGGGCCTCGGTCTCGCTGGTCATCGCCGGGCTGGTCGCCGAGGGCGAGACCACCATCAACCGAGTCTACCATCTCGACCGCGGCTTCGAGCGGCTCGAGGACAAGCTCGGCCGCTGCGGCGCCGACATCGAGCGGATCTCCAGCTAGCGCGCCGGGAGACCGGCGGATGGTCATCCGCCCGTCGCCGGCTCTCCGGACGGATGAACCGCGATCGCCCGGCCGGGTGCCGGGTCGATCGTCCGCTCCGACCCGCGACCGCGCGCTGTGCCGTCCCGGCCGCCTCTCGTCGATCAGGTGTTTTCACTCGGCCTGAAAATGCTCTAGGGAAGTGCAGACTCAAGGCCTGTCGCCACCCACCAACCGGATCGCAAGACGCCCGCCATGGCCCAATTGAAGCTCGCGGCCCTCGACAGCGACGATCTCGAAGTCCTGTCGGCGCACGTCCAGGACGCCGTCCTCAACGTCGGCGCGCTGCGCTGGCGCGCGGCGGACCAGCGGTTCGTCGCCGTCGTCAACCGGTTCGTCTGGGAGACCACCGCCAGCGGCCGCCGCAAGCGCGACGAGCGCCGCCGCGCCGCCCTCGATTTCGCCCACGTGACCGCCGTGCGCGCCACCAGGCTCCGCCGCGACGCGCCCGACGCCATCCTGTCGCTGCTGGCCGTCACCTTCGAGCCGGCCGAGCTGCCGGCCGGCGTGGTGACGCTGCATTTCTCCGGTGGCGGCGCCATGCAGCTCGACGTGGAGTGCGTCGAGGCGACGCTCACCGATCTCGGCCCCGCCTGGGCGGCGCGCGGCCGCCCCCAACACGACCTGAGCGAATGACCGACTCCCCGCAAGGAAACGATCCCGTGCCGCTCCGACTGTCCAGCGCCGACGCCGGTTTCGAGGAGGCCTTCACCGCCCTCCTGGCGACCAAGCGCGAGGTCTCCGAGGACGTCGACGCCACCGTGCGCGCGATCGTCGCCGACGTCCGCGCCCGCGGCGACGCGGCGCTGATCGCGTACACCAACCAGTTCGACCGGCTCGACCTCGCCGCCCTCGGCATCGCCATCGACCGCGACACCGTCGCCCGGGCCGTCTCCCAGGTGCCCCCGGACCAGCGCGACGCGCTGGCCTTCGCCAAGGCGCGCATCGAGGCCTATCACGCCCGCCAGCGCCCGGCGGACGCCCGCTTCACCGACGACGCCGGCGTCGAGCTCGGCTGGCGCTGGTCGGCGGTGCCCTCGGTGGGTCTCTACGTGCCGGGCGGAACCGCCGCCTATCCGAGCTCGGTGCTGATGAACGCCGTGCCGGCCAAGGTCGCCGGCGTCGAGCGCGTCGCCATGGTGGTGCCGACCCCCGATGGGAAGATCGCGCCGCTGGTGCTGGCCGCTGCCCAGATCGCCGGCGTCGACGAGATCTACCGGGTCGGCGGTGCCCAGGCCGTGGCGGCGCTCGCCTACGGCACCGAGACCATCGCCCCCGTCGCCAAGATCGTCGGCCCCGGCAACGCCTTCGTGGCGGCCGCCAAGCGCCAGGTGTTCGGCACTGTCGGCATCGACATGATCGCCGGCCCCTCCGAGGTCGTGGTGGTCGCCGACGGCGACAACAATCCCGACTGGATCGCCGCCGACCTCCTGGCCCAGGCCGAGCACGACACCGCCGCCCAGTCGATCCTGATCACCGACGACGCGGCCTTCGCGGAGGCGGTGGTCCGCGCCGTCGAAGCCCACCTGCAGACGCTGCCGCGCGCCGAGATCGCCCGCGCCAGCTGGCGCGATTTCGGCGCGATCGTCCTGCTGCGCTCCCTCGACGAGGCGCCGGCGCTGGTCGACCGGCTGGCGCCCGAACACCTGGAGCTCGCCGTCGCCGATCCGGAGGCGATGTCGCTGAAGATCCGCCACGCCGGCGCGATCTTCCTCGGCGCCTACACGCCCGAGGCCGTCGGCGACTATGTCGCCGGCTCCAACCACGTGCTGCCGACGGCGCGCTCGGCGCGCTTCTCGTCGGGTCTTTCCGTTCTCGACTTCATGAAACGCACGTCGCTGCTGCGCTGCGATGCCGAGAGCCTGTCGCGGCTCGGCGCCGCCACGCGGACGCTGGCGGGCGCGGAAGGGCTCGAGGCCCACGCCAGATCGGTCTCGATCCGGCTCAATCACTGAGCGAGGCTTCACGACGATGGTCGACGCTTCCGCAGACGGCTCCCGCCAACGGCTCGTCGCGATCGACATCGACGAGGCCTCCATCGCGCGCTCGACCCCGGACATCGAGCACGAGCGCGCCGTCGCCATCTACGACCTGATCGAGGCAAACCACTTCGCGCCCGTCGGCCACGACGGCGGCCCCTACCGGCTGGCGCTGGCGATCGTGGAAAACCGGCTGGTGTTCGCCGTGACCGGGGAGGACGGGACAGACGTGATGACCCACGTCCTCTCCCTCACGCCCTTCCGGAAGATCGTAAAGGACTATTTCCTGATGTGCTCGAGCTACTTCGAGGCGATCAGGACGGCGTCTCCCAGCCAGATCGAGGCCATCGACATGGGCCGGCGCGGCGTACACAACGAGGGATCCCAGATCCTCGTGGACCGGCTCCAGGGCAAGATCGAGGTCGATTTCGACACCGCCCGCCGCCTGTTCACGCTGCTCTGCGCCCTCCATTGGCGGGGATAGCCGCGTGAGCGGAACCGGGCGCCCTGGCGCGGTTCTCTTCGTCTGCCGGCAGAACGCCGTGCGCTCGCCGATGGCGGCCGCGCTCGCCCATCACCTGTTCCCGCACAGCCTCTACACCCGCTCGGCCGGGGTCGTGCACGGCGGCAAGCCCGACCCGTTCGCCGTCGCGGTGATCGACGAGATCGGCCTCGACATCTCCCGCCACCAGCCGCGCACTCTGGAGGAACTGGCCGACACCAGCTTCGACCTGGTGATCACGCTGGCGCCGGAGGCCCACCACCGGGCGCTGGAGATGGCGCGCACCGAGGCGTTCGACGTGGAGTACTGGCCGACCCCGGATCCCACCGTCACCAGCGGCTCGCGCTCGCAGATCATGGACGCTTACCGGTCG
>Ga0207904_1000429_pt1 | contig 16097 bp, 11 predicted proteins | sample MalvirmetaMSP118_FD_184232 | JGI IMG/M metagenome (GOLD analysis project Ga0207904, IMG submission 184232) | Marine viral communities from the Deep Pacific Ocean - MSP-118 (SPAdes) | ecosystem: Environmental > Aquatic > Marine > Oceanic | place: Pacific Ocean | collected 2011-05-30 | reverse complement strand
GGATCGATCAGAGAGGCAACAACATGGGTATGACCGTGCATTGTGACGTGGTAAGTGCCGAAACAAAGATCTATTCCGGATTGGTTGAAATGCTGATCGCAGCGGGCTCTGAAGGTGACCTGGGTATCGCCCCGGGCCATACGCCGCTGCTGACCCAGCTTAAGCCGGGTCCTATCCGGATAATCAAACAGGGCGGAGAGGAAGAGATCCTTTACGTGTCTGGTGGTTATCTGGAAGTTCAGCCGAATCTGGTAACGCTGCTCGCGGACACGGCTGTCCGTGCCAAGGATGTGGACGAAGCAGCGGCGATTGAAGCTCAGCGTGAGGCTGAGAAGGCACTCGCCAATCAAACGGGTGAATTTGAGTATTCCCGTGCCGCCGCCGAGTTGGCCGAAGCTGTTGCCCAGCTTCGAACCATCCAGCAGCTGCGCAACAAGATGCGCTAGGCGTATCTTTTCGGGACTGCCGATCACCAAAACCGCATCTTGAGTCGCCTGAGAACAGCGAAACGTTGTCAGGCAACGAAGGGTGCGGTTTTTTTTGTTCAGGCACTGAAACTGGCTACCGATCCGGAGCGTGGTAATCGTATGACTCCCCTTCACGTTGTGATTCTGGCCGCCGGCCAGGGTTCGAGAATGAAATCGTCGCTGCCGAAAGTTCTCCATCGGGTGGCTGGCAAGCCCATGCTCCATCACGTTGTTGATACCGCCCGCCAGTTGGGCGCCTCCGGTATCCATGGCGTCATTGGGCATGGTGCGGACCAGGTCCGGCAGATTACACCCGCCGAAGATCTCATCTGGGCACTGCAGGAACAGCAACTGGGCACGGGCCACGCGGTTGCTCAGGCTCTGCCGGCTCTGCCGGATGAGGCGCGAGTGTTGATTCTCTATGGCGACGTACCACTAACCAAAGTTGAGACGCTTGAAAACCTGGTTTCTCAGGTAAGTGATCGTTCACTCGCGTTGTTAACCGTGAACCTGGAAACACCGGATGGATACGGGCGCATCCTGCGGGATGAGAGCGGCAAGGTGCGTGCGATCGTGGAACAGAAGGATGCCACTGATGCCCAGAAGCAAATCCGGGAGGTGAATACGGGCATCCTGGCGGTCTCGGCACGCCACTTGAAGGACTGGCTGCCGCAGCTCTCCAACAGCAACGCTCAGGGTGAATACTACCTGACCGATATCATTGCCATGGCGGCTGACCGCGGAGTGGATATCGCCGTTGCCCAACCTGCGTCCGAATATGAGGTCCAGGGTGTTAACAACCGTCTTCAACTCGCCGAACTTGAGCGCTGGGTACAGCGTCAGGAAGCCGACCGTTTAATGACTGAGGGTGCAACCCTGGCGGATCCTGCCCGTATTGACGTGCGTGGTGAGTTGTCGGTGGGCCAGGATGTCCTGATCGATGTTAACGTGGTGTTTGAAGGCAAGGTCTCGCTGGCAGACGGTGTCAGTATCGGACCTGGTTGTGTGATACGGGATAGCCATATCGCGGCCGGTGCAACAATCGAAGCGCACTCGCTAATCGACGGCGCGAACGTGGGCGCGGGCGCCAGTGTCGGACCGTTCGCCCGCCTTCGGCCCGGTACCCGGCTGGCGGCCAACACCAAGGTAGGCAACTTTGTTGAAACCAAGAAAGCCGACGTGGGCGAGGGAAGCAAGATCAACCACCTCAGTTACGTTGGTGACGCCTCACTTGGCCGTAATGTAAATGTGGGTGCAGGGACCATCACCTGTAATTATGATGGGGTGAATAAATCCAGAACCGTTATTGGTGATGACGTGTTTGTTGGGTCCAACACCTCACTGGTGGCGCCGGTCAGCATCGCTTCCGGGTCTACCGTCGGTGCGGGCTCTACCATCACCCGTGATGTGGCGGAGAGTGAGCTGGCGGTCGCACGAGCTCGTCAGCGCAATATCTCCGGCTGGGAACGGCCGACGAAAAAGTGATTTAAACGATATACAACGGACAGGTGACAGCGACATGTGTGGCATTGTAGGTGCGGTATCAGAAAGGGATGTCCAGGGAATTCTTCTCGAAGGCCTGCGTCGTCTGGAATATCGGGGCTACGACTCCGCCGGCATGGCCGTGATCGACGGCAAACAGGCCATTAACCGGGCCCGCGAAGTGGGCAAGGTTGCGGCCCTGGCCGATGCCATCACTGGCAATGGGCTTGAGGGAACTGCCGGCATTGCGCACACCCGCTGGGCGACCCACGGTGAACCGTCCCAGATCAATGCTCACCCTCACATGTCTGGTGACCGTCTGGCCATTGTCCACAACGGCATTATCGAGAACTATCAGGAGCTACGGGAAGAACTGAAAGCCGAAGGGTTTGAATTCACCTCCCAGACCGACACCGAAGTTGTTGCGCATCTTATCGAAAAGCAGTTCCGCCTGAGCGACAGCCTATACGAAGCCGTGAGCACAGCCATTGAACGTTTGCGCGGAGCGTTTGCGCTGGCAGTGATTCATGCAGACGAGCCGGACCATATGGTGGTTTGCCGTGAAGGCAGTCCGTTGGTCGTGGGTGTCGGCATCGGCGAGAACTTTATCGCCTCCGACCAGCTCGCGTTGCTGCCCGTCACCGACCGTTTCATGTTCCTTGAAGAAGGAGATATCGCCGATATCCGTCGTGATCGGATTGAGATTCACGACCGCAACAAGCAACCGGTGGAACGTGCGGTTACCCGCTTTGAACACAGCCAGGATGCCGCCGAAAAAGGCGAGTACCGCCATTTCATGCTCAAGGAAATCCATGAGCAGCCGAGGGTCATCCGCGCGACAACGGAAGGCCGGGTAACCAACACCCGCGTGCTGGAACAGGCGCTCGGCACCCAGGCCGGCAACCTGCTGGAAGACGTTCGCCATGTTCAGATCATCGCCTGTGGCACCAGTTACCATGCCGGTATGGTGGCACGCTACTGGATAGAGGAACTGGCGGGTGTGCCCTGTTCCGTGGAAGTGGCCTCCGAGTTTCGCTACCGCAAACATGTGATTCAGCCGGATACCCTGTTCCTGTGCATCTCCCAGTCCGGCGAAACCGCCGATACTCTGGCCGCACTGCGCCAGGCCAAAAAAGCTGGCTTCCGTGCCGCCATGGCCATCTGCAACGTGCCCGGCAGCTCCCTGGTGAGGGAATCCGATCTGGTGATCATGACCCAGGCCGGCCCGGAAATCGGCGTGGCCTCAACCAAGGCGTTTACCACCCAGCTTACTGCGCTATTGATCTTCACCCTGGCACTGGCTCGCCACAATGGCCTGGAAGAGTCACGGGAAGCAGAGATTGTGGAGGCGATTCGCCTGCTACCCGGCCAGGTGGATCAGGTATTGGCACTGGACGGTGATATCGCTGAGATGTCGAAGTCTTTCATGGACAAGAACCACAGCCTGTTCCTCGGCCGTGGCGCCATGTTCCCGGTAGCCCTTGAGGGGGCACTGAAACTCAAGGAAATCTCCTACATCCACGCCGAAGCCTATCCGGCCGGTGAGCTCAAGCATGGCCCCCTTGCTCTGGTGGATGGGGAGATGCCGGTGGTTACGGTGGCGCCCAACAACGAGCTGTTGGAGAAGCTGAAGTCCAACCTGGAAGAAGTTCGCGCTCGCGGCGGCGAGCTGTTTGTATTTGCCGACCAGGCGGCGGACGTGCGGCCACAGGAAGGCATCCACGTGATGCCGCTACCATCGGTACACCCGATAACCTCACCGATTGTCTATACCGTGCCGCTGCAGTTGCTGTCCTATCACGTGGCTGTTCTAAAAGGTACTGATGTGGATCAGCCGCGGAACCTGGCGAAGAGTGTTACCGTCGAGTAGATGGTGACGCTGAACCTATGAGAATTACCCCATGATCTCCTGCTCTATAAAGCTTCCAGGTCGCCAAGCCTTGCCCGACTGGGCAGCCCTTCCATGTCACCACGCACCTGGACAGCTTGAGCTCCGATGAGATTTCCCCGACGGATGGCCGATTGTGGGGACAGCCCATCAAGCAACCCACTGACCACACCAACCGCGAACCCGTCGCCCGCCCCCACAGTATCCACGACTTTGGGTACGGAATAACCGGGAACGGTGAAGGTCTCCTCACTTCCTCCAAGGCGACCGCGGAAAAACGCGCCTTCGGGGCCAAGCTTAAGGATCACTGCGCTTACCCCCCTTTGCAGATAAAAATCGGCGATGGCTTCAGGCGTATCACAACCCGTCAGCCTTTGGCCCTCGGCGAGCCCGGGCAACACCCAGTCTGACCGGAAGGCCATGGCATTGAGGGTGTCCCGCATATCAGTTTCGCTCTTCCAGAGACTGGGTCTCAGGTTCGGATCAAAGGAAATGCTTGCGCCGTTTTCCCGAGCTCTTTCCAGAATGCACCAGGACAGATCCCGGCAGCTCGGTGAGAGAGCAGGGGGGATGCCGGTGGCGTGGACGTGGCGTATCGCGGTGAAATCGACTGCGCTGGCATCCCTCACGCCCAGGTTACTGGCGGCACTCCCGCGCCGGAAGTATTCCACTCTGGGGTCTGCCCCGTGTTCGGCCTGTTCCTTGAACATCAGACCGGTGGCATGGTTTTCATCCTCAATCAGGTAGCGACAGTCGACCCCCTCCGACTCCAGGGTGCGGCGAATGAAACGGCCAAAACCGTCCGCACCGACCCGACTCAACCAGCTAACGGGAAAGCCCAGCCGGGCCAGTCCAATCGCCACATTGGTATCGGCGCCGGCAATTCGACGCTGGAACTGCTCAATGTCCTCCAGACTGCCCGGGGCATCTGCAACGAACATGGCCATCGCCTCGCCGAATGTCAGAATCCTGGTGGCTTGCACGTCTTTCATGCTGTTGTGTTGACCTTTTAGATGGTTGTTCCCGTTCATGGTCTTTGGCTCATCAACGGGTTCCCTCGAACATCCGATGACGGGCCTTGTCGATGTGGGACCTCATTGCGGCCTCTGCCCGTTCACCATCCTGTTCAGCGATTGCCTCGACGATGGCCAGATGTTCATCCTGTACCAGCCGAAGACGCTCTTTCGGCGCCATCAGTGACAGATTCCTGGTCAGGTTCATGCCTTCCTTGATGCTCTCATGAAGTGATTTCAGCACGGTGTAGTAGTAGTGGTTGCTGGCTGCCTCGGTGATGGCCAGATGAAGACGGTAGTCTTCTTCGGTAGCAAGCATTTGCCGGGCGTTGGCTTCGTCGATCAGATCGTAACAGTGCCGAATTTGGGCAAGCTGTTCGGGCGTGCGCCGCAGTGCGGCAAGATGTGCCGCCTTGGATTCGACATTGGTACGGAACTCGAAGCAGCGCTGGATATCCGCGATGCTGGAGATCGGTGCAAACTTCAATACGGCACTGTCGGGGCGGCGAATGACAAAACTGCCGGACCCCCTGCGGGATACCACCAATTCGTCTTCCTTGAGTCGGGCTAGCGCGTCACGCAGAACAGGGCGGGAAACCTCATAACGTTGGCATAACTGTGCCTCGGTGGGGAGCTTCTTGTTGATTGGATACTGGCCATCAATGACGGCGGCGAGAATTTTTTCGTAGACCGCCGACGCCAGTGAATACGTATCGTCTTGTACCATGTTATTTTCCATTCGCTACGTTCAATGCATCGTTTGATTTCCCGGTACTCCCGCCTTTGCTCTGGGGTTTCAGGACCCCATTGGCGATGATCAGCGTCCAAACGAGTACTGCAAGAATGGCCAGCACCATAGCGATGGGGCGATCGACAAAGGCCATTAGGTCACCGTCGGACTTCAGTATGGAGCGCATGAAATTGCTTTCGATAATCGGTCCCAAAATGAAGGCCAGGATTAACGGACCGAGCGGGAAGTCGTTTTCCATCAGGAAGTAACCCAGTAACCCCAGCCCCAGCATGATCCAGACATCGAACATGGTGTTGTTCGCGGAGAAGGCGCCCACGATGCAAAACATCAGAATCAGGGGATAAAGAACACCGGTTGGCACCGTCAAGAGCCGGCCGGCGCCTTTGATGGCCAGGATTCCCAGGGGCAGCAGCAACAGATTGGCCAGCACGAACACCAGGAAGATGGCGTTCACCAACGCACCCTGTTCGGTGAAAACATCGGGTCCCGGGGTAATGCCCTTGGTGGTCAGCACACCAATGATGATGGCGGTTACGGTATCGCCGGGGATGCCGAAGACGAGCGCCGGTATATAGGCGCCTGACAGGGCAGCATTGTTGGCGGCACTCGCCGACACGAGTCCCTCCGGGTGACCGGTTCCGTATTTTTCCGGTGTACGGGACAGCTTGCGACTGATCGCATAGCTGATCCAGGATGCGATATCAGCGCCGGCACCTGGCAAGGCGCCGATCATGGTGCCCAGTAACCCACCACGGGCCACACCACCTTTGTAACGCCAGGTCGTGGAGCCAACCCCGCTCAGCACGCAACCTGGAGGCACATCGGTTTTGGGAGCGCCATGCCCGGAACCTGGAATGCTACGAAGCAGCTCGGTAATGGCAAACAGCCCGATCAGTATCGGCAACAAGGACACACCAGCCAGCAGGTCGTAACTGCCAAAGGTGAAACGCACCTGGCCGGATACGCTGTCCATTCCGACCATGGCGATAGTAAGGCCGATCAGCATCGAGACGGCGCCTTTAAGCGGGTCTTTGCCCGACACCAGGATGGCACAGGACAACCCCAGTAGCGCCAGCCAGAAATACTCGTCGCTGGTGAACTGCAGCGCAAATTCCGCAATCCGCGGGGCAAACAGTGCCAGGACGATGACGCCAATTATTCCGCCGAGCATAGAGCAGGTCACATTGATACCGAGGGCAAGACCCAGCTTTCCTTTTTTACCCATCAGATAGGCTTCATCGGCGTAGACAGCGGAGGCCGGTGTTCCGGGCATGCGCAGTAACGCGCCGGGAATATCCCCCGCCACGATGGCCATAGCGGTTGCCGAGACAATGGCGGCGATGGCAGGCAGGGGTTCCATGAAGAAGGTCACCGGCACCAGTAGCGCCGTGGCCATAGTTGCTGTCAGGCCGGGTATGGCGCCCATGAAAAGCCCGAACAGGGACGCTGCGACGATGACGAGAATCACGTCCCAGCTGGCGACCAGCGATATAGCTTCCAGGATGTCAGTCATGGATAGAGCACCCACTCAAGTAGTCCAGGTTCCAGCGGCACATAAAGCATCTGCGCAAACAGGCCCCAGATCGCTGCCGTTGAAATGCCCGCGATTGAGACCGACAGTACCCAGCCACGGCGGTAGTAAACCTGAAACAGGAGACTCAGAATAACCAATGCGACGACTGGAAAACCCAGTACCGGCGTTAGCAGAATGTAGGCGGTCACGCTTGCTACCACTGCGCCAAGCGCCTTCAGGAAGGCTCGTAGTGGTACCTTGGCGGTCCAGCGTATCCACGGCTGCCGATCACGCAGCCCCTTAACAACCAGAAGCCCTCCGACCAGCAGTAGCAGCACGCCGGTCACTGTCGGAAAGGTTCCGGCACCGTAGACCTGTCGAGGAAGCGGGCTCAGATCCGCCGAGGCGACAATGAGGGCAGCTCCGAGAGCTGCCGCTATTGCTCCTGAAACTGCATCATTGGTACGCATATTGATCACTCTCAAGTAGGAGGGCGAGTGTCATTACTGACCCAATCCCAGCTTGTCGATCGTCGCCTTGTTGTTACTGTCCTGCTCGGCCATGAACTGGTGAAACCCTTCAGGCCCTTTCCACACCGCGCCGAAGCCGCGACTACTCATGAAGGACTGGAAGTCATCGGAGTTCCAGACTTTCTCGGCTGCCTGTTCGAGTCGCTGGCGGACATCCTCTGGCAGTCCCTTGGGACCAACAAAACCACGCCAGGAACCATGGGACCAACTGTCTCCGGTGACTTCCTTCGCTGCCGGCACGTCCGGGAAGAGCTCCTGACGTTCATTGGCGAGCACCGCCAGGGTGCGCACGCGACCTGACTTGCGCATAGAGTCAATCTCAGGAAGTGACGAGAAGACGATATCAACGCCACCAGCTGCCAACTCCTGTAGACCGGGCGCAGCCCCTTCACTGGGTACCAGATTGACGGTATTCGGATTGATGTCCTGCTGATCGAGGAATCCTGCGAAGGAGAGGTGATAGGCCGCACCCGGCGCCGATCCGGATACCGTGTACTCATTGGGAGACTGGGCAAGATCATTCAACGCCTGGTCCAACGTTTGCCATGGCGCGTCGTTGTTGACGGTAAAGGCGGCGTAGTCGAGGTTCAGCAGTGCAATCGGCGTAAAGTCCTCATAGGACAGGTCAGCGGTGCCGATATGCTGATAGGTGGCGATTTCGGCGGTTCCCAAACCGAGCGTGTAACCGTCAGGACGAGCCATCTTCATGGCCATATGGCCAATCACGCCGGACCCACCGGTACGGTTGACGACGTTGACCCGTTGCCCCAGCTCTTCATGCAAGCCCGCCGCAAACTGGCGACCCACAGCGTCTGTCCCGCCGCCGGCGGACCAGGGCACGATCAGTGTGATGGGCTTGGAAGGGTAGTTATCCGCGATGGCAATCGTTGAGATTGCCGAGAACAGAGTGATACAGCTAAGTCTTTTGAGCTTGTTCATCGATTTTCTCTCTTATTGTATTTGTGGTGTGAGCTCAAGTCATCGATGACACCTGATGGTCAGCATCGATTCTGAAAGCTCGATAGAAAGCGTGCACCATGACTCAGAAAAAGACAAGTTATTACAACTTATTTTTCTGATTTTTTGTTTCGACAGGGCCGTTTTTCGCTCTGAAATGCTGACCATAATATTAACAAAGTGTTCATAAATATCTGTTTTTTAGTGACAATATTCTCTGCATCTTTGTGGCAGTGTGTATCGGCGGCTGACCGAACTTTTTCTATCGAAGCTTGTTTTCGTCCGGTCAGTTGGCAAAACTAGCCTGATTTGTAAATATTTGTTTGACGCTGTGTGAATGCAAAGGTAACGTGAACAGGTGACCAAATTTTCGGCAAAAAACGTCTACCCGGATTCGTTCTTCAGGTTGAATCGGCCACACGATCACTGAATCCCCATTGCAGGAGAGAACCCCCATGTTTTCAGATCTCAATAACAAGAAAGTCCTCATCACTGGCTCTACCAAGGGCATCGGTCGCGCTGCGGCTATCGCTTTTGCCCGCCAGGGAGCCATCATCGGCATCAACAGTAGTCAGAAAGATGAGGCCGCCCTGGAGTTGATTTCACATCTGGAGAAAGAAAAGGTCCGCTTCGCGTACTTTGAGCACGATCTTTGTGACAGCAGTGAGTGCGAGGCCTTGATTGGCGAATTCGTGGATCGTTTTGGTGGGCTGGATGTACTGGTGAACAACGCCGGTGGGCTGGGTGTGCGAAAAGGTCTCGAATCGCTTGAAGACGATGACTTCGATCTGGTCATGAACCTGAACCTGCGCTCGGTCATCATGACCACCCGCTTTGCCATGCCGCACTTGAAAGCCTCAGCGGAAGAACGTGGCGAGACTGCCAGCGTGATCAGCACCGGCTCCATTGCCGGACGCGAGGGGGGCGGCCTCGGAGCGTCCCTCTATGGCGGCAGTAAAGCGATGCTGCACAACTTGCATCGCAACTGGGTCAAGGAATTTACCAAGGACCATATTCGCTTCAACATCGTGGCACCCGGTACCATTGATACCGCCTTCCATGCCGACAAGAGTGAAGAGTTGCTCGGCAAGATTGCGTCTACGATTGCTATGGGCCGCCTGGGAACCTCGGAAGAAGTGGCTCCATCCTTCCTGTTCCTGGCCTCTCATGCGGCCAGCGGTTACATCACGGGCCAGGTAATCGATGTCAACGGTGGGCAGTTGTGTCCCTGATACCTTTTTAACCAGGCAGGTAGCGGGGGAATCGCCGCTCGCGATGAAGGCCAGCACCGGCTTGGCAAGATCGAGATGCATGCATAAAGGTTTTGTGAAGCTGCGTTATTTGCTATGTTGCGATGCAGATTGGCGTTAATTACCAATCAGACATGCTAGCGGGAGAGATCGCGTCGCACCCCCCTGCGACCGGCGCCGAAGGAGCAACTGCCCCGGAAACTCTCAGGCAAACGGACCGCTAGCATGAATACTTTCCGAAGAGTTGCCGGCGACTGCGTCCGTTGGCACACCGAAGGAGCAAGCGGCCGGTTCCGTTGGAACGGTGCGTGAATCTCTCAGGTCCAGTGACGGAAGGGGTGCTTTCTACCATGCTGTGGAGAAAGGAAACCCTGGACGCCCCTGGAGAGTGTTATGAAGCGAATTGCAGTTATTGGCGGTGGCATCACGGGTATCACCACCGCTTACACCCTGGCCAAGCGCGGCCTGGATGTCACCGTTTACGAGAAACACCGCTATGCGGCAATGGAAACCTCGTTTGCCAACGGTGGCCAATTGTCCGCCTCCAACGCTGAGGTCTGGAACAACTGGCAGACCATCATCAAGGGCCTTAAGTGGATGTCCCGAAGGGATGCGCCGCTACTGGTCAACCCCAAGCCTTCCTGGCACAAACTGAGCTGGTTCGCCGAGTTCATTGCCGCGATTCCCCAGTACGAACAGAACACCACGGAAACCGCCCGCCTTGCGATTGCCGCTCGCGATCACCTGTTTGCCTGGGCGCAGAACGAAGGGATCGACTTTGATCTGAAGAAGCAGGGCATCCTCCATATCTACCGTGACAAGGCCGGGTTCGACCATGCGGCGAATGTTTCCAGGTTGCTGGCCGCCGGCGGCCTGGAGCGTCGGGCAGTCACACCCGAGGAAATGCGCACTATTGAGCCCACGCTGGCAGGGACCTATTACGGCGGTTTCTACACCGAAAGCGATTCAACCGGTGATATCCATAAGTTCACCAATGGCTTGGCGGAGGCCATTCTTCGCCTCGGCGTCAAAACCTGCTATGGACACTCGGTGACCGAGCTTAGTGCGGACGGGTCCCATGCCTGGGTAACCTCCCATGACGGCGAGGAGCAGACCCGCGACACTTTTGATGGTGTGGTGATCTGTGCGGGTGTGGGTAGCCGGGAACTGGCCGCCAAGCTGGGGGACCGAGTCAACATATACCCGGTGAAGGGATATTCCATCACCGTTGAGCTGGACGACCAAGCCTCCCAGGAAGCGGCACCGACCGTCAGTTTGCTGGACGACGCCACCAAGATTGTCACCAGCCGGCTGGGAGATGATCGTTTCCGCGTTGCGGGTACGGCAGAATTCAGCGGTTATAACCGTGATATCCGGGATGATCGTATCCGGCCGCTCACCCGATGGGTCGAGCAGTGTTTCCCGGGGGTTTGTACCCGCCGCGTCGTACCCTGGGCGGGACTGCGCCCCATGTTGCCCAATATGATGCCGCGAGTCGGTCCGGGTCGGTTACCCACCGTGTTCTATAACACGGGGCATGGTCATCTGGGCTGGACCCTGTCTGCGATCACTGCTGAGTTGCTGGCAGATGCCGTTGTGCCCGCGTCGTCAGGCACGACAGCGAGTTCCGCTGGCTAGTGTTGGGCGATCGTGCCGAATCAATGTCGTTCGGCAGGCAGGATTTCCTGGCTTTTGGCCGCGACTATGGGATTAGCTACCGCTTTCCCGGTGTCGATGGTCACGATGCCCCCGATGACGATTCAACCATCGCCCGGGGGCGGATTGATGAAACCTCGCTACCTTCGGGGTTTCGTTTTACCCATTCCAACCTGACAATTTCCCACAGCTACGAATCGGTGTCGCTGGGTCATGCGCCGCTGTTGATGGTGATCGTGCTCGAAGGACGCATTCGCCTGTCGATCGGTGCGGTCCAGCGGGAGCTTGGGTGTGGCATGGCCGCCAGCCTGCAATTACGACCGGAATATGCGCTGGAAGCCTATCAGCCTGCCGGACAACGTCTGGAAACCATCGTGCTGGCCTTTGATCCCGACGGCCCATTGCCGGCGCAGACCGAACAGGGTTCTCTGCGAGCCCTGCTCAGGGGGGTGCAGGATCCGGTGGTGCTGTGGAACGTTCCACCGGTTCTCATGACGGCCCTTGAGCAAGCCCTTGGCGCCAGGCTGCCCGAGCTTCAGAAAACGCTGGTGCTGGAAGGCCTGGCGCTGCAGTTGGTGGGTTATGGTCTCCCGGAGAAGGTGCCAGCGATTGAGCGGAAAAGTCGCGCGTCCACCCAGGAGCACCAGCGCCTGGAGGCCATTCGTCAGCTGCTGGAATTCGCCCCGACGGACGATTACGCCCTGACAGAGCTCGCCCGCCGTGCCGCAATGAGTCCCAGCAGTTTGCGTAGTAAATTCCGTGCGACCTACGGATTGTCGGTGTTCGGGTATCTGCGTAAATGCCGGCTGAACCTGGCCTGGCATTACCTGGAGCAGGGCTACTCCGTGCAGCAGGCGGCGCACCGGTCGGGTTATCGTCACGCCACCAATTTCGCCACTGCCTTTCGACGCCACTTCGGTGTTTCCCCCAAAAATGTCATCTGAGTAGCCGGATTTGGCACCTCTCATACACAATCTGTCATATTGAATATCTAATCCTGGATCTAAAAGATAATAATTCTCATTACATAATTTTTAGGTCCAAGTGAGGTTTTCATGTTCCGACATTCCCGTTTGTCATTTGCGGTTGCCGTGACCCTTATCGGTGTCACCGGCGCACCAGTGACCGTTGCCCAGGGACAGGGCGAGCCGACAATGCTGGATGCGTTAAACGTGACAGCGACCCGCAGCGCCACGAAAACCGATACCCCGGTGATTGAAACCCCGCAATCAGTATCCGTTGTCAGCCGTGAAGACTGGGAAGAAAAAGGCGCCCGCACGGTTCAGCGCGCCGCCAGCTATACCCCGGGTGTGGGTACGAACCAGGTGGGCTCTTCCAACCGTTACGATTACCTGATTCTCCGCGGTTTTTCCGATGGCAGTATCAACAACACCTATCTGGATGGCCTGCGGGTGATGAACGACGGTGGCTCCTACAGCTCCTTTGCCATTGATCCCTGGTTCCTTGAGCGCATCGAGATTGTCAAAGGCCCGACCTCCGTTCTTTACGGCCAGGGCTCCCCCGGAGGGATTGTTGCCCTGACCAGCAAGCGTCCGGAGTTCCGGGACGGGGGAGAAATCCGTGTCTCGCTCGGCAACAACGCCCAGCGTAGCTTTGCCTTTGACGTCACCGGCCCGGTGGATGATGAGCAACGGGTGGCCTACCGTGTGACCGGCATTGTCTCCGCTGCCGATGCGCAACAGGACCACGTGGAACTGGATCGTCGTGCCATTGCCCCGTCGCTGACCTGGGACATGACCGACGATACCAGCGTGACGCTGCTGGCCTACCTTCAACGTGATCCGGAAGGTGGTTACCACAGCGGTTTGCCGTACGAGGGCACGGTGGAGTCCCGCAACGGACAGAAAATCGACAACACCTTTTTTGAGGGCGAGCCGGACTACGACCTGTTCCGGCGCGATATGACCATGGTGGGGTACGATCTGGAGCATCGAATCAACCGTAACTGGTCCGCCTTGCAGAAAGCCCGCTATCTGGATTCGGACGTTGAGTTGAAGCAGGTCTATGCCTATGGCTGGGCCTCGGCCACCGAGCTAAACCGCTACTACTCCGGTGGCGAGGAGGATCTGCAGGCACTTACCGTCGATAACCAGATCCAGGGGGAAGTGACGACCGGCGCGGTGGATCACACCGTGTTGGTGGGGGTGGACTATCAACAGCGTGAAAACGACGTGGTCTGGCCTTCGGGCGCCTTTCCGGCCATCGATGCCTTCAATCCTGAGTACGGGGCTGAACCCACCGCCCTGTATCCTCCGCAGCGCAATCTCCGCAAGCAGAAACAAACCGGGGTCTATCTGCAGGACCAACTGGCTACCGGCGGCTGGCGGCTGACGTTGGGTGGCCGTCACGACTGGGTGGAGATCGAGAACACCAATCGTGACAGCGGTGTCGTGGCAGAGCTGGACGAAACCCAGTTCAGTGGCCGCGCCGGGCTGCTCTACCTGTTCGACAACGGCATCGCCCCCTACGTCTCCTACTCCACGTCGTTTTCGCCCAGTGCCTATACCGACGAGAACGGCGACCTGCTGGCCCCCAGCGAAGGCAAGCAGATTGAAACCGGGCTGAGATACCAGCCAGTGGGAACCACGGATTTGTACACGCTCTCGTTGTTCCGCATCCACCAGGAAAACCTGGCCACCAAGCTGCCGCAGGAGTCCTTCTACCGCAGCATCGGCGAGATTGAGTCGCAGGGTGTGGAGTTGGAGGCCAAAGCACAGCTGACGGAGAACCTGAATGTCCAGGCTGGATATGCGTTCACGGACGTCACCTTTGAGAAGTCCGAAGCCTATCGCGAGGGCAATACCGCCAGCCAGGTGCCGGAACACCAATTGACCCTGTGGGCAGGCTACCGGTTCTCGCAGGGAGTACTCAACGGTGCCAACGCCGGACTGGGTGTCCGTCACATCGCGGACATCTACGCCGATGACGCCAACACCAAAAAAGTGCCGGACTACACCCTGGTGGATCTGGCCCTGGGCTACGATTTCAGCAAGCTTGGCCTGGAAGGCGTTTCTACCCAGCTGAACGTGAACAACCTGCTGGACAAGGAATACGTGGCGTCCTGCTATAACAGTCTGGAGTTCTGTTACTTCGGGGCAGAACGTAACGTTACGGCGTCGGTTTCCTACCGTTTCTGACCCGTAAGCGGAAAGTGATAATGGGCATCATAAACCCTGAGTGCTGAAAATAGAGTCGATTCCGGCCCTGTTTTTAAGTAATATTACGAAACTCTTTTGAGTGGTCGTCCGGCCACTCTTCCTTGTTTCATGTTAAGACCAAATAGGCACTCACCCTGTACCTTTGGGGGATTACCGGTTACACAAATATCAAGGAAGATGCGGGCCTTCTGCCACACAATTCCAACAAACCGTTTACTCAGAAGATTCCCGCAATGCCCACAACCGTTCTCTCCGGCTTTACCCACAACTTCCTGGGTAACGCACCCGCCTGGTACAAACAGGTCATCCTGCTTTTCTTGATCGCCAACCCCCTGATTGTCTGGACCCTTGGCCCGGCGGTTGCCGGTTGGGTGTTGGTGGGAGAGTTTATTTTTACCCTGGCCATGGCGCTGAAGTGTTATCCACTGTTGCCCGGTGGGTTGCTGGCGATTGAAGCCCTGTTAGTGGGGATGACGTCAGCGGACGCGGTGTACCACGAGGTGTTGGTGAACTTCCCGGTCATCCTGCTGCTGATGTTCATGGTGGCTGGCATCTATTTCATGAAAGAGCTGCTGCTGGTGACGTTTACCCAGATCCTGGTGGGTGTGCGCTCAAAATCTGCGTTGTCTCTGCTGTTCTGTGTTGCCGCGGCCGTTCTATCCGCATTCCTGGACGCGCTTACGGTCACCGCCGTCATCATCAGTGTCGCTGTCGGTTTTTACTCGGTGTACCACAAGGTGGCCTCCGGCAAGGGCTATCACCACGCTGATCACAACGCCAACAGCGATGAACACGTGATCGAGCTACACCGGGAAGACCTGGATAAGTTCCGGGCCTTTCTGCGTAGCCTGCTGATGCACGGCGCCATTGGTACGGCACTGGGGGGAGTGGCTACCATGGTGGGCGAGCCCCAGAACCTGTTGATTGCCAAGGTCGTTGGGTGGGACTTTGTCAGTTTCTTCCTGCATATGGCGCCGGTGAGCCTGCCGGTGCTGGTGGCTGGCCTGACTACGTGCTGGCTATTGGAAAAGCTGCGCTGGTTCGGGTATGGCGCCCGCCTGCCGAAGCCCGTTCGCCAGGTACTGGAAGAGTTTGCTGACAACGAGCGCACCAAGCGCACAAAGGCCGACCAGGCTGCCCTGTGGGTGCAGGCGATGGCGGCCCTGGTGCTGGTTGTCGGGCTTGCGTTTCACCTGGCAGAGGTGGGATTGATCGGCCTTCTGGTGATTATCCTGATCACCTCGTTCACCGGTGTTACCGATGAGCACCAGATCGGCAAGGCCTTTCAGGAGTCGCTGCCGTTTACCTCGCTGTTGGTGGTGTTTTTCGCCATTGTCGCGGTGATTCACGAGCAACACCTGTTCAAGCCGATCATCGATTTTGTGCTCAGCCTGCCTCAGGACCAGCAGCC
>Ga0207904_1000428_pt1 | contig 16120 bp, 12 predicted proteins | sample MalvirmetaMSP118_FD_184232 | JGI IMG/M metagenome (GOLD analysis project Ga0207904, IMG submission 184232) | Marine viral communities from the Deep Pacific Ocean - MSP-118 (SPAdes) | ecosystem: Environmental > Aquatic > Marine > Oceanic | place: Pacific Ocean | collected 2011-05-30 | reverse complement strand
TGGCGGCGGGCCCCAAGGCGGTCGAATTCTTCGAGACCGAGACGGCGCTGCAGTTCGATCTGGGCCCGACCTTCGCCGACTATCACCCGGATGCGCCGGGCGGCATGCCGGGTGGCCGGTCGATCGTGGCGCGCCCCTTCGACGGTCGCGAACTCGGCAAGGAGGTGCAGCGCCTGCGGCCGCCGCTGGCCGAGATCACCTTCCTCGGCATGATGATCGGCTCCGGCAAGGAGCTGTTGCACTTCTTCAAGGTGACGCGCTCGCCAATCTCCGCCTTCTTCGTCGCCAGGCTCTTCCTCAAGTTCATGCGCGACAAGGCGTTTCACGGCCGGGCCATGCGGCTGATGAACGGCAACGCGCTGGTCGCGCGGCTGGCCAAGTCGTGCTTCGACAAGGGCGTGCCGATCTGGACCCGCGCGCCCGTCCGCACGCTGGTGAAGGACGAGGCCGGACGCGTGACGGGCGCCGTCGTGGACACCGCGTCCGGACCGGTGGAGATCGTGGCCGCCAAGGGCGTGGTGCTGGCGGCCGGCGGCTTTCCCCAGGACATCACCCGGCGCAAGGCGCTGTTTCCCCATGCGCCCAGCGGCAACGAACACGCCTCGCCGGCGCCGCCCGGCAACACCGGCGACGGGTTGCGCCTAGGCGAGGCCGTAGGGGCGACGGTGGATGACACGCTGCCGAACCCCGCCGCCTGGGTGCCGATCTCGCGGCCGGTCCGACCCGACGGCACGCTCGGCACGTTCCCGCATTTCGTAGACCGATCGAAGCCCGGCGTGATCGCCGTGACGCGGTCCGGCCGGCGCTTCGTCAACGAGGCGGATTCCTATCACGACTTCTGCCAGGCGATGGTGAAGCGGTGCAACGAGGAGGGCGGCGAGATCTGCGCCTATTTCGTTGCCGACCACCCGACGTTCCGCAAGTACGGCCTCGGCTACGCCAAGCCGGCGCCGGTGCCCTACGAGGGGCAGATCAGGTCGGGCTATCTGATCCGCGGCGAGACGCTGGCCGAACTGGCGGAGAAGATCGGCGCGGACCCGGCCGGGTTGCAGCGTACCGTCGAGCGCTACAACGGGCCGGCGCGCAAGGGCGAGGACCCCGAGTTCCACAAGGGGTCGACCGCCTACAACATCTCGCTCGGTGATCCCGAGCACGGGCCGAACCCGTGCCTGGCGCCGATCGAGAAAGGGCCGTTCTACGCGGTAAAGCTCGTCGTCGGCGATCTTGGCACCTTCGCCGGGCTGCGCGCCGACGGGAACGCGCGCGTTCTCGATGCCGACCGCCGTCCGATCCCCGGCCTCTATGCCGCCGGCAACGACGCCGCCAGCATCATGGGCGGAAACTATCCCGGCGGCGGCATCACGCTGGGCCCGGCCATCACCTTCGGCTACATCGCCGCCCGGCACATGGCGGGAGCCAACGATTGATCCGGCCCGTCGGCCAGCCGGCGCTCCCCCTGGCGGAGCTGCCGGCGGGGGCGATGCTGAAGGGTATCGCGTTCGGGCTCGCCGCCGCCCTCGGCTGGGCGATCTACAACGTCGGGGTCGAGGTCGGCCGCAAGCAGGGCTTCTCCAGCGCCGATCTGACGCTGCTGCGCTACATCGTGCCGGCCGTCGTGCTGCTGCCGCTGCTAATCGCCCGGCGCCGGCAGGTGGCGGCGCGGCTGGGCCTGGCGAAGGCGGCGGCACTGACGCTCGCGATCGGGCCGCTGTTCGCGTTCGTGTTCAACACCGGCTACGGCATCGCGCCACTCGCCCATGCGGTGGTGATCAGCCCCGGCATGACGATGATCACCGCCAACGCCCTGTCGGTACTGATCGATCGCCGGCCGCTGCCGCTCCACCGCCAGGTCGGCATCGTCATCCTGATCGGCGGGCTCGCCGCCATCGCGTTTGATCAGCCGGCGGCGAAAGACCCGACGACGGCCACCTGGCTCGGCGATCTGTGCTTCGTGTGCTCGGGTTTCCTGTGGGGGCTGTTCACCTACCTGCTCGGTCGCTGGCGCCTCGACCCCATCGACACCACGGCGGCGGTCGGGCTGCTCGCCACCGTTACCTTCCTGCCGGTCTACCTGATCTGGTTCGGCCCGACCGACCTGCCGCTCGGTGACTGGGCCCTGCAGGTCGTCTACCAGGGCGGTCTCGGCGGGTGCCTTGCGATCATCCTCTACGCGGCGGCGATCGCCACCATCGGCCCGGGCCTCGGCGGGCTCTTTCCGGCGCTGGTGCCGCCGCTGGCGGTGCTGCTGGCGATCCCGCTCGCCGGCAGCCTGCCGACGTCCGCCCAGTGGGTTGGCATCGGGCTCGCAACCCTTGGATTGCTCACCTCCCTGGATCTTGCACGCAGGTTGCTGGGAGGCGGCAGAAGACCGCGCTGACCGTGGATTTCCGCAGCATTTGCCCGGTGGCGGAGGTTGATGGAAATGCGCAATTCGTATATGCCGAATAAATTAGTCCATTGAGAATGAAGAAGCGTCCGAGCAAGGACGGGAGGAAACATGAAGAAGCATCTCGTGGCGGCCGGAATGGTCGCGCTGGTGGCCAGCGTCCAGACCGCATCGGCCGAAAAATTCGACCTGCAGAGCGTGTTCGGCCTGCAGGTTCCCTCCATCGGGCCGAGCCCGCAGAAGTGGGCGGAGAAGGTCGAGCTAATGACCGGCGGCGACGTCGAGATCGACGTGCACGGCGCCGGCGAGTTCGTGCCCCCGTTCGAGGTCTTCGACGCGGTCAGCTCCGGCGCGATCCCGATGGGCTTCGACTGGATCGGATACTGGGCTGAGAAGATCCCGGTGGCGAACCTGGTCGGTTCGATGCCGTTCGGCCCGACCCCCGACGTGGCGCTCGCCTGGATGTTCAAGGGCGGCGGACTCGAGATCATCCAGAAGGCCTACGACCCCTTCAACGTGAAGGTGCTCCCGTGCCATCTGGTCGTGCCGGAGGCCGGCGGCTGGTTCAACAAGGAGATCACCAGCCCGGACGACTTTAAGGGCCTGAACATGCGCATCGCCGGACTGGGCGGCAAGGCGCTGGCCAAGCTCGGCGCCAACACCCAGCTGGTGCCGGCCGGCGAGATCTTCGTGTCGCTGGAGACGGGCCGCATCGACGCCACCGAGTTCTCCGCGCCGCAGCTTGATCTCGGCTTCGGCTTCCAGAAGGTTGCCAAGCACTATTACTTCCCGGGCTGGCACCAGCCGTCGAGCTGGGATTCCATCATCATCAACATGGATGTGTGGAACGGCTTCTCGGAAGACCAGCAGTCGAAGATGGTCGAGGCCTGCATGGCCAACATCTCCGACAACCTGGGCGACCAGATCAACGCCCAGGCCGAAGCCATCGCGACGATCCGCGAAGCGGGCGTGACGGTCGAGCGGTTCCCGGAGCCGGTGCTCGACGCGCTGCGGGCCGCCTCCAGCGAGGTGCTTGACGAGGAAGCGGCGAAGGATCCCATCTTCAAGGAAGCCTACGAGTCGCTGACGGCCTATATCGAGCGCGTCGGCGAGTGGGACACCCTGCAGGCCCTCCCGCGCAACTAGCCAGCCGCGCTCCCCGAGCGCATCCTGCTTGTGACAGGACCGGCCCGCCACCGGCGCGCCGGTCCTTCCCATTCCGGACCCACGATCATGCGACGGTTGCTCCAGTTCCTCATCGACGCAAGCTGCGTCGTCGGACGCCAGATCGGCTGGCTGATCCTGCCGCTGGTGGTGTTCGTCTGCGGCGCGGTGCTGGCGGCGCAGCTTGGCGTCAACCAGATCGTGTCGTGGTCCGGCTCGGTTCCGCTCATCGGCGACGCGCTGACCGTCAACAGCCTGCTCGACCTGCAATGGTCGATCTTCGCCCTCGTGGTCCTGTTCGGCGGCGTCTACGCGCTGCGCGACGACCAGCATGTCAGCGTCGACTTCCTGTTGTCCGGATTCTCCCCGCGTGTCCGTCTGATCATCCGCACGATCGGCGACCTGATCCTGCTTGTGCCGTTCGCCGCGATCATCGTCTGGTACGGCACGAGGTTCGCCGTGTCGTCGTTCAACAGCGGCGAAAGCTCCACCTACGGCGGGCTGATGGACCGCTGGATGGTCAAGGCCTGCGTCCCCATCGCCTTCGCCCTTCTGGGCATCTTCGGTCTCTCCCGGGCGCTGTTGACGATCCTCGACCTGGCAAGCCCCCAAGCGCGTGACGAAAGGACCTCGGACCGATGAGCGAGGTCTTCTGGCCCTGCGTGATGCTGGCCGCGCTGATGGCGGGCATCTTCGCCGGCTACCCCGTGGCGTTCGTGCTTGCCGGCGTCGGCATCCTGACCGCGTTCCTGGCCGGCGTGCCGGTGCTGTTCCTGTCCACCTCCGTCTCGCGGATCTATTCGGGCATCCTCACCAACTGGCTGCTGATCGCCATTCCGCTGTTCGTCTTCATGGGGCTGATGCTGGAGCGCTCGGGCATCGCCGAACGGCTGCTGCGCTCGCTGGCGGCGATCTTCCGCGGCCTGCCGGGCGGCTATGCCTTCGCCGTGGCCATCATCGGCGTGGTGATGGCCGCCTCGACCGGCATCATCGGCGCCTCGGTGGTGCTGATGGGCATGATGGCGCTGCCGACCATGCTCAAGAACAACTACGATCCGAAGGTTTCCAGCGGACTGATCGCCGCCAGCGGCACGCTCGGCATCCTGATTCCGCCGTCGATCATGCTGATCGTGCTGGGCGACCAGATGCGGATCTCGGTCGGCGACCTGTTCATGGGCGCCGTCGGGCCCGGCCTGTTCCTCGGCGTTCTCTACATCTTCTACATCGCCGCGATCGCGATCTTCCAGCCGCACAAGATGCCGCCGGCCGAGATCGAGTCGGCGGGCAGTTTCGGCGCCAGCCTGGCCCGGCTGCTGCTCGACCTGCTGGCGCCGGTGATACTGATCGCCGCGGTGCTCGGCACCATCGTCGCGGGCATCGCCACGCCGACGGAATCCGCCGCCATCGGCGCCCTCGGCGCGACGGTCCTCGCGCTGGTTTCCGGGCGGCTCGACCTGCGAACGGTCGCCACCGCTCTGCGCGACACCACCAAGACCACCTCGATGATCATCTTCGTGATGATCGGCGCCACGGTGTTCAGCGTGATCTTCCGCAAGCTCGGCGGCGACGACATGATCGAGGACGCCTTCGCCGTTCACGAGGGCAATCCGTACCTGATCCTGCTGATGATCATGGGCCTGGTGTTCGTGCTCGGCTTCTTCCTCGAATGGGTCGAGATCACGCTCGTCGTGGTGCCCATCGTGGCGCCGGTGGTGGCCGGGCTCGATTTCGGCCTCGGCCGCGACCAGACGCTGATCTGGTTCGCGATCGCGCTGTCGGTGAACCTGCAGACATCGTTCCTGACGCCGCCGTTCGGCTACGCGCTGTTCTACCTGCGCGGGATCGCGCCGCCCGAGATCTCCATCTCGACGATCTACAAGGGCGTGATCCCCTTCGTGATCCTGCAGATCCTGGCGCTCGCCTCGGTGATCGCGTTCCCGCAGCTGTCGCTGTGGCTGCCGGAATATCTGTCGCGGTGACGCGGCACTACGCCGCCGCGCGCAGGCGCCAGCAGGCGGCCACGTAGCGGACCTCGTCGCCCTCCACGAACGGATCGAAAGCGGCGCGCACCGTGTCGATGACGCGCGCCCGGGTGGCCGCGTCGGCGTCCTTGAGGGCAAGGCCCACGGGCCCGAGCCGGGTGAGAAACGGAACCAGTCCGGCCGCGGGGAAGCTGCAGGCGACGTCGGCGGGCTCGATCCTGGTCGCCGACCATCCGCTCTCCGACAGGATGCGCGAGACCCGGTCGGAGTCGGCGAAGGCGAACTGGCCGGGCGCATGCGGGTCGCGCGCCGGCATTTCGGCCAGGAACGGGGCGGCCGCGCGCTCCGCCGTGATCATGAACGGGTTGTCGACCGGCGCCCGCCAGGCGAACGCGTCCAGTTCCGCACCCGCCCTTGCGGCGGCGCGCAGGTTGGCGAAGGCGGCCACCGGGTCGGCGAAGAACATCACCCCGAACCGCGAGACGATCCGGTCGAACCCGGCGGACGCGAAGCGGTGAGAGCCGGCATCGGCGTGCAGGAAAGTCGCCGGCAGGGCGGCGGCTGCGGCCCGTTCGCGGGCCCGGGCGAGCATCGGCTCGGAAAGGTCGACGCCAGTGGCGGTCCCGCCACACAGCCGTCGGGCGATGGCAAGCGTGGTGGCGCCGGTGCCGCAGCCGACGTCCAGAACGTGCGCCCGGCTGTCTTCCGGGATCTTCGCGACGAGCCGCGTCTCGAACCCCGCGAACATGCGGTCGAGGGTGTCCTGGGCATCGACCCAGGCCTGGCCCGCCGGGCCGTTCCACAGGGTCGCCTGGTCGACCGGCGCAGGGTTGCCGGTGCCGGCGTCGGACGGGGTTTGGGGGTCGTTGGTCATGGCGGCATGTCTCCTCGTCTGCCCGCCGTGACGCGGCGGAATCGCTTGCCCGATGCGGGTTGAGATGGCACCCTGCCACTTCAAGCGGACTTGAGGTCAAGGGGCGTCCGGGACAAGGAAGCGACGATGGACATCGCGGAGGCGGCGCGGCGGTCCGGGGTGCCGGCCTCGACGCTGCGCTACTACGAGGAGAGGGGGCTGATCGCCTCGGTGGGCCGGAGCGGCCTAAGGCGCGTCTTCGGCGACGACGTCCTGGAGCGGCTGGCGATGATCGCGCTCGGGCGTGCCGCCGGCTTCTCGCTTGACGAGATCGCCGGCATGTTCGGCGCCGATGGACGGCCGAGCCTCGATCGCGCGGTGCTGTCGGCCAAGGCCGACGAGCTGGACCGGACCATCCGGCGCCTGGGCGTCATGCGGGACGGCCTGCGTCACGCCGCCGCCTGCGCCGCGCCCAGCCACATGGAGTGCCCGACCTTCCGCCGCATCCTCGGCAAGGCCGCGACCGGCGCGTTCGAGCCGTCGACCCGCCGACGCGCACCGGCCCGCGCGGCGACGTGAGGTTCCCTCCGGACCCTGCCACCAGGCGGCCGGACGGAATACCGGCTTCCGCTTCGCCTTAAACCGCTCAGGCCACGTCCTTGCGCATCGTGGCCATGCCGCGGCGGCGGCCGAGCTCTTCGTAGCCGGCGCCCTCGTAGAGGCGCATGGCGGCCTCGTTGTCGGTTTCCGCCTTGAGCGTGACGGACAGCGCGCCGAGATCGCGGGCAGCGTCCTCGGCCATGGCGGCGAGTTGCCTGCCGGCGCCGCCGCGCGCCGCTTCCTCGACGAAGACATAGACCAGGTGGCGCACCTCCGGGCCGATGCCGACGCGCAGGGCGAAGAAGCCGATCTCGCGGCCGTTTCCGTCGAGCACGTAGAAGGAGGCGTCGTCGGGCTCGTTCAGCCACTTTTCCCGCCATTCCAGCGGGTCGAAGGGGAACTTGGCGTTGGGGTTTACCAGGGCGAGGTCGTCCTCGGTCTTGAGAAGGCGGGCGAGGGGGGCGAGATCGAACGGCGCGTTGGGCCGGACGCTGAGGTCGGTCATGGCGTGCGGGGTTCCGGGTGTCTTGAGTGAATGGCCGGACCCCGTGGGCGCGCCTGATCGCACCGTGCGGCGCGAAGAGCGGCGCGTCGGCCACGGGGCCTGATCGGCCGGCGGGCTTGGCGCGCGGCCACCCCTAACAACGCCGGCCCCCGCCTGGCTACCCCCCATGTCTCAGAAGGGAAGCGGCGCGTTCTCCTTGACCTCCTTCAGGACGAAGAAGGTGCGGATCTGGCGCACGCCCGGCAGGGCGATCAGCATGCGGCCGTGCAGGGCGTTGAAGTCGCCGATGTCGCGGACCCGGATCTTCAGGAGGTAGTCGAACTCGCCGGCCACGAGCTGGCACTCCAGGAGCTCGGTCATGTCGGCGACGGCGGCTTCGAGTTCCGCAAAGCTCTCCGGGGTGGAGCGGTCGAGCACGACGCCGACCATGACCAGCGTGCCCAGACCGACCGACACCGGGTTGATCCGCGCGTGAACGCCGGCCACGTGGCCATCGTCGAACAGGCGCTGGGTGCGGCGGTGGCAGGTGGCGGGGCTGACATTCACCGCCTTGGCGATCTCGGCGTTGGTGAGGCGGCCGTCCGCCTGGAGGTGGCGCAGGATGGCCTGATCGATGCGGTCGAGATCGTCCATGAAAGAATCTTCCGTTTGAAATGAATAGATGATGCCAAGTATGATCGGAGGCCGGCCATGCTGTCCAGATTGGCGGATTCGGCTGGCAACATTGAAAGCACCTTCCGGATCATCGGCGCTAGGCTGACAGTCTGCGCAATCAGGAGAGGTGCCCCATGTCGCTGCTGGAGAAATTCGACCGCTATCCGCTCACCTTCGGACCCACCCCGATCGAGCATCTGCCCCGGCTGAGCGAGGCGCTCGGCGGCAAGGTGGAGATCTACGCCAAGCGCGAGGACTGCAATTCGGGCCTCGCCATGGGCGGCAACAAGCTGCGCAAGCTCGAATACATCGTGCCGGACGCGATCGCGTCGGGCGCCGACACGCTGGTGTCCATCGGCGGTGTGCAGTCGAACCACACGCGCATGGTGGCGGCGACGGCGGCCAAGATCGGCATGAAATGCGTGGTGATCCAGGAGAAGTGGGTGCCCCACTACGACGCGGTCTACGACCGGGTCGGCAACATCCTGATGACCCGGCTGATGGGAGCGGATTCGCGCCTCGTCGACGACGGCTTCGACATCGGCATCCGCAAGAGCTGGGAGAACGCCATCGAGTCGGTCCGCCAGGCCGGCGGCAAGCCCTATCCGATCCCGGCCGGCGCCTCGGTCCACAAGTACGGGGCGCTCGGCTACATCGGCTTCGCCGAGGAGGTGGCGGCGCAGGAGGCCGAGCTGGGCTTCCGCTTCGATTACATCGTCGTGTGCGTGGTGACGGGCTCGACCCAGGGCGGCATGATCGTCGGCTTTGCGGCACAGGACCGGGCCGACCGGGTCATCGGCATCGATGCCTCCGGCACCCTCGACCAGACCCGTGCCCAGGTCCGTTCCATCGTCGACAGCACCGCGGAGTTGGTCGGGCTGGGGCGCACCGTGCGCGACGACGAGATCGTCATCAACCCGGACTACGCCTATCCGGCCTACGGCGTTCCCTCCGAGGAAACCAACGACGCGATCCGGCTCGCCGCCCGCACCGAGGCGATGATGACCGACCCGGTCTATGAGGGGAAATCGATGCAGGGCATGATCGACCTCACCCGGAAGGGTTACTTTCCCGACGGATCGCGGGTGCTGTACGCACATCTGGGTGGCGCACCGGCGTTGAACGGCTACAGCTACTATTACAAGGACGGTTGACGCCCGTCCGACCGGAGCGGGGCCGTCCAAGCGCGCTCCGGCATCCCGACCAGCATACAGGAGCGATTGACGTGTCCAACGCCCACCTGAAGACCATCGAGCAGCGGCTGCTGTGGCTGTCGCACTGGATGATCCACAACGCCAACCACATCCGCCCCAAGGTGGACGGCATCAAGGTGGGCGGACACCAAGCGAGCTCGGCGTCCATGGTTTCGATCCTGACGGCGCTCTATTTCCAGGCGCTCAGGCCGGAGGACCGGGTGGCGGTGAAGCCGCATGCCTCGCCGGTGTTCCACGCCATCCAGTATCTGATGGGCAATCAGACGCGCGAGAAGTTGGAGGCCTTCCGAGGCTTCGGCGGCGTGCAGAGCTATCCCAGCCGCACCAAGGACGTCGACGACGTGGACTTCTCCACCGGCTCGGTGGGGCTGGGCGTCGCCATCACCTCGTTCGCCTCGATCATCCAGGACTACATCCACGCCAAGGCCTGGGGCAGCGACGCGCCGATGGGACGGATGGTGGCGCTGGTCGGCGATGCCGAGCTCGACGAGGGCAATGTCTACGAGTGCCTGCAGGAGGGCTGGAAGAACGACCTGCGCAACACCTGGTGGATCATCGACTACAACCGCCAGTCCCTCGACGGGATCGTGCGCGAGGGGCTGTTCGGCCGGGTCGAGAAGATCTTCGACGCCTTCGGCTGGGACGTGGTGCGGGTGAAGTACGGGGCGCTGCAGCGTGCCGCCTTCGAGGAACCCGGCGGCGACCGGCTGCGCGACTGGATCGATAGCTGCTCGAACCAGGAATACGCGGCGCTGACCTTCATGGGCGGCGCCGTCTGGCGCAAGCGGCTGATGGACGATCTCGGCGACCAGGGGGACGTCTCGGCGCTGATCGACCGGCGCAGCGATGCGGAACTCGCCGCGCTGATGGAAAATCTCGGCGGCAACTGCGTGGCGACCATGGCGGAGACCTTCGCGTCCATCGACCACGACCGCCCGACCTGCTTCCTGGCCTACACCATAAAGGGCTTGGGAACGCCGATCGCCGGCCACAAGGACAACCACGGCGGCCTGATGACCAAGGCCCAGATGGCCGAGTGGCAGAAGCACATGGGCGTGCCGGAAGGCGAGGAGTGGGAGCCGTTCGCGGCGGTCGAGGACGTCGACGGGCTGAAGGCGTTCCTGGCCGAGGTGCCGTTCTTCAAGAGCGGGCCGCGGCGCTATGGCGATGCGCGCATCCCGGTGCCCGCCGTGCCGGCGCCGGAGGATCGCGAGATCTCCACCCAGGCGGCGTTCGGCAAGATCCTCGACCAGCTGGCCAAGGGCGACAGCGAGCTTTCCGCGCGCATCGTCACCACCTCGCCGGACGTGACCGGAACGACGAGCCTCGGCCCCTGGGTGAACCGGCGCAAGCTGTTCGCCCGCGCCGCCCAGTCCGACGCCTTCATCAGCCATCGGATACCGTCGACGGCGAAATGGGAGTTCGCGCCCGAGGGCCAGCACATCGAGCTGGGCATCGCGGAGATGAACCTGTTCCTGCTTCTCGGCGCGGCGGGGCTGTCGCACAGCCTGTTCGGCAAGCGGCTGATCCCGGTGGGCACCGTCTACGACCCGTTCGTGAACCGCGGCCTCGATGCGCTGACCTATGCCTGCTACCAGGACGCCCGCTTCCTGGTGGTCGGGACGCCGTCAGGCGTGACGCTGGCGCCGGAGGGCGGCGCGCACCAGTCCATCGGCACCCCGCTGGTGGGCATGTCCCAGGACGGGCTCGCGGCGTTCGAGCCGGCCTTCGCCGACGAACTGGCGGTGATCCTGGAGTGGGCGTTCGACTACCTGCAGCGCGACGGGGAGGGCGATCCGGACGAGCGCACCTGGCTGCGCGACGAGACCGGCGGCTCGGTCTATCTGCGGCTCACCACGAACCCGATCGAGCAGCCGGGCAAGCGCGCCGACGACGCCTTCCGCCAGGGCGCCATCGACGGGGCCTACTGGCTGCGCAGGCCCGGGCCGAACGCCGAGGTGGTGATCGCCTACCAGGGCGCGGTGGCGCCGGAGGCGATCCGCGCGGCGGGCATGCTGGCAGGAAGCCGTCGTGACATCGGCGTGCTGGCGGTCACCTCGGCCGACCGGCTGAACGCCGGCTGGACGGCGGCCCAGCGGGCGCGGGCGCGCGGGCTGTCCGGAGCGGAGGCGCACGTGGAACACCTGATGCGCGACCTGCCGCGCCACTGCGCCATTGTCACCGTCATCGACGGGCATCCCGCCACGCTGTCCTGGATCGGCAGCGTGGCCGGCCACCAGACCATTCCGCTGGGCGTCGAGCACTTCGGCCAGACCGGCACCATCGGCGACCTCTATGCCCACTACGGCATCGATGCGAAGGCCATCGTGGAGACGGTCGGTGGGCTGACGGCGGGCCGTCACGCCAGTCGGGGGATCCTCGCGGCACGCGCCTGATGCCCGCGCACGCGGCGGGCAGGATCACCTCCCCGGGGTCGGTGCGTCGCGCCTAAGGCGCGGCGTGTTTCGGTCGGCCCGGCAAGCGGTTGCCGGTGACATCTGCGGCTTCTCTTGATGTGCTTCACCGGGCCGTGGCCGAGGGTGCTGCTAGCTCTTGTGGTCGCGCCGGTAGAGGTCCCACTCGTCGATCCGCTCGCCATCCGGCAGCACGCAGGTGTTGGAGATGCCGGCGGCGGTGGTGACAGGTTCCAGCGTGCCGCCCTGGTCGATGCAGTAGACGGACGCCGGGTTGGCGAGGCCAACCTGCGGGGCGGAAGGCGGTGCGTTCGTCGCCGGCGAACAGGCGGCGAGGGCGAGGAGGCCGAGACCGGCGAGGGCAGGGGTCTTCATGAGGATGTCCTTGGCTTCGGGCGAGGCGGGCGCCGGCACACGCGCGCGACACGCTGCCGAGGGCGTTATGCCGATCTAAAGCCTTTTCCGCCAGGATGCACACCCCGGAGTGTCGCCGCTCACCCCGCCTGGCCCGATGGGACACACGCTACTCATGCGTTTCGCCCCGGCCAACCTTCAAATCCAGCTCTAGAATTCTTCGCTAACTGTCTTAACAATCGACATTAGAATTATCGTTAAAAGTTATGATTAACAATAGTTTACTGGCTATTATTGATGTAATTTTTTAGAGTGAAATTGTTGCGGCCTAACTCAACGCGTCAGGGCCGATTTCGTGGCGGGCGACGAGGTCGGCGACGTGGGATCCGATCGGGATCGCCGAGGTGGCGGCCGGTGAGGGTGCGCAGCAGACGTGCAGCATCCGCTTCGTTTCGCGCAGCATGAAATCGTTTTGCATGGTGCCGTCATCCATCACCACCTGGGCGCGGATGCCGGCCTCGTAGGGCACGAGATCGTCCAGGGTGAGGGAGGGGCAGTACTTGCGCGCGAGCTCGAGGTAGGCGGCCCTGGAGAGGGAATTGCGCATCTCCGTAACGCCGCTCTTCCAGTGGCGGCCGGCGAGCTTCCAGAAGCCCCGATAGCGCAGCGTGTCGCCGAGGTCGCGCAGGTTGATATCGGCCTTGCCGTAGCCTTCCCGGGCGCGGGCGAGGACGGCGTTGGGGCCGATCTTGATGGAGCCATCGATCATCCGGGTCAGGTGGACGCCGACGAAGGGCAGGGCCGGGTCGGGGATCGGGTAGATCAGGTGGCGGATGATCCGGCCGCGCGCCGGCGCGAGTTTGTAGAACTCGCCCCGGAACGGGACGATCCGGAAGTCCACGTCGAGGCCGGCCATGCGGGCAACCCGGTCGGCCTGGAGACCGGCACAGGCGACGAGAAAGCGGGTTTCGAAACGCCCGCTCCGCGTCTCGACGATGACGGTGTCGGCGCCTTCCGAAATGGCGGTGATCTCGGTGCCGGTGCGGATCTCGCCGCCACGGGCGCGGACCTCGTCGGCCATGGCGAGCGCGATGGCGCGGTAGTCGGCGATGCCGGTGCGCTCCACCAGCAGGGCGCCGAGGCCGGCGATGGCGGGTTCACGGTCGGTGAGCTCTGCGGCGGAGAGACGGATCGGGTCGAGGCCGTTCTGGCGGCAGCGCCCCTCCAGCGCGTCCATGCGCTGAAGCTCGACGGGATTGGTGGCGACGAGGAGCTTGCCGCACTGCTCGTAGGGCAGGTTGTGGCTCCTGCAGAAGGCGATGGTGGCGTCGACGCCCGCCGCGCAGAAGCGCGCCTTGAGGCTGCCGGGCGCATAGTAGACGCCGGCATGGATGACGCCGCTGTTGTGGCCGGTCTGGTGGGTGGCGAGTGCGGCTTCCTTTTCGAGCACCGCGATGCGCGCGTGCGGGTGGCGGTGGGCCAGCGCGCGCGCCGAGGCGAGGCCGACGATGCCGCCGCCGATCACCAGGAAATCATAGATGTCCGCGCCCGCTGCCATCAAAGCCGTCCTCGTTCCGCCGATTGCTGCCCCTGCGATAGCGCACGCGGCCGCCGCGGCCAATCTCGGGGGCTTTACGCGCAGGCGCCCGGCGTGGTGGCATTGCGCGCGCACCGGGCTGCGCATTCCTGCGCTTTCGCGCACCGCGGCGCCTGCGCGCGGCGCGCGGGCGGAGGGGCGCACCGAACGCTGACTGCAATCGAACCGGAAGCGGGGCAAAGGCTGGCATGGGCGTCGAGGATCTCCTTCGTGGACGCGGCACCTACGTGGCGGACGTCGCCCACGCGGATGCGATGCACGCGGTGTTCGTCCGCGCGCCGGTCGCCCACGCCCGCATCCGCGGCATCGATACGTCGGATGCACTGGGTGCACCGGGCGTCGCCGCCGTGCTGACGGACGGCGATCTGGGTGGGGTTGCGCCGCTGGTCTCGCCGGTGACGGTGAGCGGCGAGGGCAACCGGCTGGCGACCGTGGGCCGGCCGATCCTGTGCGCCGACACGGTGCGGCACGTGGGCGACCCGGTGGCATTGGTGCTGGCGGCCACGGCGGCGCAGGCGACCGACGCGGCGGAGCTGGTGGAGGTCGACTACGACATGCTGCCGACGGTCGCCTCGCTGACGGCGGGGGGCGGCCCAGAGGCTCCCGAGATCGATCCGCGCGCCCCAGGCAACGTCGCGCTTACCTGGGCGAGCCTGCCGCGCAACCGCACCGACGCGGCATTCGCCGAGGCCCACCGGATCGCCCGCATCAGCCTCGACCAGGCCCGCGTCGCGCCGACGCCGCTGGAGACCCGCGGCGCGGTGGTCTCGTTCGATGCCGCCACCGACCGGCTGACGCTGGAGCTGCCGACGCAGGGTGCCGCGGCGGTCGCCGGCGCGATCGCCACCTCTTTGGGCCGCGAACCCGCCAGCGTCCGCGTGATCACCCGCGACGTCGGCGGCTCGTTCGGCATGAAGATCTACCCCTATCCGGAATATGTGGCGCTGGCCGCCGCCGCGATCGCCACCGGCCGGACGGTGCGCTGGATCGCGAGCCGTGCGGAGGCGCTGCAGAGCGACACCCAGGGCCGCGAGATGCGCTCGCACGCGGAGATGGCGCTCGACGCCGACGGCCGCTTCCTCGGCGTCCGCGTGCGCCACGAGGCCGACTTCGGCGCCTATGTGTCCACCTACGCGCCGCACACCATGACCTACGGCCCGACGAGCGTCGCCACCGGCCTTTACGCCATCCCCGCCGCCGACGTGGAGATGACCGGGCGGCTCTCCACCACCACCTGGACCGACGCCTACCGCGGCGCCGGCAAGCCGGAGGGGATTGTCGTGCTGGAGACGCTGGTGGACGAGGCGGCGCGCGTCTCAGGCCTCGACCCGGCCGAGATCCGCCGGCGCAACCTGATCGCCTCCGCCGCACTGCCGGCGATCACGCCCGCCGGCGAGACCTACGACAGCGGCGACTTTCCGGACCGGCTGGAGGCGGCGCTGGCGGAAATCGACAACGGCTCGGCGCCGCGCCGGGCGGCGGCAGCGCGGCGCGGCCGGCTGTTCGGACGCGGCCTGTCCTGCTGGCTCGACACCACCAGCAGCGGCCCAATCGACACCGCCCGGCTGACCCTGGATGCGCAGGGCCGCGTGACCGTGTCGGCCGGCAGCCAGGACACCGGCCAGGGCCACGCCGCCGCCTTCGCGCGGATCGTCGCCGACCGCACCGGGCTGGCGCTCGACGGGGTCGAACAGGGCGATTCCGACGCCGCCCCCGCCGGCGGCGGCAGCTACGGCGCCAAGACCATGGCGGTGATGGGCTCGGCGGTGGCCAACGCCGCCGACGCGCTGGTGGCGCTGGCCAAGGCGCGGGCGGCGGAGCGCTTCCAGGTGGCCCCCGAGGCGGTCCGCTTCGAGCGCGGCGACTTGTCGGTGCCGGGCACAAACCGGCGCATCGAGCTCGCCGCGCTGGCGCGCGAGACAGGCGGGCTGACGGCGGAGGCGCAGGGCGGCGGCGCGACCACCTATCCGAACGGCTGCCATGTCTGCGAGGTGGAGATCGACCCGGAAACCGGTGAGGTGACCGTCGTCGCCTACGTGGCGGCCGACGACTACGGCGCGATCCTCGACCGCGCAGGGCTCGCCGGCCAGCTGATGGGCGGCATCGCCCAGGGGCTCGGGCAGGCGGTCCACGAGCGCATCGTGTTCGACGCGGCCGACGCCCAGCTCGTCACCGGCAGCCTGATGGATTACGGCCTGCCACGCGCGAGCGACATGGCCGCGCCGACGCTGCTTCTCACCGAGGCGCATCCGTGCCGGACCACGCCCGCCGGCACCAAGGGGGTGGGCCAGGCCGGCGCCATCGCCGCGCCGGCCGCCATCCTCAACGCCATCAACGACGCGCTGGCGGGGGCGGGCGCGGCTCCGATCACGCGGCTGCCCGCGACGCCGCTGGCGG
>Ga0207904_1000426_pt1 | contig 16177 bp, 11 predicted proteins | sample MalvirmetaMSP118_FD_184232 | JGI IMG/M metagenome (GOLD analysis project Ga0207904, IMG submission 184232) | Marine viral communities from the Deep Pacific Ocean - MSP-118 (SPAdes) | ecosystem: Environmental > Aquatic > Marine > Oceanic | place: Pacific Ocean | collected 2011-05-30 | reverse complement strand
GGCTCTTCCTTCCTCTGGAACGGGTCCCGCCGCGGCCTCCCGGCCCGAACGGCGGCGACATGCTATTCGGCGACACACATTCCGGGCTGTCCTCAAGAGCGGCCCCGGCGATCCTGCGCCTGTCGTGGTCGTGCGCGCCCGGCGGCGCCTATTCGTGCTCAGGCCCTGCCGGCGGTCAACAGCCCATGTGCGGCCAGCGCCATCACGCGCGCGGAATCCTCCATGTCGTCGATGCCGACATATTCGTCGGGCTGGTGCGCGAGATCGAGGATCCCCGGGCCGTAGGCGATGCAGTCGTGCAGATGGCCGATGCGGGCGATGTGCTTCTGGTCGTAGGTGCCGGGGGAGATGACATACTCCGGCTCCTTGCCAAGCACGGTGCGGATCGCTTCCGCGATGCCGAGCACCACGGGGGCGTCGCGCTCGGTCATGGTCGGCAGCGCCTCGAACAGGTCGCGGATCTTATAGCGAAAGTCCGGGCGGGAGGCCGCAAGCCCGTCGAGGAGGCCGATCACCTCCGCCTTCACCGTGCCGATCGGTTCCTCGATGAGAAAGCGGCGATCAATCACCATCCGGCACGAATCCGGGACGCAGGCGCTGGGCAGGCCCTCGAAGGCCTCGTCGAGGCCGCCGTGGATGGCGTTGATGTTCAACGTGGAGCGCCGCGCCCCCTCCGGCGCGATCGGCATTTCGGTGCGCCGGCCGGCGAGCGCGGGGAACAGCTCGGTCTCGAAGGCGCCGAGCACCGCCGCCATGTGGCGGACGGCGCAATCGCCGAGGAACGGCATCGAACCATGGGCGATGCGGCCCTCGGTCTCGATCTCGGCCCACCAGACACCGCGGTGGCCCAGGCAGATGCGATCCTTGTTGAGCGGTTCGGGGATGATGACGTGGTCGACACGAGGCCTTGAGAAGAAGCCGTTGCGGGCGAGGTGCGCGACGCCGCCGAAGCCCCCCGATTCCTCGTCGACCGTGCCCGATATCTCCAGCGTGCCCGGCAGGTCGGGGCACGCCTCGAGAAGCGCCTCGACGGCGATCACCGAGGCCGCCAGCCCGCCCTTCATGTCGCAGGTGCCGCGGCCGTAGATGCGTCCGTCGCGCACCAGCGGCTCGAACGGCGCGGTCGTCCAGCCGTGGCCGGCGGCGACCACGTCGATGTGGGAGTTGAAATGCACGCAGGGGCCAGGCCGCGCGCCCTCGCGCCGCGCGATGACGTTGGTGCGCGGATAACGGTCGCTGTCGCCTGGCGTGTCGTGGCCACGGATGTAGGTGACCTCGAAGCCGCGCCGGCGCAGGCGCTCCCCCAGCAGTTCCGCGCAGGGCGTGTAGGCGTCGCCGGGCGGGTTCACGGTCGGGATCGCCACGAGCGCGCAGGTCAGCGCGACCAGGTCGTCGCGCTTGTCGGCGATTCGGGAATGGAGCGTATCGAGCATCGAATCGTCCGCGATTCCTGAGGGCCGGCCTGAGGCGTCGGGCCGTGTCGCCAGTCTAGTCGATCGGACGGGCGGCATGGAACGGGGCTGCGACCCGGATGGTCCGGACGGACAGCGGCATGCCTGTGGCTTCAGGGCCACGCCGGCAACAGAGTTAACGAAAACCTTCGAAATGTGCCCGGATCGGGGCCCGAGGAGCCGTTTGGTTAGGAACTGTTAACCATAACGGCCCGAGATACACGGCATGGCTCATGTGTTCGACGCAGTGCCGGCAGGGCGTTCCCGCCGGTCGGATGAGCCCAAAAAAACACTGAGGCGTCCAGGCGACCAATCCGGCGGCGGGTTCCACCGTCTGCAACCATGAGCTTGGAGTAAGACTGATGAAGACCAACATCCTGATGCTCGGCGCAGCGGCGACTGTCGTCTGCGCGACCGGCGCCAACGCCGCCGACATCCCGCTCCCCGCCGCGCCGGAGCCGTTGGATTATGTCCGCGTCTGCGATTCCTACGGCGCCGGCTACTACTACATCCCGGGCACCGATACCTGCCTGAACGTCTCCGGCCGTGTCCGCGCGGAATATCGCGTGTTCGACTTCGACCAGAGCTTCCGAGAGGCGACCGGCAATTCGTCCCACGCCCGCGACTTCGACAGCACCGAATTCCGCGCCCGTGCCAACGTCTATCTCGACTCGCGCACCAACACCGAGTTCGGTCTCCTGCGCACGTACACCGACGTCTACTTCACCGTGGACAACGGCGCCGCTGCCGACGTGACCCTGGACAACGCCTTCATCCAGTTCGGCGGATTCACCTTCGGTCGCGGCCAGTCGTTCTACGACTTCACCAACTACTCGACCTACGCCTCGGTCTTCACCCCGCAGCTGTCGGACCAGAAGACCAACCTCGCCGCCTACACCTTCGCCTTCGGCAACGGCTTCTCCACCTCGCTGTCGATCGAAGACGCGACCGCGCGCCGGACCGAGATCGGCGGTGACTACACGACCGCGGTGACCACGGTCGTCGGTACCGACAGCAGCGGAAACCCGATCACCCAGACCCAGAATGTCGGGGTCGGCTACGGCGGCAGCAAATATCCGGATGTCGTCGCCAACATGCGCGTCGACCAGGGATGGGGTTCGGCCCAGCTCATGGGCGCCGTGCACCAGGTGTGGCCGGGCTACCGTGCCGAAGGAACGGCCGAGAGCAAGGTCGGCTTCGCGGTCGGCGGTGGCGCCCTGATCAACCTGCCGTTCGGCGTCGGGACCCGGATGAACCTCACCGGCACCTACGCCCAGGGCGCGGCCGACTACGCCTCGACCGACATCACCGGCTTCTCGTCGCCCCGCGGCTTCGTCGTCGAGGCAACGGACGCCACCTACAACAGCGCGACCGGCGACATCGAGACCAACACGGCCTGGTCGGTCTCGGGCGGTGTCGGCACCCAAATCTCCCCGGAGCTCGGTTTCGCGATCCAGGGCGGCTACGTCTCCATCGAGGACAAGGTCGATTCGGACAACAGCTTCCAGAACGTGGACGTGCAGGGTGACGTGACCTACGCGCCCGGCAACATCTCCGGTCTCGAGATGGGCCTCGGTCTCGAATATCGCTACGTAAATGCGGCCGAAGAAGCGGCGGCCGACGGCGACGCCTACGTCGGTTACTTCCGCGCCGAGCGGACGTTCTAGCAGTCCGCCGACCGGGCGCGATCGCCCGGTCCTGGTCTGGCACCTGCCAAGATCTGAATCGCGGCCCCGCTGTTTCTGCAGCGGGGCCGCTTTCCTTGTTGCGGCTGCCGGGCTGGGGAAGCCCCCCGGCAACGGGAGCTTTTTCGTATCCTGACCACTGGCCTGCCCCGGGGGGCCGGGCTATCCCCTTGGGGTGCGGTTCGGCGCTGCGATCCAACCGTCATCCGGAAGCGGTAGCGTCGGCGGATGGTGTCGGCGTGTCCGGGGAAATGGCTTCCGCGCACGCGCCCACGGGTGATGGCGGCGCCGCGAAGTGCGCTGCCGCACAGATCGACAATCGGTCCCGCAAGGGACAGGCGGAGAGTTCGTTCATGTTGGGACGTCTAGTGGCCGGCCTTGGGGCCGGCATCCTGGTTGCTGGCACCGCGCAGGCAGCGGACCTTCCGGTCGCGCCGGAGCCGATCGACTACGTCCGCGTCTGCGATGCGTTTGGCGCGGGCTTCTATTATATCCCCGGCACCGACACCTGCATCTCGGTGCGCGGCCGTGTCCGCACCGAGTACCGCTTTTTCGACAGCGAGCTCGCCAGCCACTCTCGCGACTACAGCTCCACGCAGTTGCGGGCCCGCGGCTACATCTACATGGACTCGCGCACCAACACCGAGTTCGGCCTGCTGCGCGCCTACAACGAGGTGCGGCTGACCCTCGACAGTCCCGGCGCAACCAACCTGTCGCTGGAGCATGCCTTCGTGCAGTTCGGCGGTTTCACCTTCGGCAGGACGCAGTCGTTCTACGACTTCCTTGAATACACGACCTTCGCATTCGCCTGGGTTCCGAGCGTCGACGACACGAAGACGACGGCCGCGGCCTATACGTTTGCGTTCGGCAACGGCTTCTCCAGCACGCTGGCGCTTGAGACCAGCGAGGAGCGGCGCTCCGGGATCGGCGGCTACACACCGGGCTATGGCGGCACCAAGTATCCCGACCTGGTGGCCAATGTCCGGATCGACCAGGGGTGGGGCACGGCCCAGGTCATGGGTGCGCTGCATCAGGTCTGGCCGGGCTACGACGCGGCCGGCACGACACCGGGCAGCGAACTGGGCTGGGTCGCCGGCGCCGGCGTGAGCTTCAATCTGCCGTTCGCCGCCGGCGCGAGCGTCAACTTCCAGGGCAGCTATTCCCAAGGCGCGGTCGACTACGTGTCCTCGCAGCCGACGAGCCCGAGCGGCGACGTCTTCGACGCCTATCTCGACGCGGCGGGCGATCTGGAGCTCACCAATGCGTGGTCGCTGTCGGGCGGATTCGAGTTCGACCTGACCACGACAGTCGGCATCAATGTGATGGCCGGCTACCTGGACTATCGCAACGACGCTTTCGCCGACGGCGACTTCAAGAACTATGACCTGCAGGGAAACCTCACCTGGTCGCCTGTTGCCGGTCTCCTGATGGGTGTCGAGGTCGACTACCGCTACGTCGACACCGCGTCGGCCCTCTACGAGGACGGAAGCGTCTGGGCGGCCGACTTCCGCGTTCAGCGCTCCTTCTGAAGACACCGGCCGAGACCATTGACCGACCGGTTCGCGAGAGGGCGAGGGGTCATTCCCTCGCCCTTTCCCTTTTTGAGCCCGAGTCGCGAGGCGTCGAAACGCGCCCGCTCAAGGGTCGGGATCCAAACGGGATGCCGGACAGAAAAATATTTCATGCACCCAGAAAGTATTCATTCAACCAATCCGTTTCCGATCAACGGTTGGAAAATCTATGAATTCTCCATGATTATCTGGAGGATGGCGCGAGTCGCAAAGCATTAGTTGTTTTTGACCGGCGTTCGGGAATATTTCTGTCCGAAGTGCAGAATTCGATGTGATATTTTGGTCATAGTCGACTGTGGCGACTTCGATGCACCTTCGAACCACCGGGTCATCAACGGCCCGGCGGGAGCGTGCCAACGACGCTCCCGGAGAAGTGGGCCCGCTCAGGTGGGCCGCGAGTAAGTGGTCAGCGTCCCGTGCCGGACGCAGCTTGGAGTCCCGAAAATGTTGAAACGAATCCTGCTTGGCGCCGCGGGCGGCATTCTGGCGGTACCGGCCGCCTTCGCCGCCGACCTGCCGGTCGCCCCGGAGCCCATCGACTACGTCCGCGTCTGCGACGCGTTCGGTGCGGGCTTCTATTATATCCCCGGTACCGACACCTGCATTTCGGTGCGCGGCCGGGTCCGTGCCGAATATCGAATCGGCGAGAGCGAGCTGGCGCAGAACTACGGCGCCCACTGGCGGGACATGAACTCGTCGCAGTTCCGTTCGCGCGGCTACATCTACATGGACTCGCGGACCAACACCGAGTTCGGCCTGCTGCGCGCCTACAACGAGATCTGGATCACCTACGATTCCTCGGGCCTCTTCGGCTTCAACGGTGATGGCGGCGGCTCTTCGCTGTCGCTCTGGAACTCGTTCGTCCAGTTCGGCGGCTTCACCTTCGGCCGGACCCAGTCCTTCTACGACTTCGTTTCCTACCCGACCTGGGCGTCCGTCTTCACGCCGCAGCTTTCCGACCAGCGCCAGAACCTGGCCGCCTACACCTTCGCCTTCGGCAACGGCTTCTCCACGTCGCTGTCGGTGGAATCCGCCGATGACCGCCGCAGCGACATCGACGGCTGGGGCTATGGCGGCACCAAGTATCCTGACCTGGTCGCGAACCTCCGCATCGACCAGGGGTGGGGCTCCGCGCAGCTGATGGGCGCCGTCCACCAGGTCTGGCCCGCCTATAATTCCACCGGCGCCACGCCCGACAGCGAAATCGGCTGGGCCGTCGGCGGCGGCGTGAAGGTGAACCTGCCGTTCGCTGCCGGTGCCACGGTCAACCTGCAGGGCGCCTACACGAAGGGGGCCTATGCCTACGCGACGTCCAGCTCTACCGGTCCGGGCAACGCCTTCGGATACAGCGGCGGCAACGGCGGCTACGATGCCGTGCTCGATGCGTCGGGTGATCTGGAGCTTTCCGAGGCGTGGACCGTGTCGGGCGGATTCGGCTTCGCCGTCTCGCCGTCACTGACGCTCGCCCTCGCCGGCGGCTACCTGGACTACTCCAACGACGTCAATCCGGTGAACGACTTCAAGAACTACGATGCCCAGGGCCAGATCGTCTGGTCGCCGGTCGAGGGCCTGATCATGGGCCCGGCCGTGGAGTATCGCTACGTGGATGCCGACGACAGCGTCTACGAGGACGGCAGCATCTGGACGGGGCTCTTCCGCGTTCAGCGCACGTTCTAAGACGACAGGGCTCCGGGCGGCCGCTGCCCGGGGCCTTTCATCCAGCGCCAGTGTGCACCTGCCAGCCCGTCCGGACGCCCCTATTCGGTTTCCCCACGGCGCGGATGACGCCGGAGCCGATCAGTCCATCTCCATGGCGCTCGGTCGCTCCCGACCCTGACACCATCCCCTTGGGCGCTGCCCTTCTTCGGTCATGCGGAAGGCGCCCAGGCCTGCCTGCTTGAGGCCCGGCCGGACGCAAGCGGAGCGCTTCGGGCGCGAGTCAGCAGGCGGTCGTGCAATTTCGACACACCTCCCGGCCAACCCCTCGGAAGAAGCGACATTTCCGGCCATCCTTTATTGATTATTAAGAGAATCTGAGGTCGGAGCCGCTCGAATCGCGGGTTTTTCACCAGCCCAAGCCCCGGATTGTGTCGTCCGTGCAACAGCGGTTTCCAAATGAGGGTCGGGAACCGCGCCAAACGCATGGTTGCGATTGAACCGGCAGGCCTAATCGATATGGTCACCCTGCAACCGGTCGCTGGCCGGGAGTGACTTGGGAGCCGGCAACGAAACACGAAGTTTCAACAACGGTAACTCGGGTCGATCAGGGATAGGCCGATTGATACCAGCGGCCGCAGTCTTTGGGTCAATTAGGTCAGTCTCTTATCTGACAAGCTTGGAGGTCAGGACATGAATATGAAGAGCATTCTCTTCGGTACCGCTGCCGGCGTGCTGGCAGTTACTGGGGCCCAGGCCGCCGATCTGCCGGTCGCTCCGGAGCCGATCGATTACGTCCGCGTCTGCGACGCGTTCGGCGCGGGCTTCTACTACATCCCGGGCACCGACACCTGCCTTTCGGTCCGTGGTCGTGTCCGTGCGGAATACCGCTACGGCAACTCGAACGCTGCCGGCCACTACCGTGACACGAACAACACCCAGTTCCGTGCTCGTGGCTACATCTACATGGACTCGCGCACCAACACCGAATTCGGTCTGCTGCGTGCGTACAACGAGTTCTGGATCACCTACGACTCCCCGGGTGGTTCGACCGGCCTGACGCTGTGGAACTCCTTCATCCAGTTCGGCGGCTTCACCTTCGGTCGCACGCAGTCGTTCTACGACTTCGTGGCCTACCCGACCTGGGCGTTCTTCTACACCCCGCAGGTCTCCGACCAGCGTCAGAACCTCGCCGCCTACACCTTCGCCTTCGGCAACGGCTTCTCGGCCTCGCTGTCGGTTGAAAGCGCTGCCGAACGTAGCCAGGACATCCTGAACTACGCTCCGGGTTACGGCGGAACGAAGTACCCGGATCTGGTCGCGAACATCCGCATCGACCAGGGGTGGGGTTCTGCTCAGGTCATGGGTGCTCTGCACCAGGTGTGGCCGGGCTACAACTCCTTCGGCACCACGCCGGATAGCGAAGTCGGCTTCGGCGTCGGCGGTGGCGTGAAGTTCAACCTGCCGTTCGGTGCTGGCGTGACCGCCAACCTGTCGGGTGCCTACGCTCACGGCGCCGTCGCTTACGCCTCGTCCTCCGTTACGGACGCTGGTCAGTTCGCTGACGCCGTTGTTGACGCCTCTGGCGACCTCGAGCTCTCCACTGCTTGGAGCGTGTCGGGTGGTCTCGGCTTCAACTTCACGCCGTCGGTCGGTGCCGCCATCCAGGCTGGTTACCTCGACTACCAGAACGATGCTGCCTCTGCGTTCGACTTCAAGAACTACGACCTGCAGGGCAACATCACCTGGACCCCGGTTTCGGGTCTCCTGATGGGCGTCGAAGTTGACTACCGCTACGTCGACAACAAGCCGGCTTCCGGCCTGGACGACGACAGCTACTGGGTTGGTGCCTTCCGCGTGCAGCGCACCTTCTAATACCGGTCGATCTTCGGATCTTCCTGAGGGACCCGGCGGGCAACCGCCGGGTCCTTTCTTTTTGTCGGGATCCCGCCACGATAGGCGGCCCGCTTCCCGGCCTTCGAATGACGGTCTGTCAGGCTCCTGCGGGGCCTTTTTTGCGTTCCGGACGGTATTTTTCCGGTCGATATCGGGGCCTGACGTGGTCCGACGTGGCCTCAAGTACGGCAACCGCCGCGTCGGAGGCTCTCAGAGCGCACTATTTCCGACCGTTGTGCCGTCTATGGGTGCTTTTCTGCGGTGTTGCGATGGCTGTCGCGTCCAAATTTGGCTGCACTGCGAAAGGGTCTAGGGTAGGGTCCCGTTCAGTTTCGGCACAGGTTCAGGCTGGGGAGTGATCTCATGTTTCGTTGGGTGGTCGCGGCGATCGTCACCATCGTGGTTCTCGTAATTGTCGGATCCGTGGGAGACCGGGCTGCGACCGATACGGAGCTGGCCGCACGGGTCGGCGACCGCCTGGCGGCCGAGGGGCTCGGCTGGGTGGAGACCGAGGTGACGGGACGCGACGTCCACATCGCCGGTGGCACCGCGTCCGAAGCCGAGCGCGACAAGGCGCTGACGGTGGTGCGATCGACCCCGGGCGTTCGCGACGTGAACGACCGGATGGAAGTGCTGGAGGCAGCGTCGCCGTACGGCTTCTCCGTCACGCGCGACGGCGAGCGCACGGTCGCAACCGGATATCAGCCGAGTTCCCGGGCGCTCGAGCGCGTGAGAAGCGAGCTCACCGCAGCGTTCGGAGATGGCCTTGACGCCTCCGGTCTCACGGCAGCGAGCGGCGCGCCCGCGAACTACCGGACGGCGGTCGCCGCTTCGATCAGCGCGGCGGAGCTCCTGGAATCCGGAAAGGTCTCGATCGATGGAACCGTCATCACCATCGTTGGCGTGGCCAAGGATGAGGATGACTACGAGGCCCTGACCTCGGGCGGAAGCATCGACGTGCCGCAAGGATACACGCTCGCCTCGGAGACCGTGACCAAGCCAGATCCGGCGCCCTCCGAGGATGGGGCCGATCCGGAGACGTCCACACAATAGGCAGCGGTTCCGACCCGGAATCGCTCAGGCGCCGCGCTGGAATATCTCTACGAATCAATATGTTGGGGCGGCCGTCTGGTCGCCCCTTTTCCGTCTCGCGCCATCGTCCTGAAGCATCAGTCGCTGAATCTGGGAGGCCAGCGGCGTTCGTCGGCGGCGATCAGGAACTCCGAGATTCGCTGCTGGGTCGGGATGTCCCAGAGGAGCGGCGCATGGCCCTGGTCGGGGATCACGTGGGGGGACAGCTTCGGGTGCGATTGGCGCATGGCCTCCAGCGTCGCCGTGGACAAGATGTCCGACAGGCCGCCGCGGATGACCATCACCGGGACGGCGCGCATCGCATAGAAGGCCGGCCACAGGTCGGGCAGCGGTGCGTCGGGGCTGAAGGCCTCGAATGCCTGCTTCATCGCCGGATCGTAGTCGTAGACCGGACGGCCATCGTCTTCCCTGAATATCTGCTCGGCAAAGCGCCGCCACTCGTCGTCCGCAAGGCCGGGGAAGGGGACACCCTGGCTGGCTTTCAGCGCGGCCAGCGCCTCGTCCCAGTCGGCGGGGCTGTCGTCGCCCACGTAGCTGGCGATGCGTGCGAGGCCGTCGCGGGTGATCCGGGGGCCGATGTCGTTGAGAACGGCCGCGGTCATCCGCCCGATGGCGGTTGCGGCCATGCCCATCAGGACCAGACCGCCGCGCGACGTCCCGACGAAGGCGGCCTTGGGTATGCCGGCGGCGTCCAGTCCCCTGAGCGTGTCGTCGAGTTCGATCTGCGGCGTGTAGGTCTGCCACGGCGCATAGCCGGAGCGGCCACGGCCTCGAAAGTCCATGGCGATGACGCGACGGGCACGCGGTGCCCGCCGGGAGAGATAGCGGGCAAGAAGGTCGAAGTCGCGGCTGTTGCGGGTGAGGCCCGGGAGGCAGACGACGGGAGGCAGGGTGGTGGCGCGCGTCGGCGCGTAGTCGCGCGCAAACAGCAGCGTACCGTCTTCGCCGGACCAGGTGAGCTCGGTCCAGGCGCCGTTGATGGGGTCGCTCGTCATCGCCGCGTCTCCGTCAGGATACAGGACTCGGGGAAAGTGTCGGCAGGTATCAGGTGATAGCAGAAAGCCTGACGTTGTGAGAGCCTTGCGCGGCGGCGGGACCGCGGGGAGGGTGGGTGCCGGGAATGCCGGGCGGCGGATCTCGGCGGGGCAGCGCGCGGCTGTGCCCTGAGGTCCGACTTGCCGCCCGGCCGCGCATGGCTGCCTGCGGTCGTCTGGTCGCCGCGTGTCGTCGGACCGCGCTAACCTACGCCGGAAGGGCCCGCTAGCCGGGTTTGCCGCGCTTCAGGTCCTCGCCGATGGTCAGACGGCCGCTGCCCAGCCGCTCGCGGTAGACTTGGACGTTTTCCATCACCCGCTGGACGTAGTTGCGGGTCTCGGTGAACGGGATCGATTCGACCCAGTCGATGGCATCGACCCGTGGGTCGCGGGGGTCGCCGAAGCGGCGGACCCACTCGTAGGCGCGGCTGCGGCCGGCGTTGTAGGCGGCGAAGGTCAGCACGTAGGAGCCGTTGAACTCGTCGATCAACTCCTTCAGGTGGGCCGCCCCGAGCGTGGCATTGTAGGAGGCGTCGCTGGTCAGCTTGCTCGGCTGATAGGCGAGCCCCAGGCTGCGGGCGGTCGCCTTCGCGGTGCCGGGCATCAGCTGCAGGAGCCCAAGCGCACCCGCCGGGCTGACCGCGCCGGTGTTGAAGGTGCTCTCCTGGCGCGCGATCGAGTAGACGATGGCGCGGTCGAGGCCGGCCGGCATCCGCGTCGATTTCGGAATGCCCTCGATGGGGAAGGCGAGCCCGCCGACGTCGAGCCCCCGGTTCAGACCTTCCTTGGAGACCAGCAGGGCGACGTGCGGCAGCCCGGCGCGGTTGGCGAGCTCGGAGAGGAGCGCGATCTGACCGGGCGTCGGCAGCGTCTCTGACAAATTGTCGAAGAGCGGCCAGGTGCGATGGGCGTGCCCGGACGCGATCAGGCGATTGATGGCCACGACCTGGTCGTTGCGGCTGAAGGCGGCGCTGTCGCTGATGCCGGCGCTGGCCGGGCGCCCGACACCCGCCGTGTTCTGTCCGAGCTTCTCCCGGGCGAGCTGGCCGTAGTAGGTCATGCCGTACCGGCCGGCCTTCTGGTAGTAGGAGCGCGCCTTGCCGCCGTTTCCGGCGGCTTCCGCCGCGCGGCCCTGCCAGTAATAGGCGCGGGAGAGGGTGATCGGCGTGGTGCCCAGCTTCTCGATGCGGTCGAAATGAGTCGCGGCCCGGCGCGGGTCGTTCAGATAGCGCAGCGCGTACCAGCCGGCATGAAATTCCGCCTCCGCCTCGAAACGCGGCGACTCGGCCGAATGGGCCGCGACCAGCGCGTAGGCGGTGCGCGGGTCGCCTTCTTCGATCAGTCCGCGCGACACGATCCGCCGTTCCACCCACCACTCGTCCGGATTGACGAGCGCAGCCGGATTGCGCGGCGACTTCTGCAGGAGGGCGGCGGCTTCGCGGTAGTTCTCCCGGCGGCGATTGTAGGCGATCTGGGCGAACATGTAGCCGGGCCGGTTGCGAGCAGAGGCGGGCACCTGCGCCAGCTTCCCGGCGGCATCGCCGGAGCTGCGGGCGACCGCGGCGCGGGCGTCGATGTAGGCCCGGTCGCCTGCGGACACGTAAGGCTTCAGGCCTTCCGCCTCGCTCAGCTGATCGCGATAGAGCAGCATTTCCGCGCGCTGCATGTGGTCGTCAGCCCGCAGCAGGCCTGAGAACTCGCTCAGGATTTGCTTCTGGTACCCGCTGCTCATCCGCTTTTCGTGCCAGACCGGACGAATGACACTGGCGGCTCGGCCACTGTCGCCGCTGGCCACCAGCGCCCGCGCATAGATGATGGCGCCCGGCGTGGAGATGGGGGGCGACGCGGAGAATGTGCGGATGACCTCGTTCGCCGGCGGCTTCTCCCGGTAGAGCGCCTCTTCGGCGTTGGAGCGAATGAGGTCGGGATCCGGCCAGCCGGGGGCCGAGGCCGCATACTCGGCGATCATCCCGGACGTCACCTGGGGCGAGCCTGAGCGGGCCAGCGCGAAGTCGACGATCTTCCGATCGAGCCGGTCCGAGAGCCCATTGCGATAGGCGAAGGTGGTGCCGTAGTCGTCGCGCCGAAGCGCGTCGAGAGCGTCCTTAAGCGTGCCGGACTTGCGGGAATAGGCGGAGAAGGACGGGCTGGTGGCGACCGTCGGCGCACCGGCACGGGCCGCGCCAGGCACCGGAGCTGACGGCGCAACAGCGGCGGCGGGAGCGGGGGCCGAAGGCGCCGGCGTGCTCGCGTAGGCCGATGCCGGGGCGGCCGATCGCAGCGGGCGCGCCTGGGGCACCGGAACGTCGATCAGGATGACCGAGGCAGGCCCGTCGGTGCGCGGCGCCGACCTTGCCGTCGTCGCCGTGTCGCGCGCCGGGTTCGCCACCGGGATGCCGGCAACGTCGATCACCGGCAGTCCGGGATACTGAGGGCGCAACGACGCCATCGGTGCCGCGCCGAGCGGGGCCGCCGCGGGCGCCTCTATTCCGGCGACGGTCGCCGCCGCCGCTGCTGCGAGCGAAATCCGCCACGTTCTTGAAAGCTGCATGCCAAACCTGTCTGCCTGCGCCCCGCACCCACTGTAGCAGCGATTGTAACGCGTTCCGCTGACAACCTGGTGAGGACGCGCCGCTGCCCGATTTTCAGGTATTCCTTAAAGGGAGGTGGTGAAAAATGCGTATCCGGCGAAATCGGCCGAGGTGGCAAATCGCCCCAATCGCCCGCTTGTGAGCGGAGAGGTGCGCGACTATTCTCCCGGCTCTTTCCGGCGGTCCGCCGGCCCCGTCCCAGAAGACACCTCAAGGGTGCCCCCATGTTTCACGGTTCCATCGTTGCGCTGATCACACCGGTTCGGGACGGAGCCGTGGACGAGAAAGCGTTTCAGGACCTGGTCGAGTGGCAGGTCGCGGAAGGCACCCATGGCCTCGTTCCGGTCGGCACCACCGGTGAATCGCCGACGCTCTCCCATGCCGAGCACAAGCGCGTTGTCGGCCTCTGCATCGAGGCTGCGGCCGGCCGCGTCCCCGTCATCGCGGGTGCGGGATCCAACAACACCGCCGAAGCCATCGAGCTTGCACGCCATGCGGAAAAGGCTGGCGCCGACGCGCTGCTGGTCGTCACGCCCTACTACAACAAGCCGAACCAGGCCGGTCTCTACGCGCACTTCAAGGCAGTGGATGCCGCCGTCGGGATCCCTATCCTGATCTACAACATTCCCGGCCGGTCGGTGATCGACATGGCGCCGGAGACCATGGCGCGGCTGTTCAACGACTGCGCCAACATCGTTGGGGTGAAGGACGCGACGGCGAGCATGACCAAGGTCAGCCTGCAGCGGGCCCTCTGCGGGCCGGACTTCGTCCAGCTGTCCGGCGAGGACGCCACGGCGCTCGGCTTCAACGCCCATGGCGGTACCGGCTGCATCTCGGTCACCGCCAATGTCGCGCCGAAGCTGTGCGCCCAGTTCCAGTCGGCGTGTCAGGCGGGCGACTACGCCGAAGCGCTGCGCCTGCAGGACCTCCTGATGCCGCTGCATCAGGCGCTGTTCCTTGAACCGAACCCGACGGGTACCAAATACGCTCTCTCGGTGCTTGGGCGCTGCGCCAACGAGCTGCGCCTGCCGCTGGTGCCGGTCGAGGCGTCGACGGCCCGGGCGATCGACGCGGCCATGGCCCACGCCGGGATCGTCTAGATCGTTCGAGCGTCCGGTATCCTGCCGCCCCGATCGGCGGGGGCCGGGCTTCGGGTTCCCTTCGACGGGATATGTCCAGGAATTGCCGGGGGCGCGGGCGCGCCCCCGTTCGCGGGAGTGTCGACATGAATACGAAGAAGAAGGGGCACGACCCGAGTACCAAGCCTGTGGCCGAAAACCGCAAGGCGCGGTTCAACTATGAGATCACCGAGACGTTCGAGGCCGGCATCCAGCTGCAGGGCACCGAGGTGAAATCGCTGCGCCAGGGCCGCAGCAACATTTCGGAGGCCTATGCGGCCGAGTACGGCGGCGAGATGTATCTCTACAACGCCTATATTCCGGAATATCTGCAGGCGAATCAGTTCAACCACGAGACCCGCCGGCCGCGGAAGCTGCTGATGCACAAGCGGGAGATCGCCAAGTTCACGGGCGCCGTGCAGAAGGAAGGCATGTCGCTGGTGCCGCTCCGCGTGTTCTTCAATGCCCGCGGCTTCGCCAAGGTCCTGATGGGGCTCGGTCGCGGCAAGAAGACCCACGACAAGCGCGAGACGGAGAAGGAGCGCAGCTGGAACCGCGAGAAGGGCCGGCTCCTGCGCGAGAAGGGCTGAGCCGTCGCTTCTGCCACGCCTCGCTTGTCGCGGCTATCGCGGCGCGGTTCGCTCCTTGAATGCCTCCCGCTCTGCCTCGAGGTCCGCCCGCCAGGGAAACACCGCCCCCGGACGGCGGCAGACGAACGCTGCGACCTCCTGGGCAGCCTCCAGCGCCGATCGCAGCCCGGCCGCGTCGAGATCCGCCAGCCCGTCCGCCGTCACCGCTCCGATCTCCCAGAGCCGTGCGAGCAGCCCGGTCATGAAAGCGTCGCCGGCGCCCACCGGATCCTTCAATCGGAGGGTATGGCCGGGGAGGCGCAATTGGGCCGAGCGCGTCGCCGCGATGGCGCCGTTGGCGCCCAGGGTCACGATCCCGAGTGGCACGCCCGCCGCGCGCCAGCGCGCCAGAAACGCCTCGGGCGTCGTGCCGGGCTCCAGGAAGGCCAGATCGGCGGCGCTCGCCTTGACGATGGTGGCGACCGACACCAGCCGGTCCAGTCGCGCCCGGTAGGAGACGAGGTCTGAAACGCTCGGCGGCCGCACGTTGAAGTCCAGCGAGATGGAAACGCCGGAAGCGGCGGCCCGGACGAATGCCTCGATCGCCGCGCCGCCGGGCTCCAGTGCGAGAATGGCGGAGCCGGTGTGCAGCACGCGCGCGCCATCGGGCAGGCGCCCGCTGGTGGTCGGATCGAAGGTGCTCATGATCCGGCCGGCATCGACGATCTGGAAGTGCGGCTCCGGTCCCGACAGGTCGACGAAGGCAAGTGGCGAGGGGCGGGCGCCGCGCGCCAGGCAGTCGAGCGCAACCCCGGCCGCCTCGAGCTCCCGTGTGAACCACTCGCCGAACGGGTCGGTCGACAGCTCCCAGTAGTAGGCGGCCGGGATACCCAGTCGACCGAGCCCCAGCGCGACGTTGTAGAGGGATCCGCCGAGGACGGGCCGGAACAGGCGGTGCCCGTCCGCGTCGGTCTCGGGCAGGAAGTCCACCACCGCTTCGCCGCAGGTCACGATCATGGCGTTGGGGCTCACTCCGGTTACCATCGGCTGCTCGGAGCCGCGCAGCGGTTGTCGTTGCAACGGCGAAGCTCGTGAGACTATAGACCGCGGTGATGGCTGCAACCGACACCTCCGACCCGATTTCTCCGCTGGTCGCGGCGTTTCACGCCCGCTCGCCGATTCGCGCCTGGTCGCTGATGGTCACCATCTACGGCGATGCGGTCGCACCACGCGGCGGAGAGCTTTGGCTGGGAACGCTGTCGCGTCTTGTCGAGGCGATCGGCATCGACGACCGGCTCGTGCGCACCGCCATGTCGCGGCTCGCCAGTGAAGGATGGCTGGAGCGCACGAAGGTCGGACGCAAGAGCTTTTACCGGTTGTCCGAGGGGGGCGATCGCGCATTCGCCGACGCAACCCGGCGGATCTATTTCGCCGCGCCGCCCGAGTGGAAGGGCAACTGGCGGCTCGCCATCCTGACGGCCACCGGGGAGATCCGGACGGCCCAGCGCGACATA
>Ga0207904_1000419_pt1 | contig 16439 bp, 19 predicted proteins | sample MalvirmetaMSP118_FD_184232 | JGI IMG/M metagenome (GOLD analysis project Ga0207904, IMG submission 184232) | Marine viral communities from the Deep Pacific Ocean - MSP-118 (SPAdes) | ecosystem: Environmental > Aquatic > Marine > Oceanic | place: Pacific Ocean | collected 2011-05-30 | reverse complement strand
CACATAATAAAATATCATGTGCATTCGCGTCTTCCTTATGGATGTAATAGGTATTATTACAAGCTACAATTTTGACCTCGTATTTTTTTGAAAACTCGAGCAAAACAGGATTAATTCTGCGTTCATCTTCCTGATCATGACGCATCATTTCTATATAAAGGTCATCGCCAAATTGTTCTTTCCACCAAATTAGGGCTTCTTCTGCTTGACTTTCTCCAATATTTAATATTTTGGAAGGAACCTCACCGTAAATTCCTCCTGTAAGCACAATGATATCTTCTTTGTATTGCTCAATGATTTTTCTGTCAATCCTCGGCACATAATAAAACCCCTTGGTATACGCTATAGAGGCCATTTTAGCTAAATTGTGATACCCATTTTTATTTTTGGCAAGCATCACTATTTGATAGCCGTTATCTTTATGGCTTTTATTTTCATGGTCTTCACAAACAAAAAATTCACATCCAATAATGGCTTTTAATTGTTTGTGTTTCTCTTCTTCTGAAAGGGATTGATTGTGATAATTTACATGTTGAAGAAAATGAAACGCTCCCATCATATTTCCACTATCGGTAATAGCCACAGCAGGCATTCCATCCTTCACAGCCGCATTAACCAAATCCTTTGTAGAAGAAGTGGATTGAAGAATTGAAAACTGTGAATGATTATGAAGATGTACAAATGGGAATTCCTCTAATACAGCAATATTTTCTTTTATTTCTTCTTTGGAAACCTCTTGTGTTTCGGCTTTTGCCTCTTGTTTTTGTCTTAGTTTTTTTGAAGCCTTTCTTAAATTAATATGCTCAAGACCAATAAGGCTTATGGGCTGTGGGTTGACTTCAGAAAAGGATTTAAAATAGTCTTCATTTACATCAAGTTCTTCTTCCGTAAAAATCCTTCTACGAATCAATTCAAAAAAACAGCGCGTGGTTGCCTCCACATCTGCGGTGGCATTATGTGCTTCTTCAAAGGGCTGACTAAATAAAAACTCGTGAAGCTCGGTTAAGGTTGGAAGTTTAAATTTACCCCCTCTTCCTCCCGGTAGTTGACAAAGCTGTGCGGTAGTTTCGGTACACGTATCTAAAACAGGTAAAGATACCAGGGGATTTTCCATCCCAAGCCTGTAAAATTCACACCCCATAATGTTGAGATCGAAATCTACATTCTGCCCAACAATAAATTTTGTTTTTGAAAGCACATTGGCAAATTCTTTTGCCACATCTTTTAAGGGAACACCATTTTCTTCCGCAAGAGCAGTGGAAATTCCGTGAATTCGTTCACTATCATACGGGATATCAAACCCATCTGGGGTCACCAAAAAATCTTTACATTCAATTAGATTTCCTAATTCATCGTGCAATTGCCATGCAATTTGAACACATCTCGGCCAATTATCGGTGTCGGTAATTGGCGCATTGAAGCGTTTTGGAAGTCCAGTGGTTTCCGTATCAAAAATTAAATACATGCTAGATTTTTGGAAGTGTTCTTAACGCTATAAAAGTATAAAAACCGCGCCGTAAAGCCTCATAAAGTTGTAAACAATATGCCAATTTTTTCCACAAAAAAAACCGAGCTATGGCTCGGTTTATCATTTAATAAATATTATTATTAATACGTTACATTAAACTGTCCATCTGTAACCGTATTTTGAGCAGTTATAAAAGAAAAACTTCCAGAGATAGTTCTGGCAGCCACATTATGGGTAACTATTGAAATATTCCCAGTAGAGGCATTTTGAGTTACAGCCCCTTCTGCGAGCGAGGCTTGAAATCCAGTTTGAGGTAATGAATAATTACCTACCTCAACATCTACGGGCACTCTAATTATTATAGATTTTATTGTTTCTGCTCCAGAGATTAACAAAGAATTCCCAGAATCCACCGCACTAACTGAAATAGGAGTAAAAGGGGTTAAGTTAATTTGAGCACTAAACGATCCTGCGTTTGGAGAATCATCCTCACTACCTGCCCCAAAGGACACATCAAAAAACACACCCTTAGTAACATAGGTCGTATCTAAACCATTTAAAATGGCAGAAAATCTAAAATCTCCTGATATCCATCCGCAAGAAATGCACCGATCTGTTAGATTAATAACCCCTTCTCCATTTGGGTTGGTAGTGTATATATTACCATTACTATCTTCAAATGTTGCATAATTCGGGCTTACCCCACCTAAAGTGTACGAGCCAAGCTGAAAATCACTTATATGTAATGTAAGTATTTCGTTGTCTGTAACTCCTTGCATGGTTATACTTCCATCTTCAAGTCTCGTTCCAATAGCATCAAAAGATTTAAAAAAGACACTATCAACTTCCGCTTGGATTACGGTAGAATTATCTTCAACATTTTCACAACTTGAAAATGCTAAAACTCCCACAAAAAGCAGTAAAAAGAATTTTTTCATAATAGATTTGGGTCTATAGGTTGTAACAAATATAAAATAAAAGTTTAATCTGCCTAGTTTCAAAAGGAAAATATAGTATCTTTGCACACTCAAAAAAAATTATAACCGAGGTCGAGAACCTCAAAAATTAATTAATATGCCAGTAAAAATTAGATTACAAAGACACGGTAAAAAAGGAAAACCATTCTTCTGGATTGTTGCCGCAGATAGCCGTTCAAAAAGAGATGGTAAATATCTTGAAAAATTAGGAACATACAATCCTAATGTAAATCCTGCCGAAATTAATCTAGACGTTGATGGATCTGTAAAATGGCTTCAAAATGGAGCACAACCTACCGATACTGCTAGAGCAATTTTATCCTATAAAGGAGTGATGCTTAAAAAGCACCTTGCAGAAGGGGTTACTAAAGGCGCTTTAACTGAAGAGCAAGCTGAAGAAAAATTTAACGCTTGGTTAGATGAAAAAGCAAAAGCCGTTGGAAACAAAGAAACAAGACTAGCTGAAGCAAAAGCAAAAGCGAAAGCGAAAGCATTAGAAGCAGAAAAAGCTGTTAACGAGGCGCGTACTGCTGCTCCTGTGGAAGAAGTAGCTGAAGAAGTTGCTCCAGAAACAACTGAGGAAGTAGTTGCAGAAACTGAAACTGCTACTGAAGAAGCTCCTGCTGCTGTTGCAGAGGAAGCTACTAAAGAAGAAGAATAAATTTTTTACGATGCAAAAGAAGGATTGTTTCTTCGTTGGCAAAATCGTAAAAAAATACAGTTTTAAGGGTGAATTACTAGTAAAACTAGACACAGACGAACCCGAACTATTTACTGAAATGGAATCGATTTTTGTGGAACAACACAAAAATTTGATTCCATTTTTTATTGAACATAGCTCCCTTCATAAATCGGAGTTATTACGTGTAAAATTTGAAGAGGTAGACAACGAAGCCGATGCCGATGCACTACTTGGTTCCGAGCTTTATTTGCCACTCGATTTTCTCCCCAAATTAACTGGGAACCAATTTTATTATCACGAAATCATTGGTTTTACGGTACAGGACAAAGGCTTTGGTAAAGTGGGAATTATCACAGGGGTAAATGATTCCACAGCCCAACACTTATTCGAAATTGATCACGATGGAAAAGAGGTTCTTATTCCTATTAATGATGAAATTATTGAAAAGGTAGATAGAGCTTCAAAAACCATTTTCTTAGATACTCCTGAAGGGCTTATCGAAATATATTTGTAATGTTGCTCCCCTTCAAATTCAAACAATTTTCTGTAGCTCAAGACCGCTGTGCTATGAAAATAGGCACCGATGGTGTCCTTTTAGGCGCTTGGGTTTCTTTGGAAAACAACCCCGAAAGTATTTTAGACATAGGTGCTGGAACTGGTATTATTTCATTACAATTAGCACAACGAAGTACTACCAAAACCGTTGACGCTGTTGAAATTGACGACGATGCATATGAGCAGTGTTCCGAAAATTTTGAAGCATCCCCTTGGGGCGACCGTCTTTTTTGTTACCATGCTTCCGTTCAAGAATTTGCTTCCGAAATTGAGGAAAAATATGACCTAATCGTTTCCAATCCTCCCTTTTTTTCCGAAGATTACAAATCAGACAATGATGCTCGAGATATAGCTAGGTTCAATGATGCGCTTCCATTTCAGCATTTAGTGGTTTGCGCCTCCCATTTACTTTCAGAAAAAGGAGTTTTTGCTGTGATTCTTCCTAAAAAAGAAGAGGAACACTTTATTCAGCTAGCTTCAGAAAATAATTTATACCCACAACGCATTTGTGAGGTTCAAGGCACTCCAAATTCAGAAATAAAAAGAGTTCTGCTAGAATTCTCTTTCAAAAAATTAACTCCAATTAAAGAAGCTCTTGTTATTGAAATTTCAAGACATCACTACACGCCAGAATACACCAACTTAGTAAAGGATTTTTATTTGAAAATGTAGGTCTTTCAATTTGGTATTTCTACCTTTGTGTACCAAAATTAAAATAGATGAAACCCGATTTATTTGAAGCTCCAGATTACTATAACCTAGACGATTTACTAACTGAAGAACACAAGCTAATTCGCGATGCAGCCCGTGCTTGGGTAAAGCGTGATGTATCTCCTATTATTGAAGATGCTGCTCAAAAAGCCGAATTCCCAAAATCTATTATCCCAGGCTTGGCAGAAATTGGTGCTTTTGGACCCTATATCCCGGTGGAATATGGTGGTGCTGGATTAGACCAGATTTCGTATGGATTAATTATGCAGGAAATAGAACGTGGCGACAGTGGAGTGCGTAGTACGGCATCTGTACAATCTTCGTTGGTGATGTATCCTATTTGGAAATATGGTAATGAGGCACAACGACAAAAATACCTTCCTAAATTAGCTACTGGAGAATGGATGGGATCTTTTGGTTTAACCGAACCTGATTTTGGGAGTAATCCTGCGGGAATGGTAACTAATTTTAAAGATAAAGGAGATCATTATTTATTGAATGGTGCTAAACTTTGGATTTCTAATTCACCCTTTTGTGATGTGGCTGTGGTTTGGGCTAAAGATGAATCTGGACGTATTCACGGACTCATTGTAGAACGTGGCATGGAGGGCTTCACTACACCAGAAACACACAACAAGTGGTCTTTACGAGCCTCAGCTACTGGAGAATTATTATTTCAAGACGTTAAAGTCCCTAAAGAAAATTTATTGCCTAATAAATCTGGATTAGGAGCACCGCTAGGGTGTTTAGATTCGGCTCGTTTTGGGATTGCTTGGGGAGCGATTGGTGCGGCGATGGATTGTTATGACACCGCACTTCGGTATGCAAAAGAGCGTATTCAGTTTGGAAAACCTATTGCAGCATTTCAGCTTCAGCAGAAAAAATTAGCCGAAATGATTACTGAAATTACAAAAGCACAATTGTTAGCGTTCCGTTTAGGGCAACTTAAAAATGAAGATAGAGCTACTTCGGCTCAAATCTCAATGGCGAAAAGAAACAATGTGGATATGGCTATAAAAATAGCTCGTGAAGCAAGACAAATGTTAGGAGGTATGGGTATTACGGGAGAATATTCTATCATGCGCCATATGATGAACTTGGAAAGTGTCATCACCTATGAAGGTACTCACGATATTCACTTATTAATTACGGGACTCGACATTACGGGTCATAATGCTTTTAAATAAAACATAAAAAAGGCTCTAAATAGAGCCTTTTTTCTTTTTCCTCTTTTCAGAAATATCAAATCTTGTATCTTTAGATAAAGAAATTGAATGTCTTCAAAAACAAGATTTAATCGAGCGTATAAAAATGCGCCCAGAGTTCCGTTTAACGACTTATCGAAGTTTGTATTATTCAGTGATTGTCATCGGGGCGACAATAGTTTTGCAGACGATTTTGCAAACAATAGAAACATCTATTATCACGCGTTAAAAAACTACTATGACAACGGATTTACCTATTGCGAATTAGGGGATGGTGACGAACTTTGGGAAAATATCGATTTTAAATCCATTTTTGAAGCGCATAAAAACGTCTATGAACTACTGCAGCTTTTCTTTAATGAAAACAGATTGTATCGTGTTTTGGGCAACCATGATATGGTCTATAAAAGCAAGCGGTATGTTGAAAAAAACTTAAGTAGCTACTTCGATAAAGTAACGGGTAAAGATGTTCCTCTATTCCCTGGGGTTAAATTTACTGAAGGCATCGTTTTAAAACACACCGAAACAGATCAAGAGCTTTTTTTACTTCACGGACACCAAGCCGACTTTATGAACTATGTTGGTTGGAAATTTAATCGATTTATGGTTCGTGTTTTGTGGCGTCAATTGCAAGTTTTTGGTATTGGTGACCCTACCAGTCCTGCAAAAAATTATAGCGAATTAATTAAAGTTGAAAAACGTACCAAAAAATGGATTGTTGAAAATGGAAACATCTTTACCATTACAGGCCACACCCATCGTCCCCGCTTTCCAGAACCTGGTGAAATTGCTTACTTTAATGATGGCAGTTGTGTGCATCCCCGATGTATTACTGGATTAGAAATTGAAAACGGGAGCATCTCACTCATAAAATGGCAAATTGCTACAGCAGAAGACGGTACTTTAAAAGTGATACGAGCCGTTTTAGAAGGTCCTACACCACTTTCAGAATATTGTAAGCAATAGCTAACTTTCGGGGGCCAGCTCTACGATAAGTCCATTTAATTCGGGATGAATATGAATTTGACACCCTAGGCGGCTATTTTCTTTTACGTAATAAGCTTCCGCTAGCATCGCTTCTTCATCATCACTTTTTTCTGGCAATGGATGCTCGCTTTCAACATAACATTGGCAAGAGGCACACATCGCCATGCCGCCACAAATACCAATAGTTCCTTCTGGAGCAAGTTCGTAAGCACGAACCAATTCCATAAGATTCATATTCATATCGGTGGGAGCATCAACTTCATGAGAAATCCCTTCACGATCAATGATAGTGATTTTAATATCCGCTTCCATTAATCAATCGCTTTTACTACAGCTTTAGGAGCTTCTTTTTTGCTTCCATCAAAGCCTTCAACGCCACCTACGGTAGTGTATTTCATTACGTATCTTTTATTTGGAAATATACGCTGATACGCACTTTGACACATAAGGGTGGCTTCATGAAATCCGCAGAGAATTAATTTCAATTTACCTGGATAGGTGTTTACATCTCCAATAGCATAAATACCTGGAATATTGGTTTGATAGTCTAAGGTATTGTCTACTTTAATCGCGTTCTTTTCTATTTCCAATCCCCAATCGGCAATCGGTCCAAGTTTAGGTGCGAGTCCAAATAGCGGAATAAAATGATCACATTTCTTCTGGAAAACCTCCCCATTCTTTTCAATAGAAACCCCCTCTACATTGCTTTCACCAATAATATCAATAACTTCAGCGGGAGTGATGACATCAATTTTTCCTAAGTTCTTAAGCTCTTGTACTTTTTCAACACTATCGAGCGCACCTCTAAATTCATTACGTCTATGAATAAGTGTCACACTTTTTGCAATGTCCGTCAAAAAAATACTCCAATCTAATGCCGAATCTCCACCTCCAGCAATTACTACTTCCTTATTTTTGTATAATTCTGGATCACGAATAATATATTCCACCCCGTGATCTTCATATTTTTCAATGTTGGGTATAAGTGGCTTACGAGGTTCAAAACTTCCTAAGCCCCCAGCGATAGCCACAATAGGTGCTTGATGTTGCGTTCCCTTATCTGTAGTAACTATAAAGCTTCCATCTTCTTGTTTTTCAATAGTCTCAGCACGTTCGCCTAAGGTAAAACCGGGTTGAAAAGGCTCTATTTGTTGCATCAGGTTATTCACCAAATCACCCGCTAATATTTCTGGAAAGGCAGGAATATCGTAAATAGGTTTTTTGGGGTAAATTTCGGCACACTGTCCGCCGGGTTGAGGCAACGCATCAATTAAATGGCACTTCAATTTTAAAAGTCCTGCTTCAAAAACAGTAAAAAGTCCCGTAGGACCCGCGCCAATAATTAGGATATCGGTTTTAATCATTTTTTGTAAGAGTCAATATATGCTTCAAAATTAGATTTCAGAAAAGAGTTAAAGAATGATATTTATCACTTACACATTTACAACACTTTCTACTTGAGGCGCATGTTTTTTTATGGTCATTTCCACCCCACTTTTTAGGGTCATTTGATTTACAGAACAACCTACACAAGCTCCCAGTAATTGCACGGTCACTTTTTTACCATCATCTTCTATGGAAACCAAAGAAATATCCCCTCCATCACTTTGAAGAAATGGTCTTATTTCTTCTAAAGCGGCTTCTACTTTTGTTTTTAATTGTTCTTCTACCATATCATTATTTTTTTACAGCGCTACATCCAGCCATTGTTGTTATTTTTATCGCTTCGGTTGGGGGTAAATTTTCATTTCGTAACACCGTTTGCTCAACTACATTTCGGGTGACTTCTTCAAAAGCCATCTCAACTTGAGTTGCCGTTTGTAATGCAGCTGGATGTCCAACATCACCAGCCTCACGTATACTTTGCACCAAAGGAATTTCTCCTAAAAAAGGAACATCCAAGTCTTCCGAAAGGTTTTTAGCCCCTTCTTTTCCGAAGATATAATATTTATTATTGGGTAATTCTTCTGGAGTGAAATACGCCATATTTTCTATAATTCCTAAAACAGGCACTTGAATATTTTCTTGTTGAAACATCGCCACCCCTTTTCTTGCATCTGCCAATGCAACCGTTTGAGGGGTACTTACCACAACCGCTCCGGTAATGGGCAATGATTGCATAATACTTAAGTGAATGTCACCTGTTCCTGGGGGAAGATCGATAAGCATAAAATCCAAGTCACCCCAAGCAGCATCAAAAATAAGCTGATTGAGTGCTTTTGCCGCCATAGGACCTCTCCAAATAACCGCTTGGTTGGGTTGGGTAAAAAATCCAATGGAAAGCATTTTTACACCATAATTTTCGATGGGCTTCATTTTGCTTTTCCCTTCCACGTTAACCGAAAGGGGTTTCTCCATAGCCACATCAAACATAATAGGGATGGAGGGTCCATAAATATCGGCATCCAAAATTCCTACTTTAAACCCCATTTTGGATAGCGTAACCGCCAAATTTGCAGTGACAGTAGATTTCCCAACCCCTCCTTTTCCTGAAGCCACAGCAACTATATTTTGAATTCCGGGAATAGGTTTCCCTTTTATTAAATTAGGGTTTTGTGGTTTTTGCGGCGCTTCCACCTTAATGTTCACTTTTACATCTGCTTCTTGTGAAACCTTTTCTTTAATTGTCTTTATAACATCTGCTTCTGCACGTTTTTTAATATGCATGGCAGGCGTTGCCATTTTTAAATCAACTACTACTTCATTAGCAAATGTGATGACATTTTGCACGGCACCACTTTCTACCATATTCTTTCCTTCACCAGGTAATGAAATGGTTTCTAATGCTTTTAGTATGTCTTTTTTGTTCAAATTCATATCTAATATTTAGACTCATTCTAAAGTGCAAATATAGGGGTAAAACTTGTGAAAAGGAAGCTGTAATATTGAAATGATTTATAGCGCAATAATGTAGTAATTAGCTTATATAGTAATTCGTTCGCTATAAAAACTAAAGTTCTGTGTTAGGATCCCAAAAGTGCTTTTCGAAATTTTGAATCTGGCTATCTATTACCGTAACTCCCTCACTTTCTAGCAACTGTTGCATTAAATTAGTCCCAGAAAAATGGTGTTTCCCCGTGAGTAACCCTTTTCGGTTTACTACCCTATGCGCTGGAACATCTTTATTTCCAGAAGCATTCATGGCCCAGCCTACCATACGAGCACTTTTTGCAGCTCCTAAATAACGAGCAATCGCACCATAGCTGGTTACCCTTCCATAGGGTACTAATTTGGCGACCTCATGTACTTTTTCGAAAAATCCATCAGAAGCCATATTATAGGTCTTGAAAAATTTTGAAGAAAGTAATTGCAGATATAATGGCGGTAATAATTCCTATGACGTAATTCATATTAAAATGAATGGTTCTTTTTTCTTTCTGATTTCTGAAAAATTGAATATACATAAAAAGCATCGCAAAAGTTCCCAAGCCCGATGCAATAACGGCGGCCCATAGGGACATTTGATCGAAGGAAAACCATCCAAATGATGCAAAAGTGATACTTATATACACCCAATAAGGAAGCGGCAATAAATTTATGGCAGCCAGAAAAATCCCGTAGAAAAATCGGTTGGTTTTAGAATGCTCCATTTCTTTTGGGGCTTCTCTTCTTGTGTCCTTTGCAATAAAAAAGAAATAAACCGTTAAGCATAAAAATATCCCTAGCGCTACTTTTTGAAGCGAATCCACAACCTCTGGATGCTTATCTAAATAGCGTGCAAAAATAAGGGCAAGAAAAGTTTGCAAACAAACTATAACACATACTCCCACCGAAAATAACAAAGCAATTTTTCGACCTTGCTTCATGCTTATTTTGGCAGCAGTCATATTGAGAAGTCCCGGAGGAATCACTCCAATTAAAGCTGCTGTAAAACCAATAATAAAGTTGGTAAGTAGTTGCATTTGGTTAGTTTGCAAGGTGAAGATACATAATTATTTGGAAGCAAGTTGAAAACTCACATAGGTGATTTTCTTTTGCTTTTCCAAATATTGTTGCTCGTAAAAGGTCTGTATTGCGGTTACCTCGTTTGGTGCCCCAGTAGTTCCGTATACATCATGATTTGCATATAGTATTTTTTCACCTAACCCATGAAGTAGTCCCACAGTATACCCGTGCATAAACTCACTATCTGTTTTTAAATGGATGACCCCTTTTGGCCTAATTACTTTTCTATACTTATCAAGAAATTCTTCATTGGTCAGTCTGTGCTTAGTCCGTTTATACTTTATTTGAGGATCTGGGAAAGTAATCCAAATTTCGTCTACTTCATTTTCTGCAAAACAATGCTCAATTAATTCAATTTGGGTACGTAAAAAACCAACATTTTTCAACCCTTCCTCTAAAGCGGTTTTAGCACCTCTCCAAAACCTAGCACCTTTAATATCTATCCCTAGAAAGTTTTTTTGCGGAAATTCTTTGGCAAGATTTACTGAATATTCTCCCTTACCACAACCCAATTCTAACACTAGAGGGTGATCATTCTTAAAAAAATCCTTTTTCCAATTCCCTTTTAAATCGAAGTTTTTTTCTAAAAGTACTTCTCTTGATGGCTGAATAACATTGGCAAAGGTTTCATTTTCCTTAAATCGTTTCAGTTTGTTTTTGCTTCCCACGTGATACTATTTCTTTAAATTTTGGTAAAATTACGGAAATATAAAGCTGTAAAAAGAATGGTACTTTTGTTTTTAACAAGAAATGAAGTCATCCAATTACCGTTTTAAACATTTGAAACAAAAAAAAACTATTTTAGTTGCCCCTTTACATTGGGGCCTTGGACACGCCACAAGGTGCATCCCTATTATTACGGAATTACTTCGGAATGATTACAACGTACTATTAGGAAGCGATGGCGCTCCTCTGTTATTACTAAGGAAAGAGTTTCCACAATTAGAATACATCGAATTACCCTCCTACAATATTACCTATCCAAAAAAGGGTGAGTTTTTTAAACTGAAGCTCTTTTTGAAACTCCCAGATATTAAAAAAACCATTTCTGAAGAAAAAAAAGTAATAAAGGAACTCGTTGCCCAAGGAAGAATAGATGGTATAATTAGTGACAATAGACTTGGGGTGCGGAGTAAAAAAGTACCTTCGGTTTTTATTACGCATCAATTAAATGTGCTAAGTGGTAATACTTCTTTTTTCAGCAGTAAAATGCATCAAAAAATTATCTCAAAATATGATGCCTGTTGGGTTCCCGATGTTGAAGAAGCCATTAACCTAAGCGAAAAGTTGGGGCATTCAAAAAAAGTAAAATTCCCTGTTACCTATATAGGTCCACTTAGCAGATTGAGCAAAAAGGTATTGCCAAAGAAATATGATGTTTTAGTATTGCTTTCAGGGCCAGAACCTCAACGCACCATGTTGGAAATTAAAATGATGGAGGTGTTTTTAAATTCAGATAAAAAAGTACTTCTTGTACGAGGAATTGTAGAAGAACGAGAAGAAATCCTTCAAAATAAAAACATTACCATCTTCAATTTTTTACAAAGTAAGGAACTCGAAAATGCAATTAATGAGAGCGAGGTGGTTGTTTCTCGCTCTGGTTACACTACTATTATGGATTTAGCCGCATTAGAAAAAGATGCTTACTTTATCCCTACACCAGGGCAATTTGAACAGAAGTACTTGGCAAAAGAACTAAAAGGACGGGGCATTGTCCCTTCTTGCAAACAGCATGAATTTACCCTAGAAAAATTAAAGGAAATCCCTCTATATAAAGGGCTAAAAGAGTTTGCTTACGAAGTAAATTTTAAAAAATTATTTGCTCTTTTCGAGGGTAAATGAAAACTCCGACCCCACGCCAATTTGGCTTTCAACATATATTTTTTCGTTATGGGCTTCTACTAAGTGTTTCACTATCGCAAGTCCTAACCCACTGCCACCTACTTTTCGAGAGCCACTTTTGTCCACCCTGTAAAAGCGTTCAAAAAGTCTTGTTAGGTGTTGTTTCTCCACACCTTCTCCATTATCGGTAATCCGTACAATAATTTTATTTTTGATTAGATTTTCAATGCTTACTTCTGTGGTGCCTTCTTCCCTTCCGTATTTAATAGAATTTTCAACAAGGTTGGTGAGTACTTGCTGAATCCTCTCCCTATCGGCATATACCATTATACTCTCTTTATAATGGATATCAAAGGTGAGTGTTATATTCTTTTTGGCAGCTTTCATCTCCAATAAATCGAAAACATTTTGCACCAATTCTATAATATTAAAATCTTCTTTATACAGTATTAAATCGCCAACTTCAAGTTTGGTAATCATATCTAAATCCTTCACTATATATATGAGTCGTTCCACTCCTTTATTTGCTCTTTGTAAGTATTTTTTTCGAACTGTTTTATCCTTCATGGCACCATCAAGGAGGGTAAGTATATATCCTTGAACCGTAAAAAGGGGGGTTTTTAATTCATGAGAAACATTTCCCATAAATTCTTTTCGGTAGTTTTCTCTATCTATAAGGGATTCTATTTCAAGTTTTTTATCCTGAGCAAATCGTTCTACTTCTTTTGTTAAAGTAGCCATGTCTGTGGTGATTCTCCTCTTATCGAAAGTGCTTCCATCTAGTAACTTTACATCGTTGTAAATTTTCTTAACCTGTTTATAAATTAGCTTTTCTACACGATACTGAATCACAAAAAAGGTTAGAAAATAACTTATAAAAAAAAAGAGGAGTAAAAACCAATAACTTATTCCTCCATGCCAATAAAAAAAAACTCCCAACAAAGCTGTTAGGAAGAATGTAATAAAGGTTGAAGTAAAACCTGCAAACTTGTATGTTTTTTTAAAAATTTTAGTCATTAAACTACAAACTTATACCCAACTCCTTTAACCGTTTTAAATTTATCATCACCTAATTTCTCTCGCAATTTCCTAATATGAACATCGATGGTACGACCCCCAACGACAACTTCGTTACCCCAAACAGTATCCAAAATATCTTCTCTCTTAAACACTTTCCCAGGCTTTGATGCAAGTAATGATAACAGCTCAAACTCTTTCCTAGGCAATAAAATATCTTCTTTCCCTCTTTGTACTTTATATTCTTCCCTGTTAATGATAATGTTTCCCAGCTTCAAAGTATTATCAACTATTTCTGCTTCTTTAAATCTGCGAAGCAATGCCTTTACTTTGCTCACCAGCACCTTTGGCTTAATAGGCTTGGTTATATAGTCATCTGCCCCAGCTTCAAACCCAGCTACTTGCGAATAGTCTTCTCCACGTGCTGTTAAAAAGGTGATGATCGTTTCGCTTAGCTCTGGGATACCTCTCATTTTTTCGCAGGCTTCAATCCCATCCATCTCTGGCATCATTACATCTAATATTATGAGGTGTGGCTGATGCTTTTTCGCTTCAGCAATGGCTTGAATTCCATTTTCTGCAGTTATAATTTGATACCCTTCAGCAGCTAAGTTATAACCAATTATTTCTAAAATATCAGGCTCGTCATCCACTAACAATATTCTTGTATCTTTTTTCTTCATGAATTATCGTATAATACTTGGTGTTAAATATACTGCATATTCTTTTTTTACTGTTTTAAAATAGCATTGTTAACGATTAAGTAACATTAGAATCACAATGGATTAAAATTAGGCATTCCGTCTTTATTTTAAAGTAAACCTTTAAAATTTTCTATCAAAAAATGCAAAAAATCCTTTTCTTTGTACCATTAAAACAATTTTACATGATGAAAAAAATTACATTTTTAGTAGCATTACTTATTAGTGCTATCTCTTTTGCACAAATCGCAAGTACAAGCTTTGAAGAACCAGGCGTATTTACAATACAATATGTAGATACTGGAGATCCAAATACAGCACATGATCTTATCGATAATGTTGATGAGCCTTTTGTAAATTGGACTTCTACAGGTGGTGAAATGGGATTTAGTGCCCGTTACGAACCATATGATACTCCAGATGTAGGACTTACCGATGGTGACTTTGTAGGAGTAACCGATTTTGTTTCTACAGTAGGAGCATATACAGACGGTGTTAAAGGATATCAAATAAGTGATGCCGATGGAAACTTTATTCTAGAATTTGACAATGTTGATTTAACCGGGGTTTCCACTCCAAGTGTATCTATAGATTATTGGATTTCTGAAACTGGATACGAAGGGGACGGAACCTTAAATGAAATGGGATCGGACAGATTAAGAATCTATGTGAGAGATATTACCAATAGTACCGAAATTGATATATTAGATACTACTGGTAACGATATTAATGATTTAGGAATTGAAGGTTCTTGGATAACTGGCGGTGCAAACTTGACTTCAGATGCAACGGTACAATTAGTAATCGAAGCAAGAATGAATGCAGGCGCTGAAGCATTTTATTTCGATAATGTTGTATTCTCTGGAGAGCCTTTAGGTATTGCAGATCAAAATAAAAATCAATTTGCCATCTACCCTAACCCAGCACAAGGATTCTTAAATATTAGTTCGCCTACTTCTGGTGAAAAGCAAGTAACTATTTTCGACGTATTAGGGAAGAAAGTTATGACCACTACTGTCACCAATGAAAGAATGAATATCTCTCAATTAAACAGTGGTGTGTACATTGTTCAAATTACACAAGGAAACATTTCTGAAACCAAAAAATTGGTAGTGAGATAATCTTTCCCAAATAATATTTCTAAAAAAGCTTCTGTACTTACGGAAGCTTTTTTTATTCCTTATTTTTGAATAGCCAAAAAGTAAAAATGCTAGAAAAAGCCATTTTTCAAATAAAAAATAGACATGAATTTGAAACGCTTGCCCTACAAGTGTTTCAATATCAATATGAGCATGTGGCACCGTATCGGGATTTTTGTAACCTACTGCACAAAAATCCCGATACTGTAACGTCTTTAAAATCCATTCCGTTTCTCCCTATTGAATTTTTTAAATCGCATACCATCCTTTCAGATCAAAAAGAATCTCAAACCATTTTCACCAGCAGCGGCACTACCGGAATGATTACTAGTAAACATTTTGTAGCCAATCTTCCCCTTTACGAACAAAGTTTTTTAAGAGGTTTTCAGCAATTTTATGGAAATCCTAAGGATTGGACCATCCTTGCCTTACTTCCCTCGTATTTGGAGCGAGAAGGATCCTCACTCATTTATATGGTGCAAGCCCTAATCGAAAAAAGTAATGCCTCCAGCGGATTTTACCTTCACAATCTCGATGGGCTCATAGAAAATTTGGAAGCACTGGAAAAAAGTAATCAAAAAACTCTATTAATTGGAGTATCCTATGCGTTGTTAGACCTCATCGAAAAGCAACAATTTCAATTAAAATCGACCACAATAATGGAAACCGGAGGCATGAAGGGCAGACGTAAAGAACTTATTAAGGCGGCTTTACATGAAAAACTAAAAAAAGGATTTGGTGTTGCTCAAATTCATAGCGAATATGGAATGACCGAGCTACTGTCTCAAGCCTATTCGTCAGGGAAAGGAGTTTATACAACACCTCCCTGGATGAAAGTCTTTACGCGCGATACCGAGGATGCCCTAACCTTCATATCAGGAAAGACGGGTGGGATTAATGTTATAGACTTGGCAAATCTATATTCCTGTTCGTTTATTGCGACTCAGGACTTAGGGAAAACTTTGCCCGATGGAAGTTTCGAAATTTTAGGTAGATTTGACACCAGCGATATTCGAGGTTGTAATCTTATGGTACTTTAATGCAACAAACACCTAAAAAAAATAACGGTTGCCTTTGGCTTTTTGTTTTTGGACTAATAAGCTTTATGGGCGCTATTGGTATTGCTGCTTTTTTAGATGTATCATGGATTTTCTCATTTATTATTGCAGGAATTATTGGTGCCATACTCACTTCAAAAATCATTGGAAAA
>Ga0207904_1000418_pt1 | contig 16456 bp, 17 predicted proteins | sample MalvirmetaMSP118_FD_184232 | JGI IMG/M metagenome (GOLD analysis project Ga0207904, IMG submission 184232) | Marine viral communities from the Deep Pacific Ocean - MSP-118 (SPAdes) | ecosystem: Environmental > Aquatic > Marine > Oceanic | place: Pacific Ocean | collected 2011-05-30 | reverse complement strand
ACGCAAAGGTGAGCCCATGCCAATTCACGAGGTCAAGCACCCCCTTATCCGCCATAAACTCGGCCTGATGCGCCGCTCAGACATCAGCACCAAGAATTTCCGGGAGCTGGCTCAGGAAGTCGGTGCTCTGTTGACGTACGAGGCCACCAAGGATTTTTCACTACAAAAGAAAACCATTGAAGGCTGGGCCGGCCCGGTGGAGATTGAACAGATCCAGGGCAAGAAAATCACCATCGTGCCAATCCTTCGGGCCGGCCTGGGTATGCTGGACGGCGTACTCACCCTGATTCCCGGTGCCCGGGTCAGCGTTGTCGGCCAGGTGCGCAACGAAGAAACCCTGGAAGCCAGCACCTATCTTGAAAAGCTGGTAGGCGAACTGGATGAGCGCATGGCCATGATCGTCGACCCCATGCTCGCCACCGGTGGTTCCATGATCTCCACCATCGACGTGTTGAAGAAAGCCGGTAGTACCGAAATTCGTGCACTCGTCCTGGTTGCAGCACCAGAGGGCGTGGAAAAAGTGTTGGAGAAACATCCAGATGTGTCGATCTACACCGCATCAATCGATGACAGGCTGAACGAGAAAGGTTACATCCTCCCTGGGCTTGGCGACGCCGGCGACAAAATCTTCGGCACCAAGCAGAAGGACGTCTAACCATGCAGGACCATAGCACCGACCCGGTCTGGAAACAGGCCATCGCCGGCTCACAAATGCTGCTGGTGGCTTTTGGCGCATTGGTACTGATGCCCCTGATTACCGGCCTTGATCCCAACGTTGCGCTGTTCACCGCCGGTATTGGCACGCTGATTTTCCACATCGTCACCGGCGGCCAGATTCCCATTTTCCTGGCCTCATCCTTCGCCTTTATCGCTCCGATCATTGCCGCCAAGGGGCGCTTCGGCCTTGAGGAAACACTCGGTGGCCTGATGGCTGCGGGCATCCTTTATATCATCCTGAGTGGCGCTGTACGCCTGCGCGGTACCGGTTTCATCACCCGTCTGTTGCCCCCGGTGGTTATCGGTCCGGTGATCATGGTGATCGGCCTTGGCCTGGCACCGGTTGCCGTCCACATGGCCTCCGGCCGCACCGGTGACGGCGCGCAACAACTGGTGCCCTACGACACCGCCATCTGGATTGCGATGATCTCCCTGGCCGTGACCGTGATCATGGCAGTCTGGTCCAGCGGCATCTTCCGCCTGATCCCGATCATGTTCGGCATTATTGTCGGATACATACTGTCAGCCTTTGCCGGTATCGTGGACCTGTCCCCCATCACCAACGCGCCCTGGTTCGCCATCCCCAATTTTGTGGCGCCGGAGTTCAGCTGGGCAGCCATCCTGTTCATGATTCCTGTGGCCATCGCACCAGCCATTGAGCACATTGGCGACATCCTCGCCATCGGTACCGTCACACGCAAAAACTACCTTGAGAAACCCGGCCTGCACCGCACCCTGCTGGGCGACGGCCTTGCCACCAGCGCTGCATCGGCCCTCGGCGGCCCGCCCAACACCACCTACTCCGAAGTCACTGGCGCGGTAGTGCTGACCAAGAACTTTAATCCAAAAGTTATGATCTGGGCGGCGTGCATTGCCATTGTGCTGGCGTTCATCGGCAAATTCGGCGCAGCGCTCCAAACCATCCCAGCGCCGGTCATGGGCGGTATCCTGTGCCTGTTGTTCGGCTCTATTGCCGTTGTCGGCCTGAATACCCTGATCCGTCACCAGGTCGACCTGTCACAGGCACGCAACCTGGTGATCGTTGCTATCACCCTGGTCTTCGGGATCGGCGGCATGGCGATTGGTAATCTGGAAGGTATTGCCCTTTGCGCGGTGGTTGCCATAGCCCTGAACCTGATCCTGCCAGGCAAGGGCGAAGCCTGGGGCGCAAGAATTCATGAGAAAGACACCCACTGACCATCGGCCAATGAAGGCGGCTGACAGCTCCGGCATCAGCTTTACTGCCCTCTATACCGGTGCCGTATGGCACCGGTACGGCCTCTCCGACGAAGCGCTTGCGACGGAGCAGGGGCGCTGGCTGTATCACCTGATGACGCCCTTCGAGGTGGGCAGCAAAACGCTCATTGGCGGCAACATCCGCACCTTCCTGCTGCAACGCCACCTGATCATCGATCACCTGATCGAACGGGCCCTCGAACGTGGCGTCACCCAGGTTCTGGAAATTGCCTGCGGCATGTCTCCAAGGGGCATTCGCTTGCGGGAAAAGCACCCACACCTCCATATGGTGGAAGCCGATCTCCCCGACATGGCCACCCAAAAAACCGCAAGACTCCTGACCTCCGGCCGCCTGGGCGATCACCATCAGGTAATGCCCATCGATATCCTGGCGGAATCCGGTGAACAGACGCTGGAAGCGGTTTTCGCGAGAGCGTTCGACAGCAAAGAACCGGTGGTTGTCGTCACCGAAGGACTGACCAGTTATTTTTCCTTGCCCGTTATTTCCGAATTCTGGAAACGCCTGGCGGCACTGCTGCAACAGCGCCCGGGTTCAGTCTACCTGTCTGAAAGCTACCTGATGCCGAACCAGCCGCTGTTACGCGGTGCCCTGAAATGCCTCGGCGGACTGCTAAGCACGGTTACCCGCAGTGATGTCAGCTTCCACTTCCTGGACGATCAGCAAGCTGCTGAGCACTTCCGGGGCTGCGGCTTTCCCTCGGTTGCCGTCCATAACCCTGTTGAGTTCTATGGCCGACTTCCGATTCCTGAGAGCCGTCACGATCCAATGGTTCGGGTTATTGAGGCCCGGATCTAGACCTCTTGTAGCCTGTTAGTTCTATGGTGACGGGTATGGAGAAGGGCCTCCCAAAAAACGCCCGTGAATACGTCCCTGTAGGGCTCGGTCGCGCCATCCATGGCGCTCCACGTTTTTGGGAGTCCCTTCCCCACACCCTCTCGATCAACGGCGTTATCGCAAGCAGGCAAGGTCGAATAATAGGAAACCCGAGAAAGGTTTTGACGATTTTGGCGATATCTATGATGAAAGAAGTGGCTCTGCGGGTGGGCTGCCCAAAACTGTACGGAGCCATGGATGGCGGAGTCCAAGCGTCACATGGATGTGCCGAAGGAGCGTGTTTTGGGCAGCCCGCCCGCAGAACCACCTCCCCCAAACCAACAGGCTAGGTACCAACAGGCCAGCACCCAACTCAAACGTCGCGCCGCAAATCCGAAGGAATCGGAAACTTCGGCATCTGAGGCTTCTCGCCCCGTCCCTTGCGGAACTGGCGGAGCTGGAACACATAGGCAAGCACCTGAGCGATCGCCATGTACAGGCCATCCGGGATTTCACCACCGATGTCAGTGTTGTGGTAAACCGCCCGCGCCAAAGGTGGCGTGCGGAGAATCTCCACCTTGTTCTCGCGGGCAATTTCCATAATCTTGAAGGCCGTTTCGTCCGACCCTTTCGCCACCACAATCGGCGCCGCCATCTTCTTCTGATCGTACTTCAACGCCACCGCATAATGCGTCGGGTTAGTGATCACCACATCCGCGCCCGGTACATCCTGCATCATCCGACGTTGAGCCATCTCACGCTGCAACTGACGGATCTTGCCCTTCACTTCCGGCTTGCCTTCCGAGTCCTTGTATTCGTCTTTCACCTCCTGCTTGGTCATGCGCAGTTTTTTCTGGTGATCAAAGATCTGGAACGGTACGTCGATCGCGGCAATGACAATGGTGGCGCAGGCAAGGATGAAAAAGCTCCAGGCCATGGTCCACACAACATGCTCCATGGCCGATCTCGCAGGCTCTTCTGCGATGCTAAGCAGATCATCAGTTCGGAGGTTCAATATCAGGATTGCTACGGCCATTACCAGGCCTACTTTCAGGATGGCTTTGACCAGTTCAATCAGTGAACGCATGGAGAACATGCGCTTGAGACCTTTGAGGGGGTCCATCCGATTGAGCTTGGGAGCGATGGCTTTGCCGCTGACCAGCAGGCCACCAATCCCGATTGAGCCTGCGACTGCAGCGACGAGCAAGAGAATCATCAAGGGCGCCAGAGACAGGGCAGCCTCTTTGGCGGAGGCCATCAACTGAACGCTCATATGCCGGGTGTCGAAGATGGCGGAACGCTCCAACACAAAGCTGTCCCGCATGATACTTTCCAGGGAGGCACCCATCGACGCGCCAAACATCAGCAGGCCGCCAGCACCAGCCAACAGAACAGCCATGGTCGCCAGCTCCTTGGAACGAGCAGTCTGGCCGTCCTCCCTGGCTTTCTCAAGCCTTCGGGGGGTGGCCTCTTCGGTTTTTTCCTGGCTGTTGTCGTTTTCTTCGGCCATGGTTTCCCGTCGTTACTAAGGCTGCCCTTGCAGGTTCCGCATGAACTCAAACGTCTCCCGGGTGTACTGCTCGAAATGTGGCAGAAAATTGGCGTGCAGTACCCATATGGCAAACAATCCAAAAATCAGGCCAATCGGAAAGCCCAGGGCAAAAATGTTCATCTGGGGAGCAGCGCGAGTCATGACACCGAAGGAAATATTCACGATAAACACGGCGGTGACAGCAGGTAGGGCCAGCAAGACAGCGGACACAAATATCCAGCTTATGCGATGGGCGAGCTGCCACACACCAGCCTGTCCCAGACCTTCCAGGCCAATGGGCATAGTACGGAAGCTCTCAATAAACACTTCGAACGCCACCAAGTGCCCGTTCATGGCCAGATACAGCAAAGTAATGGTGATGGTGTAGATCTGCGCCAATACCGGCACACTCACGCCGTTGGCCGGATCGACCATGGAGGCAAAACCAAGGCCCATTTGCATGGCGATCATCTGGCCGGCAACCACAAACAGCTGGAACAGGGCCGTCAGGGCAAATCCCATCCCTACACCAATGAGGATCTGCTGCAAGGTGATCACAACCCCGTCAGCACTGAATGCGTCCACCTGAGGCACCGGCGGGATCATGGGTACTACCAGGATGGTGATAATAAGAGCGAGCCCCAGGCGAACCCGTGCCGGGACAAGCTGGGTGCCGATAAAGGGAATGACCATCATGAAACTGGCCAGCCGGAACAGCGGCCACAGGTGCTGACCTACCCACTGGTTGATCAGGTCGGCAGATATTTCCGTGGGCATGCGCGGTCAGCCGATCAAATAAGGAATATTGGTGATCAGTCGGTTCGCATGATCAAGAAGCTGGGTCAACATCCACGGGCCAGCTACGATGATGGTGATCAGGGTGACCAGCAAGCGAGGCAGAAAACTCAAAGTCTGTTCGTTGATTTGCGTGGCCGCCTGGAAAGTACTGACCACAAGACCGATCACCAGGCCGGGCCCAATAATCAGACTCGCTAACAGTACGATCATCCACAGAGCTTCACGCAGAATATCGATAACGGTTTCGGGTGTCATGGCGTTGCTTTCCCTATATCCCGTAACTTGCAGCCAGGGTACCCATGATCAGGGCCCAGCCGTCCACCAGCACAAAGAGCATGATTTTAAACGGTAGCGAAATAATGATTGGCGACAGCATCATCATACCCATGGCCATGAGAACGCTGGCAACCACCATGTCGATGATGAGAAACGGAATAAACAGGATGAAACCGATCTGGAACGCGGTTTTGAGCTCACTGGTCACAAACGCCGGTAAGAGTACCCAGAAGGAGACATCCTCAGCAGTCTCGTATTGTTCGTCCGCGATGCGCATAAACAATCCCAGGTCACTCTCCCGTGTCTGCGCCAGCATAAAATTCCGGAACGGCTGACTGGCCTGCTCCACCGCCTCCAAAGAGCTGAGCTCTTCCTGCATATAGGGCTGCAGCGCCACTTCGTTCACCTCTTCCAGTACCGGCTTCATGATGAAGATGGTCAGGAACAGAGTCAGACCAAGAAGAATCTGGTTGGAAGGCGTGGACTGCAAACCAAGAGCCTGACGCAGAATCGCAAACACCACGATGATGCGGGTGAACGATGTCATCATCATCAACATGGCAGGCAGGAAGGTCAGCGCCGTCATCAGCGCCAGGATCTGCAGGGAAACGGAGTATTCCTGAACGCCTTCTTCCTCGCCCGGGGTTACAGTGAAGGCCGGAATACCGGGGATATCCGCCAGTGCAGCGGGAGCCCAGGCCGTAAGCGTGAAAAGGGTCAGCAAAGCCAGAATGCGCCCGGACACATGCACTCCCATGTCAGGAACCTTCCTTCGATGAAGAACCGGAACCCCAGGATTTTCCGATCATTCCCTGGAGTTTACGGGCGAAATCACTGGGCACAGGCTCACCGGCACTGACCACCGGTTCATCAAACACATGCAACGTTCGAATGGCCGATGGCGTAACGCCTATCAGAATCTGTTTACCGCCGACCTCGATCAGGGAAATCCGCTCACGCGTCCCCATGGGCATCACCGAGACCACCTTGATGGCCCGGGTATTGCCACCCGTCATTCCGCTCATGCGCCTTACAATCCAGGCGCAACCAAAGATAATGGCGATCACCGCCAGCAGGCCTACTCCCAGCGTCAGCATGGTGACCAGAGTATCCGGTGCGGTGGTGGCTTCCCGAGACGGCCCTTCCTGTTCCTGGGCGAACGTCAGGACGGGCATAACCGGCGTCAATAAAACGCCGGCAAGGCCATAGTGGACAGCTGACCGATGCATCCGCGCCATACTATTTCTGCAACCGCTTGATGCGTTCGCCGGGGCTGATGACATCCGTCAGGCGGATACCGAACTTTTCGTTCACCATGACCACTTCACCGTGGGCAATCAGGGTGCCGTTGACCAGCACGTCCAGCGGTTCACCCGCCAGCCGGTCCAGTTCGATGACCGAGCCCTGATTCAGCTGCAACAGGTTGCGAATCGGAATCTGGGTGTTACCCACTTCCATGGAAATGGTCACGGGAATATCGAGGATGACATCCAGATCCGGTGCGGGGCCAGTGCCCTGGCTGAAGTTCGATCCTTCCGGAAACTCTTCCATGGGTGCCGCACGGACATTATCTTTGACGTCATCGCTGCCGTCATCGTCGTCGGTTTCTCCAGCCTCTGCCATGGCCGCAGCCCACTCGTCCTCGCGGCCATCTTCGTCGGCATCCCCCGACTCTTCCATGGCGGATTCCCACTCGGCGGCGAGCTTCTCGTCTTCGCTGAGTTCCTGCTCGTCTTTCTTATCGTCGTCAGCCATTGCGTCCCACCTTCAGTTGTTTTTTCACTTTGGGCACCGTCGCCCGGTCATGAATCCTTAGCGCCAGCTTGCCATCACGGGTTCCCATCGTGGCTTTGTAGACCGGAATACCATTGGCAGTCAGGGTCAGTAACTCGGGGATTTCCACGGGGATGATGTCGCCTTCCTTCAGTTTGGCAATGTCGCGAAGAGAAATGCGCCGGCGGCAAACCGTGGTATTAATGGGAACATTCACGTCCTTGATGTCTTCCTGAAGCGCACTGACCCAGCGTTCATCCACGTCGTCAATGTCGCTCTGGACGCCGGCGTCCAGTACATCCCTTATGGGTTCAATCATGGAGTACGGCAGCGCCATATGCAGCTCGCCACCACCACCATCAAGCTCAATGTGGAAGGTGCTCACAACCACCACCTCACTGGGGCTGACGATGTTGGCCATGGCCGGGTTGACTTCGGAACTGAGGTACTCGAAATCCACCTTTAACACCGCATGCCAGGCTTCCCGCATGTCATGAAACACCTGGTCAAGCACCATCTGTACGATACGGGTTTCCGTCGGGGTAAATTCGCGGCCCTCGATTTTGGCGTGTCGGCCTTCCCCACCGAAGAAGTTGTCCACCAACTTAAAGACCAGCTTGGCGTCCAAAACAAACAGCGAGGTACCCCGAAGCGGGCGGACCTTGCAAAGGTTGAGGCTGGTGGGCACGTAAAGGGTATGGATGTACTCGCCGAACTTCATGATCTGAACACCACCGGTGGACACATCAGCGTTGCGGCGCAACAGATTGAACAGGCTGATCCGGGTGTAGCGGGCGAAACGCTCGTTGATCATTTCGAGTGTGGGCATCCGGCCACGGACAATGCGGTCCTGGCTGGCAAGGTCGTAGGACTTGATACCGGCTTCGTCGGTTTCATCATAGGTATCAATGTCGCCGTCGTCCACACCATGGAGGAGCGCGTCAATTTCGTCCTGTGACAGTAAATCCTGCATACGTTTCTCTGCCTGTGATGTCCGCCCTAGCCGGGCACTGTTGCACTCTCTATTAAGTCTCTACACATCTCTAATGCATTTCTAACGCTTTCTCTACTGCACGACAAAGTTCCTGAACAGCACGGCCAGCAAGGGCGGCTCCCCTTCCTGCTCAAGCGCACTGTTGACGGTTGTCAGCATATCATTGGCCAGCGACTTCCGGCCCTCCGGTGTCTGTAACTCATTAAAGTCCCGGCCGCCGAGCACACCGATCAGTTGGCTTCGAAGCAGTGGCATGTGCCGGTCGGCCGCAGCCAGCGCTGCCGGGTCCTGAGACTCGAAAGCCAGGTACACCTGGGCATAGCGCTGCCGCCCTTCGGCCTGTACTGTCGTGACCAGGGCCTTTTCCAGCACCGTGTAGGTGCTGGGCACAAACACTTCATCCTGCTCCGCGCTGTCTTCCTGTTCTGCATCGCCCATGCCTGGGATGCCGCCGCCCAAGAACCACATCGTACCTAATACCGACAATCCGACCGCCAGAACAAGCACCACGATCAGCATCAGAATCAGCTTGAGCTTACCTTTTTTTGCCGGCGCCTCAGGGGGCGCATTGTTTTCAGCCATAACGTAGATCTGCCAGAAATCCGTCAACCGGAACGGTTATAAAGAGGTTTAAGCAAAGGACGGGCCAGATAGCCCAATCCTCCCTATCGGAACAGCAGTTTAGCGTTGCTGGGGAGGATGGGCAAAGGGAGAGTCATGGCAATCATCAGGTGACCGGCCACCAAGGTCAGGCAAAGATATCAACTTCGCCTTTCCAGGTCAGATCAAGGGATTCAGGCGGCAGATCCTGATCGTCCAAACCGACATCGGCGAGTGCCGGTCCATCACCCCTGTTGCCCTCCCTGGCATCATCCTCACCGGCTTGCTGTTGCGATGAATCACTGACGTCAAACTGGTCCAGTGAGAGCCCCTGCTCACTCAGCATGTCCCTGAGGCGGTGGCTATGCTGTTCAAGCTGGTCTCGCACGGCCGGGTTGGCGGAATGGACGGTAATGTGTGCCTGTTCCTGCTGAACCTGAACCCTGACTTCCATAGGCCCCATATCAGGCGGAGTGAGATGTATTTCAGCGACCGACATATTCCTCGCCGTCAGCCAGGTCAGTTTGCCAACGAGCTTGTCGCCCCATTCCGCATGATTGACCGGCACATCAATAGAGGTGGCGTATCCCCGTAAGGCAGTGGCCTCGGCGGGCAGCTTTGCGGTGTTGGGGTTGGCCATCTGCTGATTAGCCAGTTCCACTGCAGACTGGAAGCGTAGAGCCCCTTGCAGCGACGGTGTTTCCTGTGGACGGGATCCCTCGCCCCCCACGCCCGACAGCAAAGCCTCAGTCAATGCCAGCCCCTGAGAGGCACTTGCTCCCGCTCCCTGACCCGTCGACAAGCTGTGTTTGCCTGCGGTATTCCCGGGCAAACCGGCAATCATTCCGGCAAAGGCCTGCACTCCCGGCATCGCGCCGTTGCCCGTGCCTGGGTTAGCGAATGCCGCGGACGTCGTATTGCCTCCTGCCGGCATCAGCAGGGCCTGCAAATCGGAGAATGTCAGGGGAACGACCTCCTCCGGAAGCTCCTGAACCGTTAATAGTGGAGAGAGCGCTTCCGGGGCCTGACCAGATTCCTCTCCGTCGGCGGATGGGTTCGATGGCACACCTTTACCCTGGGGATCATCGTTACCTTGGGCATCCACGTTGCGAGCCTGTGTATCGGCTGACGATTCCTCAAGGTCACCAGAACCCGCGCTTTCAGGGTTATTCAGACCGGCTTTTTCGCTGCGGGCATCGTCTTCGACGCGCGCCTGGTCACGCTTTTCAGCCTGTTTCCGGTCGATCCGCTGCTGCTCCGCCCGGGAGACCGAGTCAAACGGGCTCTCGCCGTTTTTCTCCCGGCTGCCTGAGACGCTTTTCGAACCGCTATCGGCCTGTGGGCCCTGTGGAGAAGCCTGGGGAAGAACCATTTGAGACATGGCAACCTCTTGCCGCTTTTACTGAATGACGGTGGTATCTGAACACTGCAGACCCCTTTTCAGTACGCTTATTCTGCTTTTCAACGTACCTGTACGATGTCAAAGCAAAAGCGATGCCATTCATTCGCGTCACGCAATAAAACGTCTTAGCGTGCCCTCAACCTGTCGGAATTCATTCTCGATATCGTCGAGCATTGCTCCGGCCTGTGACAATTGGTTGTCGCGGCCCGCCTTTTCCGCCTCGAAACAAAGTTCGCCCAGTCGGGGAGCTCCAATATTGATGCAACTGCCTTTAAAGCTGTGAGCGGATTTTGCGAACGCGTCAGCGTCCGATTTTTCGAGTGCCGCCCGCAAATGTGCAATACGGTCAGTGGAATCATGGAGGTAGGTGTTGATCAGAATGTCGAACTCATTCTCCATAACTTCCTGCAACTCGGCCAACGCTTCTTCATCAAGGTGTGGTTTGTCCGTCATGACCAACCCCCTGGTTGTTGGGTGGTACTGCCCTCACGGCCAGCAACCTCAGAAAAATACCAATCATATACAATTTCAGCCTTGGTGCCATGTTCCCGATAGTTCAGGGAACGCCCAATCTTCTGTATCAACAGCAACCCCCGGCCTGAATAGCGGCGTTCATCGCCGGCCTCCGGAGGTGCCCTGCTGAAATCAAAGCCACTGCCGCTGTCTTCGCAGACAATGGCCAACCGCCCGCCCTTACCTGTCATGGTATGGGTCAACGTAAAGCGTATAAAGTGACCCGCCACATCAGCCAGCCTTCGCTCACGTTCGGCGTAGTATTGTCCGAATCCATCGGGTGTCGCCTTCCAGTCGGAGCACAGGCCAAGTACACCGTGCTCCAGTGCGTTGCTGTACAGCTCAGCCAAGAGCGTATATATCTCACCACTCTTCCGGCGTAACCCCGGCACCTCCATGCAGATGTGCAGCAGCAAAGGCAGGGGGCTGAACTGGCCCAGGGTTCGATCCTGAACCTCGTAGACACAGCGCCACTCCGCCGGCCCCTCCAGCGCCGACTGAGGCAGTCGATCGGAGATACCGGCCAGCTCTGCGTCTTCCGCCATTCGCAGGGTGATCAACGTCAGGTCGTCCTGTTCGGGCTGATTTCCCGTGAAGGTACGAACACCGGCCATAATGGTTTCAAAGGGTGAGCCCTGCCGGCTCATCTCATCGAGCGAGCGGATAAGGCGTTGTTCTCCATACATCTCACCCTGCCGGTTCTCAGCCTCCATCACGCCGTCTGTCATCATCAGCAAGGTATCACCCGGTTCGGTATGGAACACTTCCATCCCCGCGTCAAAACGTGCATTACCGAGTACGCCCAAGGGCAGGTGCCGCGAAACAACGGTTTCACGCATGCCGTCCTTTCTCAGTAGCACTCCGTCAGGGAGCCCTCCATTCCAGATCTGCAACTGGTTCAGGTGGAAATCCGCCTGGATCATGGCCGCACAACAGAACATGCCGGTGGGTAGTATCCGACCCAGCTTCTGGTTGATCTCCCTGAGTACATCGCTACCACTAAACCCCTTGCTGGTCATGCCATAGAATATTTCCGCCACAGGCATGGCCCCGATGGCGGCAGGCAGACCATGACCGGTGAAATCCCCAATCAGTATTTGCATGCCGCCAGCCGGGCGCGGACAGGCAAACAGCACGTCGCCGTTGAAAATTGACATCGGCGACGCGTGGAAGCGGATATTGGGCGCATCCAGGCAGCCGGTATGGGCAACGTTGTCAAACACCCGCTTGGCAATCTCCTGCTCTTCCAGTAGCTTGCTATTGCGTTCCCGGATCAGATCCCGGTGATGGCTGAGGGTACGGTGCATCAGCCGCATGCGATTGAAAGCGTTGATCTTGGCTTCAATGATGATGCGATTGTAGGGTTTGGTCAGAAAATCGTCACCGCCAGCCTCCAGACAACGAGCCAACGCGCCGGCGTCCGACAGTGATGTGAGGAAAATCAGGGGGACCAACTGCTCTCCCGCCAGCACCTTGATCTGGCGGGCCGCTTCCATCCCGTCCATGACCGGCATCAGTGCATCCAGCAGAACGATGTCTGGCGCAGACTTGCGGAAAATATTGACCGCTTCCAGTCCGTTTTCGGCGTCTTCAACCTTGTGGCCAAGGCGACGTAACAGGGTTTTGAGAATCAGGCGATCACTGTCGCTGTCATCGGCAATGAGAATCCGGAGTGGCCGGTTTTCTGGGAGTGGATCGTCCACATCGGGCCTCCGTGACGTCTTCCTCAGGTGATTCAGCGAATCGCGAACAATTGTTCAAAATTGGAAATTGACAAAATACGACGCACATCGCTGTTGCAGTTATCGATGCGTATCCGTGCACGATCCCCTCCCGCGTAGTCACGCAGCAACAGCAGCATGCCAAGGGCGGAACTGTCGAGGTAGGTGGTGTCCGAGAGATCGACGATAAAGCTGTCCACGTTTTCGTCGCCGTGCTCGTACGCATCGCGAAACGCCTGATGGGTGCTGAAATCGAAACGCCCTTCAATTTTTATAGTCAGGGTCTGGCCATCGTCACTGCGATGCGTATGAATCGGCATTCCGGAACCTCCATGGTATGCGTGCCGTGTAACGGGAAATGACAGGCGTGCCCAAGACACTCTGAAGTAAAGGATAGCTCACGACACCGAATTTGCATCCGCGGTTTGCTTTCCCATGACATTCTCAACGCCGCCTCGCCAGTATCCGCCCGGCGGCTTCGTCCATCTGTTTCTGCTCACTGAGGTCCTGCTCACGCTGTTCGTGCCGGCGGCAGGTTTCTATGTACTTCTCCATGCCCCGGCGCCGCTCCCAGGCATTCTGCCATTCTTCCCGGCACACCTGAAGCCGTTCCTCCGCCTGCGTCAGCAGTTTCTGTTGCTGTACGATAACCTGATCCAGTTGGGCGATAAACGCCTGCCAACCCTGAAGCCGGGCAACGGAGACCACACCGTGCTGGCTGCGGCGGATCTGTTCCCGGTATTCCTGCTGATACTGCTCAAGGTTTTCGATTTGCTGGCGCTGGGCTTCATGATGCTGCTGGGCCTCCGCCATTTTTTCCAGCGCAGCCTTTTCTTTCCGTTCCTCAAGTGAAAGCACAACCGCAAGGCGTTGTGACCGCAACATCACCTACCACCTCCGTCGGCCACAGGCGGGATCTTGGAGCGATCAGGCGAGCGTCTTTCTGGCACCACCGCCAACAACTGCTGGATGCTGTCCGCCAGAGGAGCGCTTTCACTCAAACCCTGTTGCAGGAACTGACCCATGTTACCGATATGGGTGATCGCAAAATCAGTCTCCGGGTCCGAGCCCTTTACGTAGGCCCCGACACTGATCAGGTCTCTGGCCTGTTGATAACGGGAGTAAACCTGCTTGAAGCGCTGGGCACGGGAAAAATGATCAGACTCGGTCACCTGCGGCATCACTCGGCTGATGGATGCCTCAACGTCAATGGCGGGGTAGTGTCCTTCTTCGGCTAATCGTCGTGACAGCACAATATGGCCATCCAGAATCGCCCGCGCAGCATCCGCAATAGGATCCTGCTGGTCATCGCCCTCCGTTAATACGGTATAGAACGCAGTAATGGAGCCACCACCGGGCCTGCCATTGCCGGTACGCTCCACCAGTTGCGGCAATTTGGCAAAGACCGAGGGCGGGTAGCCTTTGGTGGCCGGTGGTTCACCCACGGCCAGGGCAATTTCCCTCTGAGCCTGGGCGTAACGGGTGAGGGAATCCATCAACAACAATACCCGTTTGCCCTGGTCACGGAAATACTCTGCTATACGGGTGGTCAGCATGGCAGCGCGCAGGCGCATCAGCGGTGAATCATCTGCGGGAGATGCAACGACGACAGAACGGGCGAGCCCCTCGTCGCCGAGGATATCCTCAATGAACTCCTTCACCTCACGGCCCCGCTCGCCGATCAAGCCAACCACCGTGATATCCGCGTTGGTGAAGCGGGTCATCATGCCCAGCAACACACTTTTGCCGACGCCGCTGCCGGCAAACAATCCCAGACGCTGGCCCTGACCAACGGTCATCAGTGAATTGATGGCCCGGATACCCACATCCATGGACTGGCGCACCGGCGCACGGTCCAGCGGGTTGATGATATCGCCACTGAGAGACACCCGGGCTTCCGCCTGCAGCGGCCCCTTGCCATCCAGCGGCTCACCGTTGCCGTTCACCACCCGCCCCAGCAGTTCCGGCCCAACAGGCACCCGGCTGGCCGCCGACAACGGCACCACCCTGGCGCCAGGACGCAGCCCCTCTATGGCTGTGAGCGGCATAAGATAGACACGGTCATCTTCGAAGCCCACCACTTCCGCTTCCACAGTGCCTGCGCCCTGCCCGGTAATAACGCAGCGATCACCGACCACCATGGGACAGCCTACACACTCCAGGGTCAGGCCTACCATGCGGGTCAGCCGCCCAGACAGTTCCGGCTGGGGGTCTTCGGTAAAATAATCCTGCAGTCGTGCCAGGCGTTCAGCCAGGTGTGCCGTCATCGCCTTCATCCTCGTCGGAGTCAAGCACATCGTGCCGGAAGTCGGTAAGGTCGCCCATCATGGCGCCCAGTTCTTCTCCTTCGCCGGCGACTTCGGTATCCAGCTGTCGGTCCAGCATGCCCTGAACGGCCTTCTGGAAGCGTTTTTCCACTGTGAAGTCGACCAGGCTGTGGCGGGTTTCCAGCTTGCAGCCTCCCCTGAGAACAGAGGCATCCTCAACAATGGATGTCGCCGCCTCGAACCTGTCGGCAACCTCGCTGACCCATTGATAGTCATCCGGGTGAATATGTAGGCGCACGTTTTCCGTCGTGGATGGCAGCGCAGCCATCGCCTTCCGGACCACATCGGTAATGTGGGAAGAGTTCAGTGACAGCTCCCTGAATACCACTGAGCGCGCCAGAACCGTGGTCAAGTTGACCAACGCGGTTTCCACCTCGTCTTCATGACGCTTGACAGGTTCCAGTAATTCGCCAAGCAAATGCTCCAGCCGGTCCAGTTTGGCATCCACCTCCTTGCGGGTGTCCATCAGGCCTTTCTCGGCACCCTGCTCGCGGCCCTCCGCAAGCCCTGCTTCCAAACCTTCCCGGTGCCCCTGTTCACGACCTTCACTCAGACCCGCCTGATACCCTGCGTCACGGCCTTCTGCATGACCGTCTTCACGGGCCGCCTGGCGGATTTCCTCTATATCAGCGGCGGTCAGCGGCTTGACCTCGCGGTCTTCCACCTGCGCCACTTCATTGCCACGCGCATCCAATAACGGAAGCTCCCAACGTTCGTAGGCCGTCAGGTTTTCCTTGGGAATGCGATCGAGGTTGCGACGGGGATCTTTCATCACATCATTTCTTCGCCAGCACCGCCAAGGGTGATCTCGCCGGCTTCAGCCATACGGCGGGCAATGGTAATGATGTCCTTCTGGGCGGACTCCACCTCACTGACCCGCACCGGCCCCTTGGCCTCCAGGTCATCTTGCAGAAGTTCTGCGGCCCGCTTGGACATGTTCTTGAAGATCTTCTCCTGAACGGCGTCATCGGCGCCCTTGAGCGCAACAACCAATACCTCGGATGACACTTCCCGCAGCAACGCCTGGATACCGCGGTCGTCAATGTCCTTGAGGTTATCGAAGACAAACATCAAATCCTCGATTGTCGAGGCCAGGTCCGGGTCCATGTCCTTGATGGAATCCATCAGGCCGCCTTCAACGCTGCGGTCCATGAAGTTCATAATGTCAGCCGCCCGCTTGACCCCGCCGATGCGGCTGGTCTGGGCCGCTGAGCCGCCGGAGAACTGCTTCTCGAGGATATCGTTGAGTTCCTGGAGTGCCTGCGGCTGAATACTTTCCAGCGAAGCCACCCGCATCATTACATCCAGGCGCACCTTGTCGTCCAGCGTGCCGAGGATCTCCGCGGCCTGATCCGGATCAAGGTAGGAAATAACGATGGCCTGAATCTGGGGATGCTCGTAGCGGATAATATCGCCCACCGCACGGGGCTCCATCCACTTCAGGGTATCCAGGCCGGTGGTGTTGCCACCAATAAGGATACGGTCGATCAGGCTGGAGGCCTTGTCGTCCCCCAGAGCCTGGGTGAGCATGGTACGAATGTAATCATCGTTGCCAACCCCCAGACCGGTCTGACCGCCAACGGCCTCGACAAACTGGTTCAGGACATAGGTAACGTCGTCCTTGCTGACATCTTTCATCTGGGCCATGGCCACGCCAACCCGCTGGACCTCTTTCGGCCCCATATGCTTGAGCACCTCGGCGGCGTCGTTTTCGCCCAGTGACATCAACAGGA
>Ga0207904_1000414_pt1 | contig 16502 bp, 14 predicted proteins | sample MalvirmetaMSP118_FD_184232 | JGI IMG/M metagenome (GOLD analysis project Ga0207904, IMG submission 184232) | Marine viral communities from the Deep Pacific Ocean - MSP-118 (SPAdes) | ecosystem: Environmental > Aquatic > Marine > Oceanic | place: Pacific Ocean | collected 2011-05-30 | reverse complement strand
GACTATGCGAATACCCGCCACAATGCCGGCGCCCTGTTCGTCGAAGCACTGGCCCGTGAAACGGGCCAGTCGCTCCGCCCCGAAAAGAAATACCATGGGCTCTACGCCCGAATTCAGCTTCAGGGTCTCGACCTGCATCTGCTGAACCCTTCCACGTATATGAACCGCAGCGGCCTCTCCATCAAGGCACTGGCGGACTTCTTCAAGATTCAGCCCCAACAGATTCTGGTTGCACACGACGAGCTGGACATTCCCCCCGGTACCGCCAGGTTCAAGAAAAGCGGCGGACACGGCGGACACAACGGCCTGCGGGACACCATTGCCCACCTGGGCACCAACGAGTTCCAGAGACTTCGTATCGGCATAGGTCACCCCGGCGACAGCCGCAGGGTTACCGGTTACGTCCTCGGACGCCTGGGCAAGCAGGAAACCGAAGAGCTGAATGCGGTGATCGACGAGATCATTCGGGTGCTTCCTGACGCCGCCAGCGGCAAACTTCCCGCGGCAATGAATCGCTTGCACAGCTTCAAACCGGTATAATCCGGCCAAATTTTTCATACCCAGCAGAGGCATTCCATGGGATTTAACTGCGGCATCGTAGGCCTGCCCAACGTGGGCAAATCCACCCTGTTCAACGCGCTGACCAAATCCGGCATCGGTGCGGAAAACTTCCCCTTCTGCACCATTGAGCCTAACGCCGGCGTCGTGGCCATGCCCGACCCCCGCCTGAACAAGCTCGCCGAAATCGTGAAGCCGGAAAAGGTGGTGGCAACCACGATGGAATTCGTGGATATCGCCGGCCTGGTAGAAGGCGCGTCGAAGGGTGAAGGCCTGGGCAACCAGTTCCTGGCCAACATCCGCCAGACCGACGCCATTGCCCATGTGGTACGCTGCTTTGAGGACGACAACGTCATTCACGTTGCCAACAAGATCGACCCGGCCTCGGATATCGAAATCATCAACACAGAACTGGCCCTGGCTGATCTGGAAACCGTGGAGAAAGCCATCAAACGGGTCCAGCGCGTCGCAAAAAGTGGCGACAAAGAAGCCAAAGCCCAGCTTGAAGTCTTCGACACCCTGCTTCCTGTGCTGAACGAAGGCAAACCGGTTCGCAGCATGAATCTCGACAAAGAGAAGATGGCACTGATCCGCGAACTCTGCCTGCTCACGGTAAAGCCAACCATGTACATTGCCAACGTCAGCGAAGACGGGTTCGAGAACAACCCTCACTTGGACACCGTGAAAAAGATTGCGGAATCCGAGAACGCGGTTGTGGTGCCTATCTGCAACAAGATAGAAGCCGAAATCTCGGAGCTGGAAGACGACGAAAAATCCATGTTTCTGGAAGAAATGGGCATGGACGAACCCGGCCTGGACCGGGTGATCCGTGGCGGCTACAGCCTGCTCGACCTGCAAACCTACTTCACCGCAGGGGTAAAGGAAGTGCGCGCCTGGACCGTGCGCGTCGGCGCCACCGCACCACAGGCGGCTGGCGTAATCCATACCGATTTCGAACGCGGCTTCATCCGCGCCGAAGTGGTGAGCTACGATGACTTTGTCCAGTACAACGGCGAAGCCGGAGCCAAAGACGCCGGCAAGTGGCGCCTTGAGGGCAAGGAATACATCGTCCAGGACGGCGACGTTATCCACTTCCGGTTCAATGTCTGATCACCTCGGAGCGTCCAGCAGTGAGCCTCCTGCCAGCATGCTGCAGTACCCCGGATGACCGGTGGCCCTGGCCCCAGTCGTTTCCGGGGCTTCAGCTGATCAGTCTGGACTTTGATCCCGGCAATCTAAAACCGGACGATTTCACGATCAGCGATATTGCACCGCCACCGTCTGTGGCAAGAGCCGTTGCCAAACGCCAGGCGGAATACCTCGCTGGCCGGGTCTGCGCCCGTGAAGGGTTGATGCGCGCAACAGGTCAACCGGTGGTTCCGGTGCTCGGTGATGATCGGGCGCCGGTATGGCCCACAGGCTGCGTAGGCTCAATCACCCACACCCAGGGTTGGGCTGCTGCGGTTATTGGCCAGCAACAGGACTACGCCGGGCTTGGCCTTGATGCAGAAACCATCATGCCCGATGAACGTGCCCTGCCACTTTGCCGGCAAATTCTGACATCTTCAGAGCAGGAGCGATTCAGTGCCGAGCTGGCCAGTCAGGCGGGGTTTTTTATTACCCTGGCATTCTGCCTCAAGGAAACGCTCTTCAAAGCACTTTACCCCCTGGTTCAGAGGCGATTTTACTTTGAACACGCAGAACTGCTGTCCTGGCAACCCGACGGCCGCGCCCGATTGCGCTTGCTCGAAACCCTGTCACCTGAATGGGTATCGCACACTGAACTGGATGCATGGTTTATTCGGGAAGACCATCGGCTTGTCAGCCTGATAGTGGTTCCAACCTGCTGATATCCTGCTTTTCAAGCGTAACGTCAGACGTTAACGGCAAGACTTTCAGGTAGCTTTGCCCCTTTGGGCGGGCGATCAATATGGGGGCAGTTCTCACACAACTCCAACCCTGGCAAGCGGTAGCGTATGCAGCACTGTCGACGCTGCCGCAACGGAGAAGGGCCCACGTTACGCGGAATATATCGCACGGGACGGTACATTGGATTTCGCTGTCCGTCTGGCCGGTACTCGGCTTCTATCAGCCGCCGCCCATCTTCCAGTCGATTCGACGGCACGCCCATTTGCGCCAGGGCACCCACCAACCACTCAATGTAATTCGCAGCATTGTTCCAGAGCACCTTGCGAGACAATTTAACCTGGCGACTCCACCCCACGACTAACGGCTCGAAATTACTCTCCAGAAGCTCCCTAAAGCGCTCAAACGGACTCGCTGGCACTCCCTCAAAGGGGCGGCCTTCATCGGGAATACGAAAAGCTTCGGGAAGACCATCACAGCCCATAATAATCTCAAGTGTGTCGAGACCGACCGGCAATTCCCGATCTAACACGAGGTTGGCCGTTATCGTCGGAATAACGAGCTTTGCAAAATAGGTACGTGACCATTGGGAAAGCAATGCCCGATCATCGTCACCGGGTTGAGAAAGACGATAACGCTCCAACAACCGCGACAAGCCATCCTCCGTAGCCAAATCCCGCGCCGGAGTAGCCGGGCGCGTATCATCGGGCAACACCAGGATCGACCGGTAGTACTCAAAGTCGCCAACAAACAGCGGCGCAAGCGCAGGAATGGTCATCGATGAAACTACACCATTGTTAAGTGGCCGAAAAGTTAATGCGAGCATATCATTAATGATAATAATTATCATTAATGAATTATCAAGGCCCGAAGAAGGGCCGACTTTCGTTATCTGTAAAATCCGGAAACACAAATCCGAAAAGAGGGTTGACAGTACCGGGTAAAATCCAGAAAATACGCGCCTCGTTTGGAGCTCATCCAGACGAATTCGGCAAGGTAGCTCAGTTGGTTAGAGCACGGCACTCATAATGCCGGGGTCGGCGGTTCGACTCCGCCCCTTGCTACCAGAATTTAAAAGGTTGCGACTTGGGTCGTGACCTTTTTTTCGTTTCGGGGACGCCCCCGCCCTTCCCGGGAATTGAACGCGGGACGACCCGCCTCCATTGTTCCTGAATAGCCATGAGAACCACCAAAGACAGAATCCGTCAGGCCGTCTCGTTCGAGGTCATTGGCCTGCTTATCGCCATCCCATTAGCCGCACTTGTATTTGGCTTCGAGCTCGACAAAACCAGTGTCCTGGCTGCCATCGGTGCAACCATGGCAACCGGCTGGAATTACCTCTTCAACCTCATGTTCGATCATGGGCTGAAACGGCTTACCGGCTCTACTCGTAAGTCCTTGAAGATGCGTTTATTTCATGCCCTCAGCTTTGAACTGGGGCTGATGATAACCTTCCTTCCAGTCATCGCCTGGTGGATGGGTATTGGTCTGGTTGAGGCGCTGGTCGTCGACATCGCCTTCGTGGTCTTTTATCTGGTCTATGCGTTCGTTTTCACCTGGTGCTACGACACTGTGTTCCCTGACAACGACGCCAGACTCAGTTGAGATCGTTTCGATACCGGCACCATCGAATGGCCTGCCGCAGCTTTTCCGTCAGCAGGCCATTCCCATGCTCATGGGAAACGTAAAGGGACAGGTCTACCCAAGCCGCCCTGCGCACAAAGTAATCGCCCTCAAAACCGGCCATAAACTTGTCAACGAGTACCCAGGGAATAACCACAACATCTGCCCGCCCCAACTTGAGCAAGTAGACTGCCTGGCGCCATTCGGATACGTGTAGAATCTTTGCGTTTTCGCCTTGAACCAACTGATCCCCAACGAACTTCCTGACGAACGCGTAGGTGAGGCCAGCCGTCTGGTTGAGGGGAGGCATCTCTTTCAAAAACAGGTACACGTACTCTGTCTGGAAGAGTCGCCCACCGAAATCAGCGTAGCGGTCCCGTTCAGAGGTCTGAACCAGTGGAAAACCCACTGCAACACCGCCCTTTCGCAGTTGGTACAGCAGTTGCGCCAAAGGCATTTCAACAAACTGAAAATTCCCGGGGACCCGCTCGAACACGCATCGATAGAACGCGGAATAGCGCCCCTCCAACGCTCCCTCCGAGACCGTTATTTCCCGCTCTATTCCAGCAACAATCCCGACGCGAACCGGTGGTTCCTGGGCGCGTAAAAGATTCAAGGACATCATGATCGCGAGAAGGGCGATAAGTAGGGGCTGATAGCGCGCAGACTTCCTGTCCATAAGAGTGACCCGCCAACACGGAGATCCATTCACACTACAAGCTTAGTTCAGTTTTTCCTCTCGCTCCACGTAGTGACACGCCACCCAATGCCCTGCCCCGGTCTTGTCTTCCAGCACTGGTATCTCTTTACCACAATATTCAGTGGCCAGCGGGCATCGCGTGCGGAACACGCAGCCGCTTGGGGGATTCATGGGTGAAGGCAGGTCGCCCTCCAGTTCCACCGGGGGCTTGGCCCGCTCCCTCTCCGGATCGGGAATCGGCACCGCGGCCATCAGGGCCTGAGTGTAGGGATGCCGGGGGTTGGCGAACAGTTCAGCTCGAGTGGCGTTCTCGGCCACATTGCCAAGGTACAGCACCATCACACGGTCGCTGATGTGCTTGACCACGCTCAGGTCGTGAGCAATGAAGATCAATGACAGCCCCATGTCTCGCTGCAGATTTTTGAGCAGATTGATCACCTGAGCCTGTACCGACACATCCAGGGCGGAGACAGGCTCGTCGCAGATGATCAGTTTCGGCTCCAGGATCAACGCCCGGGCAATGCCCACCCGCTGGCACTGGCCGCCTGAGAATTCGTGGGGGTAGCGGTTTTTCTGGTGCGGGTGCAGGCCGACGCGGTCCATGATAGCGTCAACTTTTTCCCGCAGTTCGGCACCCTTGATGTCCGGGTAGTGGGTACGCAAAGGTTCAGCGATGATATCGCCGACCGTCATGCGGGGCGACAGGGAGGCAAGTGGGTCCTGGAAAACCATCTGCAGGCGCTGGCGACGTTTACGCAGTTGTTTCAGGCTGAGCCCCCGCAGGTTCTCTCCCAACCACACCACCTTTCCCGCCTGGCTGGGCACCATACCCATGATGGCCCTTGCCAGGGTGGACTTGCCGCAGCCGGATTCCCCCACAATGCCAAGGGTTTCGCCCTCGTTGAGGGTGAAGCTGACGTTGTTCACCGCTTTTAGTGGCTGCGGCCGGGTCCAGGGCCAGGCATTGCGAGGCATGATGTCGAAAGTGACCTGCAGGTTTTCCACCGCCAGCAGGCGTTGCTGTTCACTCATCAAATTGCCTCCCTTGGCAGATTGCATACACGAATGTGCTCTGCCCCGAATCGCTCAGGCGGGTCGAGTTCGTGATAGCAGCGCGGCTCCGCCACGGGGCAACGGTCGCAGAACGGACATCCCGGCGGCAGGTTCATCAGGTTGGGCGGATTGCCGGGGATGGTAACCAGTTCCTCCATCTGCTCATCAATACGCGGAATGGCGCCCATCAGGCCTTTGGTATAGGGATGGGCGGGCTCACGAAACAGGTCCCGGGTGGAGGCAAACTCCATCATCTGGCCGCCGTACATCACTAACGTCTGGTCGCAGCTTCCAGCCACTACGCCCAGGTCGTGGGTGATCAGGATAATCGCGGTGTTGAATTCCTGTTGCAGCTCCCGCAGCAGGTCCATCACCTGAGCCTGTACCGTGACATCCAGGGCGGTGGTGGGTTCGTCCGCAATCAACAGGCGCGGCCGGCACAGCAGGGACATGGCGATCATTACCCGTTGACGCATGCCCCCGGAGAATTCGTGGGGGTAACAATGAATACGGTTGCGGGCCTCGGGGATACGCACCGCGTCCAACATCTGCAGGGATTCCTGCAGGGCCTGCTTGCGGCTGATGCCTTTGTGTTGCACCAGCACTTCGATGAGCTGGTCGCTGACTTTCATGAACGGGTTAAGGGACGTCATCGGGTCCTGGAAAATCATGCCGATGCGGGCCGCACGAATCTGATTCATGCGCTTTTCCGGCAAGTTGAGCAGTGACTCGCCTTCAAACATCACCTCGCCACTGACCCGGGCGTTGTCGGGCAGCAAGCCCATGAGGGCAAACACTCCCTGGCTTTTACCGGCACCTGATTCCCCCACGATGCCCAGAGTCCGCCCGGCCTCCAACTGGTAGCTGAGGCCCCTCACGGCCTGTAAGGCGCCATCCGGTGTATCGAAGGCCACTTCAAGATTGCTGACTTCCAACATTGCCATAGATCGGGTTCCTGCCGGCTCAGCGGTCTTTGGGGTCGAGAGCATCCCGCAGCCCGTCGCCAAGAAAATTGAAACAGAACAGAGTGAGCACCAGCATCAGCATGGGAAAAATCAGGGTCCAGGGGGCGGTCCACATGGCGTCAGCCCCTTCGGAAATCAATGCACCCCATGACGTGTAAGGTTCCGACACCCCCAGCCCGAGAAACGAAATGAACGATTCGAACAGGATCATTTCCGGCACCAGCAGGGTTGCATAAACAATCACCACACCCAGCACATTGGGTACGATGTGGCGAAGAACAATCAGCAAGGGATGCACACCGACGGACATGGCGGCCTCAATGTACTCCTTGCGTTTCAGGCTCAGGGTCTGACCCCGCACAATCCGGGCCATATTCAGCCAGCTCACCGCGCCGATGGCCACGAAAATGAGCAGCACATTGCGCCCGAACACCGCCATCAGCACGATCACCAGGAACATAAAGGGAAAGGCGCTGAGCACTTCGAGCGTTCGCATCATGATGGCGTCGGTTCGGCCGCCCACATAGCCGGATATGGCACCGTAGAGGGTACCGATAACCACGGCCGTCAGGGCTCCGAGAACGCCCACCATGAGGGAAATGCGGCTGCCCTGCACAGTGCGTTGGTAGAGGTCCCGACCGATGGGGTCAAGGCCAAAATAGTGCTGACTGGCCAGGCTGGGCACGCCGTCTTCGTCGAGGTTCGGCAGACTTGCCCAGTCAATGGACTCGTTGTCCCAGGGGGACAGGAACTGGCCGAAAGCGGAAAACAACAGCAACAGGACCAGCACCAAAAGGCTCGCCACCGCGGCCCGATGACCCATGAAGCGCCGTCGCGCGTCTCGCCACAGGCTACGGCCTTCGGTGTAGGCGTCTTCCGCAAGGGTATCCGCCAGTTCGCCCATGCCCGCATGTTTGTCGGAGAAAAACATCAGTAACGCACCCTCGGGTCCAGCCAGGTATAGAGAATATCCACCGCGACGTTAAAGACGATGGTCAGCACACCCACCAGAATGGTAACCCCGAGAATCAGCGAGTAATCCCGGTTGATGGCACCATTGACGAAGTGCTGGCCAATGCCGCCCGTGGAAAATACCTGATCAATAATCACCGAACCGGTGATGATGCCCACGAAAGCCGGCCCAAGGTACGACACCACCGGAATCAACGCGGGCTTGAGGGCATGGCGCAATACGATCTTGTGGCGGGGAATGCCCTTGGCCCGCGCGGTGCGGATGAACGGACTACGCAGGGTCTCGATCATGCTGCTACGGGTAATCCGCGCCACCTGCGCAATATAGGATGTCGCCATGGCGATGATGGGCAGCACGATGTATTCCACCTGCCCGCCTTCCCAGCCGCCGGCAGGCAACCAGCGCAACGTGACGGCAAACAGCAGCACCAGCAACGGCGCCATCACGAAATTGGGGAACACCACCCCGGTCATGGCGGCGGTCATCACCGTGTAGTCCGGCCAACGGTTCTGTTTCAGGGCCGCAATCACCCCCAGCCCTACCCCGAACACCACCACGAACAGGAAGGACCAGGCGCCGATGTAGGCGGACCGGGGAAAGCTGGACTCGATCAGCTCATTGACCGTGAAGTCCTTATAACGGAACGAGGGACCCAGGTCGCCCTGGGCGACGTTGCCCACGTAGATGAGGTACTGCTGCCACAGGGGTTTGTCCAGGTTGTATTTGGCCTCGATGTTTTCCATCACCGCTTCGGGCACATTACGCTCGTTGGTGAACGGGCCGCCAGGGGCCGCGTGCATCAGCACGAACGAGACAGTGATCAACGCCAGTATGGTTGGTACCGCTACAGCCAGACGCCTGATGATAAAACTGAACATGGCTTCCCTCAGTCTGCCGTGATGTACATATCCTTGCTGTAAACAATGTTACGGGGGTTCTTCTCCGGATAACCCTTCAGGGATGGGCTCACCAGCGCCACCGTGGTGTTGAAGTACACCGGCACCACCGGAAACTCTTGCCACAGAATCTCCTCGGCCCTGACATAATAGGGATTGGGATCGTCGCTGGAACGGGCATCCAGCAGCAACTGGTCGTATGTTTCATTGCTCCAGCCGCCGTCGTTATTACCACTGTCGCGGGTTAGCAGGGTCAGAAAGGTGGAGGCTTCGTTGTAATCCCCTTTCCAGCCAAACCGGGCGATACCATAGTTGCCAGCCTGCTTCTCGGAGAGGAAGGTCTTCCACTCCAGATTGCTGATGGTGACCTTCGCCCCCAGTTTCTCTTTCCACATCTGACTGACCACGATCGCCAGCGCTTTGTGGCTTTCATCAGTGTTGTAGAGCAGCTCAAATTCCAGTGGGTTATCTTCATTGTAGCCGGCTTCCTCAAGGGCTTCGCGCGCCTCTTCATCGCGGCGGGTCTGTGGCCAGGTAGCGTACTCCGGCTGCCGGAAGTCGAAACCGCTGACGTAGGGAGGTGTCAGCGTGAATGCCGGCATCTGGTTGCCCCGGGTGATGTAGCTGACGATGATATTGCGGTCAATGGCGTAGGTCAGCGCCCGCCGCACTCTCACGTCGTCAAAGGGCGGCCTGTTGACGTTGAAGGCATACATGTACGTGGCCATGCTGGGCACCATCACCAACTCTTTGGGCCGCTCTTTTTTCAACCGGGCCATCTGGGACACCGGCACCGTGGAGGTCATGTGCAACTCGCCACTGGCGTAGCGCTGAAGCTCGGCGGACGAAGACTCGATCGGCAGGTAGACCACCCGGTCGATGATGGTTCTGCCATCCCCCCAGTAATGGGGATTGCGAGCCGCCACCAGCTTCTCTCCGATATGCCAGGCCCGCAGCGTATAAGCGCCGTTAGAGACCATCTTGCCAGGCCTGGTCCAGTCCTCACCGTGGGCCTTGATGGCCTGGCTAGGGGCGGGAAACATGGTGTAGTGAACGGTCATGTCCGGCAGGTAGGTGATCGGCTCGTCCAGGGTTACCTCGAAGGTGAAGTCGTCGACGGCACGCACACCCAGCGTATCCGGTGCCTTGTCCCCAGCGATGATCTCGCCGGCATTGGCCACCCCGGCGGACTCGATGTAATACGCATAGTTTGAGCCTACCTCCGGGTCCACCGCCCTGCGCCAGCCGTACACGAAATCCTGGGCGGTAACGGTGCTGCCATCGCTCCAGCGGCCGTCTTCACGGAGCTGGAATGTCCAGGTCAGGTTGTTGTTCGAGGAGGCCCAGGACGTCGCCATCGCAGGCTCGGTATCCCCTCTGGGGCCGCTGCGGGTCAACCCTTCGAACAGGTCAACCACGATGGCGCCACCCACGCTGTCCTGCACCAGCTGGGGGTCCAGCGAAGCCGGTTCGCTCGCGTTGCCCCGAACAAGTATCTGTCTTCGTGCCAGCTTCTCTCCAGTAGTCGGGTTTTCCTTCAGGCGGGTCTCCGGTGCATCAATACCCGCAGCATCCAGCGCCCGCTCACCACCTTTTGCGTGATTATCGTCGCTATCGCTACAGGCAACGAACATCAATGGGGTCAGGCAGACCAATAGTGCACGGGACAGCCAGCGCCCGCTGCCTTCCTCCATCCGGTTTGCTTTACTCGCTATTGTTTGCAGGTTGTAGACAGTCATATCTGTTCGAACCTAGCGCGGAAACACGGAAGTCACAAGCTGATGCGAGCCTACATGAAACAATGCTCACATTCTCATGCCTGTGGCATACTCACTCGGGATGTTCGAACTCGACAAAAACGCATGACAAAAGGGATGCTCAACCATGAAACCGGAAACCCTCGCCCTTCACGCTGGCTTCGACGGCGACCCAACGACCAACGCCGCAACCACGCCCATCTATCAGACTACGTCCTACACGTTCGACGACACTCAGCACGGTGCGGACCTGTTTGACCTGAAGGTACAGGGCAACATCTATACGCGCATCATGAACCCCACCAATGCCGTATTGGAGGAGCGTATGGCGCAGCTTGAAGGTGGTGTGGGTGCCCTCGCGGTGGCCTCGGGTATGGCGGCCATCCTTTACTCCCTGCAAACCATCTGCAAAGTGGGCAACAACATTGTCAGTACCGGCCAGCTCTATGGCGGCACCTACAACCTGTTTGCCCACTCGTTGCCAAACCAGGGTATCGACTGCCGTATGGTGCGTCACGACGACTTTGAGGCAGTGGAGAAAGCGATTGATGACAACACCCGCGCCCTGTTCTGCGAATCCATTGGCAACCCGGCCGGTAACGTGGTGGATATCCAGCGCTGGGCCGATATCGCCCACAAACATGGCATCCCGCTGATTGTCGACAACACCGTGGCAACGCCTTTCCTGTGCCGGCCTTTCGAACACGGTGCAGACATCGTGGTGCACTCGCTGACCAAATACATCGGCGGCCACGGCACCACTGTAGCGGGTGTGGTGGTCGACTCCGGGAAGTTCGACTGGGCCGCCAACAAGGCGAAGTTCCCCATGCTCAACGAGCCGGACCCCTCCTACCACGGTGTGGTCTATACCGAAGCCCTTGGCGCCGCTGCTTTCATCGGGCGCTGCCGGGTGGTTCCCCTGCGCAATACCGGCGCAGCGTTGGCTCCATTTAACGCATTCCTGATCATGCAGGGGCTTGAAACACTTGGCCTGCGCATGGAAAGACACTGCGAAAACGCCGAAAAAGTGGCCAATTTCCTGCAGAATCACCCATCAGTGGAGTGGGTGAACTACGCCACCCTGGCCGACAGCCCCTACAAAGCCACCTGTGACAAAATCTGCGGTGGCCGTGCGTCGGGCATTCTCAGTTTCGGCATTACCGGCGGACTCGAGAACGGTGCAAAGTTCATTGACGCCCTGCAACTGATCTACCGCCTGGTCAACATTGGTGACGCCAAATCCCTGGCCTGCCACCCTGCCACAACAACACACAGACAGCTCAATCCCGAAGAGCTGGCGAGTGCGGGGGTCAGTGAAGACCTGGTGCGCCTGTCGATTGGCATTGAGCATGTGGATGACATCATTGCTGATATCAGTCAGGCACTGGACCAAGCCATCGCCTGACATAGCCACCGGGTACGACGAAAGTCGTACCCGGAACCCCCGTGATTATCCGTACCCGTCTTGTATCCTCTGTTGGCGCAGATTACCCTTTAGGGTCAGCCAAGCTTTTTATCCGCCCCCGAGAAGAGAGTCCCCCAGTAATGAGCGACAGCGCCAAATCACGCGTCACCAGTGGTTCCAAGTTCCGCAACGAACATGGATTCTCAGCGATCAAGGATGGCATCAAGCGCTCGGGCTCGGGCATCATCGACACCAAAACCCAACGCAAACCTTCCTGGCTGCGTGCACGCATGCCCGGTGGCGAGCGCTACGAAGCGGTTCGGAAGAACGTCAGTGAACACCGTCTGAGTACGGTATGCCAGGAGTCCCATTGCCCGAATATCGGCGAATGCTGGGCCAATGGTACCGCGACCATCATGGTGATGGGCTCCGTGTGCACCCGCGCCTGCCGCTTCTGCGCCGTTGATACCGGCAACCCCAAAGGCTGGCTGGACCATGAGGAGCCGGAAAACACCGCGAAATCCGTTGAACTCATGGGCCTGCGCTATATCGTACTAACCTCTGTGGATCGAGACGATCTGGACGACGGCGGTGCCGCTCACTATGCGGCCTGCGTATCCGCCATCAAGGAACGCACGCCTCAAGTGGCAGTGGAAGCCCTGACGCCAGACTTTGACGCCGTCATGGCGCACGTTGAAAAGGTCGTGGACTCCGGCCTGGACGTTTTTGCGCAAAATGTGGAAACCGTGAAACGCCTGACCACCCGTGTGCGGGACCCCCGCGCCGGATACGAGAAAACCCTCAGCGTACTGGCCCACGCCAAGCAGTACCGTCCGGACGTGCTCACCAAGACCAGCCTGATGCTGGGCCTCGGTGAAACGGAAGAGGAAATCCTCGAAACCATGGATGACCTGCGGGCTATCGGCGTCGACATTCTGACCCTGGGCCAGTATCTGCGCCCCACTCAGAACCACCTGCCGGTGGAACAGTATGTGACCCCGGAAGACTTTAACCGTTACCGTGAGATTGGCCTGGAGAAAGGCTTTATGGAAGTGCCATCGGGCCCCATGGTGCGCTCCAGCTACCGTGCCGATCGTGTCTTCGAAAAGAACAACCTGGGCCTTGCAGTGCCAGAAGTACCTGCTTCCTCCAACGCACAGCAGATTCCGGTCAAAGCGGTAGACTGAACCACTGATCAATTCCCTGGAATAGGCCTCAAACAAGGGCGCCGTCGACTGGCTGTTTGTGGCACACTCTGCACTCGCTTTCACTGTGTAGGGTAATTCTTGCGATGTCCTGGCTTCGATCTTTCTATGACCGGCTGATTTTTCCCCGTCCTGTTCTGGTACTCCTGCTGTTCGGTGCCCTGCTGTTGATAGCCAGCCTGCGGCTGGACCAGTTCCGCCTGGATGCCTCGGCCGAGTCGCTTGTTCTTGAAGATGATCGCTCCCTGGAGCAATACCGGGAGGTGAATCGCCGCTTCACCACCTCCGACGATTTCCTCGTTGTCACCTACACACCCGACCAGGAATTGTTCAGCAATGAGGGCCTGGCGTTGCTGGCGTCATTGCGGGACGAACTGGCCGCCCTGGAGAACGTCAACTCCACCAACAGCATCCTCAACGTCCCCCTGCTCCACAGCCCGGACCTGACCCTGGATACCGTTGACTCCGAGATCAAGACCATCGATGAGGATGGCGTAGCTCCGGAGACCGCCAGGAAAGCATTGCTCAACAACCCGTTGTATCCAAACCTGCTAATCAGCGAAGACGCACGAACCACCGCGATACAGGTGAATCTGCCTACTCCCGAGCGCTATTTCGAACTGCTTCGGGAGCGCAACGAGCTGCGGGACAAAGCGCAGAACGGCCAAGCCTCGGCAGAAGAACAGCAAAGACTGGAAACCGTCAGCCAGGCATTCATCGAGTTTACCGAAGCCCAGGGCGAGGAGCGGGACCGCACCATCAAACGGGTCAGGGACATCCTCGACAGCTACCGTGACCGCGCCGAGATCTACCTGGGCGGCGTGCCCATGATCGTTGCTGACATGATCCGTTTCATCCAGAACGACCTGTCCACCTTCGGTATTGGCGTGCTGATATTCCTGCTGTTGACCCTGGCGATCATTTTCCGCCAGTGGCGCTGGGTGCTGGTGCCGCTGTTGTGCTGCAGCTTTACAGTGTGGCTGGTGATCGGTTACCTGAGCTGGGCGCAATGGCCAGTCACGGTGATTTCATCCAATTTCGTGTCGTTGTTGCTGATCATGACTCTTTCGCTGACCATCCACCTGATCGTTCGCTATCGGGAGTTCCAGCACGACGACCCTGAAGCCGAATCACGGGATACGCTGCGGCGCACTCTGCTGGCCATGATCAAACCCTGTTTCTACATGGCCATCACCACCATCGTTGCTTTCGGCTCGCTTACCTTCAGCGGTATCCGCCCGGTGATCGATTTTGGCTGGATGATGACCATCGGCCTGACCGTGGCGTTCCTTATCACATTTATCATCTTCCCAACCCTGCTGGCGCTGCTGCCACCGCCGGTGGACGACCGGGTGCGTTCCAACCGGATTCCCTTTACCGATTGGTTTGCGCGGTTTACCGAGCACTACGGCAAAACCGTACTGGTCGGCTCCGCCATCCTCGCGGTGCTCTGTGTCATCGGCCTGAACCGCCTGACGGTGGAAAACAGCTTCATCGACTACTTCAAGTCCAGCACTGAAATCCACCAGGGCATGATCACCATCGATAATCGCCTGGGAGGCACAACCCCGCTGGATGTGGTGATTACGGACGACAAGCCTCCTGAAAGCGAAGCCAGCGGCGATCCCTTTGCCAGTGGTGGTGATCCCTTTGCCAGTGACTGCGACCCGTTTGTAGAGGACTGCGAGGGTGCGGAGGAATACCGGGACACCTGGTTTACCTATCAGAAGATGGATCGGCTGGGCAAGGTTCACGATTATCTGGACAGCCTGCCAGAGACCGGCAAGGTCATGTCCATCAGCACCACACTGGGCATCCTTGCCCAGGTTAACGGTGGCGAGCCCCTGAATGCCCTGGAACTGGCGTTCGTGCCCTCAGCGGTGCCGGATGACTTGAAGGACATTCTTCTGACGCCCTACATCAGCGAAGAGCACGACCAGGCCCGCTTCAGCATCCGCATCCTGGAGACCTCCCCGGACCTGCGGCGGCAGGCATTGCTGGACCGCATTCGCACTCACCTCACCGAAGAGATGGGTTTTGAGGACGATCAGGTGAAGCTCACGGGCATGACGGTGATGTACAACAACATGCTGCAAAGCCTGTTCGATTCCCAGATCAAGACCATCGGCATTGTCTTCCTGGCCATCATGGTGATGTTCTTGATCCTGTTCCGGTCGATAAAGCTGGCGCTGATCGGCATGGCCCCCAACCTGATCGCGGCGGGGTCGGTGCTGGGCCTGATGGGCTGGCTGGGCATTCCGCTGGATATGATGACGATCACGGTGGCGGCGATTACGGTGGGCATTGCGGTGGACGACACTATTCACTATATCCACCGTTTCAAGACGGAATTCGAGAAAGATGGCGACTACCTCGCCACCATGCACCGCTGCCACCGCAGCATCGGGCAGGCGATGTTCTTTACCTCGCTGACGATTATTACCGGGTTTTCGATCCTGGTGCTGTCGAATTTCATCCCGACCATCTACTTCGGGTTGTTCACGGGATTTGCCATGTTCATGGCTTTGGTGGGGGCGCTTACGTTGTTGCCTCGGCTCATCTTGCTGGTTAAGCCGTTTGGCGCACGGGCGAGTTTCTGAAAGCCCCCCTCTCCGCAATGCTTAAGCACGAAATCACAGGCTATAAATGAGAAAACCGCCAAGGCCATAAGCCAAGGCGGTTTTCCAAGCTCCAGACACGAACCCAGAAGGCAGCAGTTGGAGCTACCGGCGCTTACTGCATACCTTTCTGCTGCTGCCGCTGCATCTGACGCTGCTGTTGCATCTGCTGCTGCATTTGCTGCATACGCTTGTTCAGCTCATCGCGCTGCTCTTCGGTAAATACTGCATCAACCTTCGCCTGCATCAGGGTGGACATGGCTGTCATCTCGCCAGTGACGTCACCAAGCTCTTCCGCTTTTTCACGAATCGCATCTTCGTCGAAATCCGGCTTGATTTGGGCCTGGATCTGCTGCTGCAGTTGCTGGGCTTCGCCCTGAAGCTCCTGAATCTCAGCCTGCATCTCTTCAATGATGCCGCGAATTTCTTTCTGCTGGTCTTCACTCAGGCCAACCATCTGAGCCAGCTGATCAACCTGGTCCGGCTGCCCACCAGATTGCTGCGCCATCGCCGGAGAGGACAGCCCGATAGCAATCAGGGCAATTCCGAACAGTTTCACGAGCTTCATAGAAATCTCCACTAATCGATTATTTAAGTCGCTTTCGGTTTTCGAGCCCTACACCCTAAATCAAAACAACCGGGTATTTCACCCCGAACCCCCTTCTTTTTGTACATACTTCACACCCTCACATGCCTCAGCTCCCACCATGGGCGGGTTGAGAGAAATGTGAAAATTTAGTCATTACCGTCCATAATGGCGCCGTTCAGCCACTTCAGGAGTATCAACCATGGCCATTAACTGGTTTCCAGGGCACATGCACAAGGCCCGCAAGGAAATCAAAAAGGTAATGCCCCAGATGGATCTCATTATCGAGGTCGTGGA
>Ga0207904_1000408_pt1 | contig 16639 bp, 9 predicted proteins | sample MalvirmetaMSP118_FD_184232 | JGI IMG/M metagenome (GOLD analysis project Ga0207904, IMG submission 184232) | Marine viral communities from the Deep Pacific Ocean - MSP-118 (SPAdes) | ecosystem: Environmental > Aquatic > Marine > Oceanic | place: Pacific Ocean | collected 2011-05-30 | reverse complement strand
TCGGTCCGTTCGCGACCGACATGTACCTGGCTTCGTTCACAGACATCGCCAGCGACCTCGGGGTCGACGCCGCCGCCGTCCAGCTCACGCTGACGTCGTTTCTCGTGGGCATCGCATCCGGCCAGCTGGTGCTGGGCCCCTGGTCCGACCGTGTCGGGCGGCGACCGATCCTGCTTGCCGGGGGCGTTGTCTTCGCGATCTCGAGCATCGCGATCGTCTTCGCGCCCACGATCGCGATCTTCGTCATCCTGCGTTTCGTCCAGGGTTTCTCCGGCTCCGCGGGCATGGTGCTGGCCCGCACGGTCGCCGTGGATCTGAGCCCCAAAGAAACTGCGGTGCGCGCGCTCAGTTTGATCGTGGTCGTCGTCGGGGTGGCTCCGCTGATCGCGCCGCCGATCGGTGGGCTCCTGAGCGAGGCGATCGGTTGGCGTGGAGTGATGGCGGCTCTTGCCGCCGTCGCGGTGGCGATGCTCGCCGTATCGTTCTGGGTCGTTCCCGAGTCTCTCCCGCCCGAGCATCGTCACACTGCCGGGCTGTCCGAGACCTTCCGGTCCTTCGGCAGCCTTCTCACGGATCGAGGCTTCCCGCTGTACACGGCGTCGTTCGCCCTGACCTTCGGTGCGATCATGGCGTACGTGTCGGCGTCGCCGTTCGTCGGTCAGGTCGTCCTCGGCATGACTCCGGCGATGTACTCGTTCTCCTTCGCAGTGTCAGCGGGTGGTGTCATCGTGTCGAACGTGGTGAATGCGCGCGTTGCCGTGCGGTTCGGCCCCAGACGGATGCTCGCCGTGGGACTGGGCCTGACCACCGGCGCTGCCGCGTTGTTGCTGGTGCTCACTCTCAGCGCAGCGCTCTCGGTGGCTGGGTTTGTGACGTGCGCATTCTTCCTGACCCTCGGCCTCGGGTTCACCATGTCCAATGCGAGCGCTCTCGGGCTTGCTCGGGCCGATCGCGCTCGGGGGTCGGGGTCCGCGATCATGGGCACCACGCAGTTCCTCGTGGGCGCCATCGCCTCACCCCTCGTGGGACTCGCGGGTGAGGATACCGCGGTGCCGATGGCGGTGGTCATCGCGACGACGATGGCGCTGTCGCTGGTGTTCGGCGTCCTTGCGCTGCGGCTGACCCGGCGCGGCCGCCGCTGAGCGGTCCGGTGTACGAAAGCCTGTCGTGCTCTACATTGATCTGATCCAGAGTGCACGGGCGAGGTGGTCGCCCCGCAACATATGAGGGAGTCGCCATGTTCCGGTCCCGTCTTGTCCCCGCCGTCGCTGCTGTCGGCATCCTGCTGCTCGCCGGCTGCGCGCCGACGCCCGCGCCGTCGTCCACGCCGAGCTCTGAAGCCAGTGAGAGTGAAACTCCCAGCGCCGAGCCGACGCAAGAACCGCAGTCGTTCGTCGCGAATGTTCCCACGGACTGCGCAGCTGTCGGCACGGCAGCGAGTCGGGCCGACACCGTCGACCAGCTCAACCTCCAGGGGGACGGCGTCGATTTCGTCCGCCCGGTTCCCGAGGGTTCCACGCTCCTGCTCGGCTGCGACTGGTTCGCGGGCGACGCGACAGGCGTGCTCTTGCTGATCAGCGAAGTGGACCCTGCGGCCGCTGAGGCGTACGTCGCGACTCTTCCCGACCAGGGCTACACCTGCGTCACGGGGGATGCCGGCAACCCCGTGTGCCAGATGGTCACCCCCGATTCCCAGTACCCCGTCGACACCGTTGAGACGATCACGAGCCGCGAGGACATCTGGATCTATTCGTCGGCGACGAACATCGATGCCGACATGCTGCTCAGCGATCTGAACGTGCAGATCTGGGGCAACTGACGCGGGGATCGCGGGCGGCGATAGTCTCGGCTCGTGGGAGAAGCGTGGCTTCCTGATCTGCTCGGCGGGCGCTTTGAGCAGCGTACGCTGAGCCTGGGCAGCGACGACGAGGGCGAGGTCGTCGCGACGCTTGTGCGGCTCCTTCCCGCGTGGCCTGCCCCGTGGACGGGGTCACTCCGGGACGTCGACGTCCTCTACGTTCACGGATGGTCGGATTACTTCTTCCAGACGGGGCTCGCGCAGTGGTGGGCTGACCGGGGTGCACGGTTCTACGCGCTCGACCTGCGCAAGTACGGCCGGAGCCTGCGCCCGGGCCAGACTCCGGGGTATGTCTCGTCGCTGGCCGAGTACGACGCAGACATCGCTGCCGCACTGTCGGCCATGGGTCGCGACGAGCACACGCGCCGGCGCCTCGTGCTCGTGGGCCACTCCACGGGAGGCCTCACGCTCTCGCTCTGGGCTGCGCGGCATCCGGGGGTCGCATCGACTCTCGTGCTCAATAGCCCGTGGCTGGAGTTCCAGGCCGGCGCGTGGGGGCGGGAGGCCCTCTCTCCGCTCGTGGCAGCCCGCGCTCGGTGGGATCCGATGGGCATGCATCCGGTCGTCGACCTCGGCTTCTATACGCGGGCGCAGCGGGAGGTCGGGACCCTGCCAGACGCTCCAGAGGGATGGCGGCCTGAGCGCGGATTTCCCACCACGCCGGGGTGGCTCAAGGCCGTGCTCGACGGCCACGAGACCGTTGCGGGCGGCATCGAGGTGGGATGCCCCGCGCTCGTCATGCTGTCGCAGCGGTCGAGCTCGCCGCTGGTGTGGCGGCCTGACATGCTCGAGACCGATTCCGTTCTCGTCATCGACGACATCGCCCGGGCTGCGACGCGGTTGGGCCGTCTCGTCACGATCGCGAGAATCGACGGCGCGCTCCACGACGTGTTCCTCTCCCGCGCAGCCGCACGGGACGAGGCCTACCGTGCGCTGGGGGAGTGGTTGCTGTCTCCGGCACTTCGGTAGGTGTCAGCGAGCTCCATTAGCGTGGAGGGGTTGCGCGGATCGAGGGGACACAGTGTGGTCACGGGTGAGCTGAAGCGTCAGGTCGACAAGGTCTGGGATGCCTTCTGGTCGGGCGGCATCGCCAATCCCGTCGAGGTCATCGAGCAGATCACGTATCTGCTGTTCATCCGGCGTCTCGACGATCTGCAGCTCCTTGCCGAGAAGAAGGCCGCCCGCTTCGGCGAGGAGGTCGAGAACCCGGTCTTTCCCGACGGCTACGACAGCGACCTGCCGAGCCGCCGGCCATATCGCGATCTGCGGTGGAGCGTGTTCACGAACTTCGCGCCCGCCGAGATGTTCGATGTCGTGTCTGAGCATGTCTTCCCATGGCTGCGCCGACTCGGCGCTGAAGGCTCGAGCTACACGCGCAACATGCGCGATGCCCGGTTCACGCTCCCGACCCCGGCGCTGCTGACGAAGGTCGTCGATCTGCTGCACGAGATTCCGATGGAAGATCGCGACACCAAGGGCGACATCTACGAGTACATGCTCTCGAAGCTCGCCACCAGCGGCACGAACGGGCAGTTCCGCACGGCCCGGCACATCATCAAGCTCATGGTCGACCTGCAGCGTCCGCGCCCCGACGACCTCATCATCGACCCCGCGTTTATGCGCAAGTCGGATGTCTCAAGAGACATCCAAGCGCCGGTCAGGCTGGTGCTTGGAGGTTCAAGTCGGTCGCTCTGCTCTCCCGTGAGAACTCGAGCCACCACCCTGCGAAGGCAGCCGGCGCAATCACTTCCAGCCTGTGCACGCCTTCGCCAACCGGAAGGACCTTGACGAGGCGCGCGTCAGCCTGCGCGGATGTTCCGACCGGCGAACCAAACTGGGCCGATGGGTCCTCTCTGAGGGCTTCCATGATCGAGTGCGCGACTCTTTCCACGGCCACTGCGAGAAGCGTTTCAACGTCGCCATGGAGGTCAAGCTCGTAGGCGGACCACACCGCGGCGGGGTCGAGGTCACAGGTCACCGAGGCTGCGGCACGTGCCTCAGCGACGCCCTTGCGATCGATAGCTAGAACCTGCTCCAACGTGCCTTGCGGATGCGCCCACACCCCGTGGTCCGCAAGCAAAGTGAGGAGCCGCGCCTTTCGGATGCCCTCCGCAGTCGACTCGTCATCGAGACCGGCCAACCAAGCTCCCCTCGATGCGGGATCGCTCGGAACCTTAGCCTCATCCGCTTTGCGGATTAGGGGACGCAGCACCGTTGAGATCCGACCGGGGCTCTCGGCGAACGTCTCCGTGATTGCACTTGAGAGCCCCGGCAGTGAGTCGAGGGTGCGCTGCATCTCGGGGTCGAACAGCGCGTCAAGATCACACACCGCGCGTACGTCCAAGCCCAGCTTCGTGCAGATCTCCAGCCATAACGCCACACCGCCGCTCCCGCCGCAGTCGACGAGATCTGTCTGCGCGACCACTTCCGCCGACGCGACGCGTGTAAGAGTTGTAGACATCGCGGCGACATCCGTCACACCCTCGAGCAGAACAGGTCGGGGCGAGAACACGATGTCGCTTACCAGTTGTGGATTCTGTGCGAGCGAAGCCTCCACGCGGTCCGCTTGCACATCCAAGACGCTCTCGCTCATCCGGCGCGGCGGCGATCCGGCGCCGAAGACCCAAATCGACGCCAAGTCGCTGGCGAGTCGTGGCCGCAAGAAGCTCGGCTCGTGTGTGACTACGATCGCGGATCGTCCCGACTGCTCGCATTCTCTGTTCAGCTCGGCGAGCCACAGCCTGGCCATGGAGGGGTGCAGGTGGAGTTCCGCCTCATCGACAACAAGCAACCGCCAGTCATCTCGATAGACCGCGGCGAGGAGGACCACCAGCTCGCGAAGACCGTGACCCTCGTCTCGAAGCAACGAGTACTCGACTGATCCCATGCGCACGTACGGGTCTAGGAATCCGGCTGTTTCGCGCAGTTCGATGGATCGCCCGAGAGCGCGACGGGTGAAAGCTGCAACGCGTAGCAGGACCTCTGGCTCCTCACGAAGCGCATAGAGCTCAGTGGTCGCGAGACCAGCGAGCCTTGCCATCTCGAGGATCTGTCGGCGTTCTTCCTCGCCGATTGGGACGCCGCGGTACTCGGTGGGTGTTGAACCCCAGCCGTGGTTAACAACGTTCATCAACCCGACCAGGCGATCGGTTGTCAGGATCCGCTCGCCTGTGGCCAAGGCGATCGCGCGAGCGGCCTTTGACTTTCCGCTGCCATTTCGCCCGACGAAGTACTGGACTGGGTGCGACCAGTCCGAGATCTCGATGAATTCGTGCTCAGAGCCAACCGAGTCGATCCCAAAGACGCCAGCTCGTCTGATGGTGACCGAGTCGGGGAACTTGTCACCATCAGTCGGCATTCGACTGATGGACGTCACCTTGAGCGGAGGGTCCCAGGTGTGGATGGCGAGGAACTGATCTGCAGCTTCCCGCTCACTGCCCGCGTCAACCTGCTGACGGTCGATACTGCCACCATTCGGCGCTACCGCCGACACGAGGAATCGGGTCATTGATCGTGTCCAGACTCTGGTCAGTTCTCGAAACCGGAGCTCGGGTCGAACTTGAGAACGCGCGCGTTCTCGGAGATCGTGCGCACTTCGCCTTCGTCGAATCCGTCGCTCTTGCTGGCCTGGATGTCGATGGTGATCTCGAGCTTGGCGCCGGCGCCGGCGAGGCGGTCGATGATTTCGCGAGTCACGTTTCCGATGTCGCGCGAGTACCGGTCGGGGTCGACCTTCACGGAGCCGAAGTAGCGGCTCGGGCGTCGCGGCGCGGAGCTCTCTTCGTTCGATCCCTCCTCGTCTGCTTCGTCATCGATCAAGACGACGTCCACCGGGCCGACCTCGGCGGCGCCGTCCTCTGCTGCGCGCCGGGCGGCTTCTCGAGCGGCGGCGGCACGATCTGCAGAGGCCTGTTCGTCGGCCTTGTTCCAGTCCACGAGGAGCGTGCTGTCGGTCACCTGGAGCGCGGCGTTCTGCGCAGGCGGCACGATCAGTCCGCGGTAGCGACTGGCCTCAGTGTCCTTCGCTGACGCGATCGCGAACTTCTCGCCGTCGACGAGGACCGAGTTGAGCGAGCGTTCGATCGCGGAGTCGAGCGTCTCCCTCTTGACGAGGCGCGGCAGGTAGACGTAGCGCGTGAAGTAGCCCCACAACTCGCCAACGCTGATCTCGCCCTTGTCGCGCCACAGCTGCCCAAGCTCCTGATGGAGGGTCGCTCCGAGGATCGGCGCACCCAGCTCGGTCACAAGCTGATCGTCGCGGGACAGCTTTGCGGCGACGCGCTCGGCAAGCGAGCGGCCGCTCGAGTCCGGCACCTTGTCGGTGATCAGCTCGAACGGCTTGGTGGCGTCGAACTGCTCGGGGTAGACCGCCCACACGAAGGTGTCGCGGATTCGATCCGAGACGGTCCGATCCAGGCGCGTGACCCAGTCGTCGGTCTGCTTGCGCTGCTGTACCGACAGGTTGAGGCTCTCGCTGGTCGCCTGCACGCGCTTCCACGCGAGATAGCTGCGAGCAGCGGCCTCCAGGCTCTCCAGCTCGCTCTTATCGGCCACCAGGAACACGAGAGTGTTGCGGTGCACGCGCTGGCTGGCGCCCTTGGTCTCGATCGCCTCGCGCACCCACTGGTGGGCTGAGGAGTTGGCACCGTCGGACTTCCGCCGCGAGTGGCGCGGGTGGACGATCACCAGGCGCGCGTCTTCGAGGTCGGGGATGTCGGCGCTGGATGCCGGCGCGACGTGAACTCGATCGAAGACACCGCGCGCACGTTCCTCGCTGCGAAGTCGCTCGGTGATCTCGTTCCACACGGTCTCGACGTCTTCGCGGAGTCGCTCGGCATAGTCGTTCGCAGTCTTCGTCACCGACGGCTGAGTGTCGAACCAATAGTGGCCCTGTTCCTCGTAGAAGTACGTCGACCGCTGCGCGAGCAGCTCGATCGCACTGCCGAAGTTGCCGAGCGTGTCACCGGGCGCCGCGGTTCCGAGCCAGACGTACTGCTTATCCAAGCCTTTCCGCGACGCCTTGATCCTCGGGGCAGCTCCCATGAAGATCGTTCGCGCGATCCGCTGCGTCACGAACCGCTGGCCCAGATTGGGGCGGTCGAGGTCGATCTGTTGCGCCATCGACCCCGGACCGTCGATGTCCGAGTCGATGATCGGCTTCCACTGGTCCTCGAGATACTGAGTGAGGTCGGTGTTGACCGTCGTCGCTTCCAGCGGCACGTTGCCGGGGAGGATCAGCGGGGACGTGTCGTTCGAAGCCCACAGCTCGTGCACGATGGACGACACGAGCTTGAGCACGCCGCGGGTGCGCTGGAACCGTTCCAACGTTGACCAGTCCTCGTAGAGGCGATCCAGCAGCTCGGGGTGCAGCGGGTACGACGCGCGAATGCGCTGCTCGTAGTCGTCACTCGGTGCCGCGGCATCCCGGGGGAATAAGGCGGTGTTGCTCCGATAAAGAGTGACGAAGCTGCGAGCTACGGCGGAGATCGTGGTCAAGCCCTCAGCGTTCGGCGCCTGGAAGATCCGGCGGCGGACGATCTCGAACGACTCGTCCTTGCTCGACGGTCGCCACTGGTCGGCGACCCGGCGGATCACGTTCTGCAGGCGCTCCAGCGCAAGCTGGCCGTTGGCGCCACCGATCTCGATGTCGCTACCGCTACCCGCATCACCGGTATCAGATGCCGGGATCGAGACGACGAGCATCGCGCCGGGCACTGACCGCACGACCTCCGTCAACGACTGCGCGAACGTGAACTGTGTCTCGAACGAGCCTGACGGAAGCTCCTTGTCCGTGACGAGCTGCCGGGCGTACGCGACCCACTCGTCGATCAGGATCAGCGCCGGCGAGTACTTCGCGATCAGCGTCCGCAGCGCTTCACCGGGGTTCGTCCCAGCACGGTCATCGTCTGCGATGAGGTCGTACGCCGCGCGGCCGCCGAGCTGCCACGCGAGCTCGCCCCAGAGCGTGCGCACCTCGGTCCCGTCGTCCTTAATGAGAGGTGATCCCGCCTTCAAGTACGTGCCGACGAGCGCGACGCGCTTCACGCCCAGCGCCGCAAGATCCGGGTTTCCGGTCTCGGCGATGAGCTCCTGCAGCTCCTGCGGGAAGTCCTTTGCGGGGGTGCCGCTGAAGAGGTGGTAGAGAGCGAGCATCGAGTGCGTCTTGCCACCACCGAAGTTGGTCTGCAGGTTGACGACCGGACTCGCGTTGCCGTCCCCGCCGCCCACGCGTCGGAGCGCGCGCGACAGCAGATCCCGCAGACCCTCTGTGAGGTAGGTGCGGGTAAAGAACTCGACCGGGTCGCCATACTCGGGGCTCGTCGCCTGACCGGTTCGCACGAGATGCAGGTCGGCAGCGAACTCGGATGCCGTGAACTCGCCGCGTGCCACATCATCGTGCGGGCGGATAACCTCGCGCCACGGCCGCAACCCCGAACCCGGGTCGAGCGTCACTGCCGTCCGCTTGACCTGCTTACGCGTCTGATCCTCGAAGACCGTGCGCTGTAGGTCGACCCGGAGCTTACGGACGTCCTCGGCCGAGTCCACCGCTCCAACGGCATGAAGCAGTCGCTCGATCGTGTCGAGCGCGCGCGCCGCGTCATCAGAACTGAACGGCTCGTTGTGCGCCCACAGATTTCGCGTCTCGCGGAGCTCTGAGCCGAAACCCTGCTGCGCACGCGACAGCACGTCCTTGAACCGGTAGCCCTGCTCGGTGATCGCGCGAAGCTGCACCTGCACATCATGCTTAGTCAGCGTTCGGGCTAGTCCACCCCGGCGCTGCGCGTCTTCTTGTGCCCACGCGGCAGGCCAATCCGACGTACCGTAGGCTGCGGTCATCACTTCATCGACGGAATCGAGCAGACCCTCCGACAACAGGTCGAAGGCCTTTCCCACGCGATCACGGTTGTTCATCGCCATCGAGCTCAGTCCCCATCCTCATCGAAGTCGAACGCCTGCTGAACGGCCCGCGGCGTACCGGCGTGCTTTCGCGCCTGCTCGTTCACGTCACCCCACGCACTCACCAGCCCGTTGAAGAGAATCGCGTCTTTGGTGTCGCGCTTCTTCTCGGCCTCGTGGAATAGCAGGAATCCCAACTCCTTCACCGCGTCGAGATTCACCCGCGTCTGAACTGAAGGAAGCAGGGAAGCGACCTGATCGGCTCCGTGCTTTGCCATCACCGCCGCAAGGCGAACCGTCGCCTCCCACACGCTGACGCGCTCGTCGGCGCTCACGTCCCATGCGCCTTCAAGCTGGGTCGGCGAGAGAAGTCGCGCCTTCCCGCCCTTTGCCTCGAAGATGCCCCCGCGCTCAAGCGCTCCGATCGACGTATCGGAAGAGCGCGCAAGCTGGTCAGCAATGCCGGAGTTCTCCTGGGTCCAGCCGTATTGGCGATACCACTTGACTGCGAACCGAGTGTCGGGATCGAAGTCCGACTCTTGCTCGCCGATTACTTCGTCCAGCGTGGCGTTTACGAGCAGGAGTGCGTCCTTCACACTCATGTCGGAGCCATCCGCCTCCCGCACCCGCGAGTACCGGGAGAACACGGATATGCCGGGTCCAATTGCCGCCTGCGCGAGATCGACGGGTGCAATCGCGCCCTGCATCAACGTGCGTAGCGCCTCTGGGAGCTCCGCCTTCAGTGCGGCCACGAACGCTCGTCGGGTCGTCGTAGGCGCATCGCTCGGGCGGGGGCGACAAGCCAGGACAATCGAAGAGGCCAGGGCGTTGGCATTTGAACCGATTAGCCTTCCGCTCATCTCGGTTCGCATGGGCCACGTCGCGGTTATCTCCCACCCAGAGTCAATGAGACCGTCCAGTAGCGTGTGCCAGCCGGTAGAGGAGGTCCCCTCGGCGTTGGCCTCCTGTTGCTTGTACGCGTAATAGACAGTCAGCGGGACATTCGGGTCTGCGCCCTCGCGGACTCGGGCAAAGACCGAGTTGAAGCCCTCGATGAAGAACTTCTCCGCTCCTGCTTTGCCATCATGTCGGTACGGATTAGCGACAAGCTCCTCGAACTTCGGAGTGAGCATAGTCCCAACCGTCTTCGAGTGGATCGTTGAAAGAGATCGTCGCAGCCAGACGTAAAAGAAGTCCGATAGGTCCGAGTAACCGATGTTGTCGTAGTAGGGCGGGTCGGTGGAGATGACGGCGCCCGAGTAGTCACGTGTCGAGGCATCCGCCTGACGTGCGGTGCTTCGACGTCCCGCCGGGAGACGGTCGATGGCGTCGGCCATTCCATCGATCTGGGTTATGAACCCTCCAGACCATGTCGAAAACACATTCGCCTCTGCGTAGTCCCACGCCATGGGAATGGCCTGACGAGAGAACACGTTTCGGATCTTCTGGAGACTGCTGTCCCAGCCGCAACTTGATGACGAGGCGTTGGTTTCTCGGCTGACCGCCAGCGCGAGATACGTTGCGACGGCATCTGCATAAGCCTCCGCGCCAGTCCCTCCATTCTCGAGTCGGTCGCCCTTCGGGAGACCCGCGGCAAGCGCGTCGTCGCGGACCTTCTCGCGGGCGTCCGCGACGAGATCACTCAGCGTGGTCAGCGCAACGAGCTGCCTATTGGTGAAGAGGTCGGAGAACTTCGTCAATCCATAGGCCGGTGGCGAAAACCAACGGGGGTTCGTTGGTACGTCGGCATCGATAGATGAATCCGGACGATCGACCGCCGCGGCCGCGGCCTGCTCTGCAGTGGGCGATAGGTAGAGTCGGCCGCGCGCGCCCTCCGCCACTACGGCTATGAGGTGTGCTCCAAGCTCGCCCCGCTTCCCCGCTTCGCGGACGTAGTCATACGTGAAGGGTGTGCCATCAGCAACCGAGCGGGCGCCTTTCCCGTGCTTGATGGTGCCGTCGTCATCACCCTTCGGGCCGTTGGCGTCATTGTGCACCTCGTAGTGGATCTTTCTGCCGACAACCCGGGCTTCGATCCACGCCTCGCTACCCTTCTTCTTGTTCAGCCACCAGGAGCGAACCAACGGAACCTCGATTGGGTTTGCCGGATTCGGGCTATTGACGGTGCGGGCCCAGATCCAGGCAATGACAGTGTGCTGCGTACCGTCTGGTCCGGTGACCTTGGGGTAAAGATGCCCGATGGTCCGCTCGGCTTGGTCTCGCATCCAGTTGCCGTACGCGCGAACATCCTCCGCCAATCCCTCGGAGCGGCCCCACGCATTGCGGGTCCCAGCAGCGCCTGGATGGACAGGTGGTCGGCCGGCGAAGGTCGGCGGAATCTCGATGAGCGCCTTGTTGATGAGGACCGCGACGGGGTTTAGGTCGCTCGCGTGCGCTTCGAGCCCCAGCCGCTGCGCTTCGAGTGGAATGGCCCCACCGCCGGCGAACGGGTCCAGGACGGAGGGTAGCTTGCCATCGTTGCTCTTGCGGATTTCCGCTCTCGCCTGGGCAAGAAGCGCATCATCATTGCTGTTCTCCCAGATGATCAGCCGCTCGAGCAGTCGATGCAGTCGTGCACGCTCCGCGTCCTGCGCATCGACTGTGGGGAACTCTTCCGGACGAGACGCAGGGTCGTCGACCAGCTGGGCGAAGAGAACGGCGCGTGCGACCGAAATAGGGCGGCGCGCCCAGTAAAGGTGCACCATCAGAGGTAGCCCTTTGCGGATCGACTTTTTCTCACGAGCGGCGGCGAAGTTGATGGCTTCGAGCGGCAGAGACGTCTCGATGAGCTTCTTCTTGGGTGCTGCGTTCACTGATGCATCTCTCGTGGGTCCGTTAGTCGTGTCGCCTGAATCTGTCATCGCGGTGGGCCTCCGCGATCCCAGTAGTCGTGCCATTCCTCGTTGTACGACCGTGTTGTCGCGGACGGCTCAATGTGGGTAAACGCGTCCATGACATAGCGAAGTCGGTCCCGCTTCTCGCCGTCCGGCGACACGAGGACGAGGGCGAGTCGGTGACGGTCGCCCTGCGTCTGCGCGAACGTGACCTCGTTCGTCGTGATGGTGAAGGTGTCGGACCCCTCGATCCGCCCCTTCACCTCGATGTAGTGAATGCGCCCGTCGGGATCGAAGGACTGGATGTCGTATCCGGGATTGTTCCTGGGCATCTCGTGGGGCGTGCGGCCGAGTGCGCGTTCGGTAGCGAGAACGGCTTCGACGGCTCGGCGTTCGACGAGCTCGGTGTTGCGCGCGAAGGTCTGAGGCGCGGCATCCTCGTCGCCAGGCGACAGTCGTTTGCTCGGCACGACGAGTGCTGACCCGCGGACAACGGCGGGAAGTGCGACGAGTTGCGTGCTCTCGTCGAGGGCGCGGAGCCGCTTGTCGAGTCGTTCGTCGAGCTGGCGGGCTCGCTGGAGCGCGGCGTCGGCGCGGAGGCGGCCTATGGTGCCGGAGCGTTCGAGCGCTTCGAGGCGATTGTGCTCGCGGTCCCAATGGTTGATCTCGGCCAGGAGGCGTTCCTTGACCTGCACGCGGGTGCGGTCGACATCCACGGCTATCCGCGCGGCGAGTTCGTCCATGCGAGGTGCGAGTCCGTCTCGATACGCCCACGTCCGGATAGAGCGTTCATGGTCGCTGTTTGCCCACTCGTCCGCGAGGACCTCGGCGATTGCCGCAGCCTCACCCGCGTGTGGTGCGTCGTAGTCGAGGTAGGGCGGCGCAGCAGCGAGCGTGACAGCCCCCGTGGTGTCGAGGACGGGGTAGTCGAAGTGGTGCGACACGGTGTCGGCATCGGTGGTGGCGTTCTGGATGCGCTGCTCGACGGCATACAGCAGTGCAGTGTGCTCGGATTGCTGTTCACGGCGATCGACGAACACGGTTCCTCGTTTGAGCACGGGCCCGAGGTCTTCGATCGTGAGTTCGATGACCGCTTGGAGGAGCGGGTGGCCGGGGGCGAGAAGTGCCGCCTGTGTCTGATTCTCGGGGCGAACGTGTGCAGTCTCGAACGTGGCTCGTTCGTACCGCTCCGGCACAGGTGCCCACCGGTTGAGTCGGCGTGCCGTGTCGATGACGCGCTGTGGTATCCGCGTGATCTCGTATCGGCCCTTCTCGCGCCGACGGATACGGCCACCGAGGCGTTCGAAGGCGGGGAGGAAGAACGCCGCGATGTATCCGGGCTGCAGGCGTCGCTCGCGGGCCTTCTCCATCCGCTCACGGATCTCTTCGAGATTGAGCGAGGAGTACATCTCGGGGTGCAAGGCTCGTTCAGCGACCATGGTGTCGAGCCCGTGGGCGACGCTCGCGTCGATGACTCGGTCGAGCTCGGCCTTGCGTTCCGGCTCGTCGCCGTACCGGATCGCCTCGATCAGCAGTTCACGGAGCGACTTCTCCTGGAAAGCATCCGCGTCGCCGAGAACGTTGAACAGGTTGCCGTTGTACGCGATCGACATCTGGTCGATCTTCGACAGCAACCGCGTGAACACGTCCCCCTCGCGTGTGTCCTTCGCGACCATGTTCCACAAGTGGCACACTTCCCGCTGGCCGATGCGGTGGATGCGGCCGAAACGCTGCTCGATCCGGTTCGGGTTCCACGGCAGGTCGTAATTGACCATGAGGTGCGCCCGCTGCAGGTTGAGGCCTTCGCCCGCGGCATCCGTCGCCAGGAGCACGACGGTGTTGCGGTCGTAGGTGAACTGCTCGCGCGCCGCCTTGCGGTCTTCGCGGCGCGTGCCGCCGTGAATCGTGATGACCGACTCCGGGCGACCCAGCTGCGTCGTGATCTTCTGCCGCAGGTAGTCAAGGGTGTCCTTGTGCTCGGTGAAGATGATGATCTTGCGCGGTTCGCCCGAGTCGTCGTGCACGAGTAGCCGAGGTTCTGTAAACGCACCTACCTCTCGATGAGAGCTAGGAAGGCGGTGGCTGAGATGAGCCACGATCAGCAGGAACGAACCGCAGGCAATGAGCCGAACGACCAGGCGACGGCGCAGGCGTCGCCGTCGTTGCGGGCGGTGGTGTATGTGCGGATCAGTGATGATCCCGAGGGCACCGAGCGCGGTGTTGACCGGCAGGAAGCTGACTGCCGGGCGTATGCGGCAGCGCACGGGTGGGAAGTCGCCCAGGTGTACCGGGAGAACGACACGTCGGCGTTCAAGCAGCGCACGATCACACTCCCGACGGGTGAGCGGGTGCGGCGCGTGGTGCGCCCGGAGTTCCGCGCGATGTTGAAGCACCTCAGCGAGCAGCGCGCCGGGGTGATGATCGCCTACGACCTGGATCGGGCGGTGCGCGACCCGAGAGACTTGGAAGACCTGATCGACGCCAAGGTACTCAACGGCTTCAGCGTCCGCTCCGTGACCGGCTCGCTGAGGTTGGATACGGATTCTGATGTGGCGATGGCGCGGGTGCTGGTCGCGATGGCGAACAAGTCCTCAGCCGACACCGCCCGCCGTGTCGCTCGGGCGGCGAAGCAGCAGGCCATCGAGGGCACTTGGCATGGTGGGCAGGTGCCGTTCGGCTACCGCGCCGAGAACCACACGCTCGTGATCGACCCCGAGGCTGCCGAGTTGGTGCGGGAAGCCGCGCGGCGGGTGCTGGCCGGAGAGACGTTGTACCGGATTCTCACCGACTGGAACCGGCGGGGTATCCGTACGACGCACGGGTGCCGGTGGTCGGATCGGACACTCAAACTGGTGCTGCGCAACCCCTCGATCAAGGGGGTACGGGAGTATCGACCGTTGTTGCCGGACGGCACCCGGTCGAAAACCTCCCTGATGCAGACGACCGCCGCGTGGCCCGCGATCTTGGACGAGGACACCTGGCAGCAGGTCTCCGATGTGCTCGATGCCCGCAAGCAGGCCCGAAACTTCCATCAGCCCGGCAGTGGGGCGGCGAAACGGCTGTATCCGTTCTCGGGTCTGATCCGCTGCTCGACCTGCGGACGCGCCATGCTGCATCGCGGCCAGGTGTATCAGTGTGTGCAACAGGTGCCGGGCGGGTGCAACCGCTCGATCCGTTCCGGCGACCTCACCAAACTCGTGGAGGAAGCCGTGCTCGCGACGTTCGAGCAGATCACCCTCAACCCCGCCAAGCGCCAGTCTCCGGGCGCGGATCAGGCCGCACGAGTGGGGCTTGCCGCGACGCTCGATGCCGACCGGGAACGCCTCGCCCGGCTCGATGATGACTACTACGACGGGTTGATCGACAAGTCGATGTGGGTGCGGCAACGCTCACGGATCGCCGAACGCATCGAACGCACCCGCCGCGAGTACGCCGCCACGGTGCCGGAGCACACTGGCCCGTCGATTGATATGACGACCGTCGCACAGGAGTGGGCCGACCGTACCCCGATGTGGCAGCACCAGGCCGCCAGTCTCGTCCTTGAAGCCGTCCTCGTTCACGCCCTGCCCAGGGGGATGAACGGCGCGACACCGGCGAGGCGGCGCAATGAGACCGTCGAAGCGTTTCATGCCCGCCGTGAGGTGTACCGGGCGGGGATTCTCGCACATCGGGTCGAGTTCGTCTGGCGCGCCTAACGCCCCCGCGCCTTCGGCAGGCCGCAGAGGGCTTGCAGTTGCTCACGCACCCGTGGGTCAGCGATGACCGGAGGCAGGCCCTGCGCTGCGCGGCTCTCCCGCGCGAGGCGTGCGCCGAGTGGTTCGGGGGCATCGGTCGAGGCTGGTTCGGGCGTGGTTGTGGTGGTCTGCGTCGAGGTATCCATGTAGACAGGTACGACAGGCAAACCACAACATCTAGTTGTACGGGGTCAGGACGTTGGTTGCAGTCGGCTGATCGGGGGGTTGCCTCCGAGGGCTGAGTGGCGTCGTCCAGTGTTGTAGTGCTCGAGCCAGGGGTCAAGTGCTGCGGTGCGGTCGTCGTTCGAGGTGAACGGTTGCCGGTAGGCCCATTCGGTTTGCAGGGTCCGGTTGAACCTCTCCACCTTGCCGTTCTGCCACGGGCAGTGCGGTTTGATGAACTTCTGCCGGATGCCGTGCGCGCCGCAGACGCCGCGCAGCGACCATCGGTAGGCCCAGGCGTTGTCGGTGATCAGCCGCTCGATGCGGGGGATGCCGTGCGCGGCGAAGTAGCCGATGGCGCGTTCGAGGAACGCGGCGCAGGTCGGGCCCTTCTCGTCGGGGAGGACCTCGGAGTATGCGAGCCGGGAGTGGTCGTCGACGACGGAGTGCACGTAGTCGTAGCCGACGACGGTCTGTTTCCGGGCGGCTGTGGAGCCCATCGCTCTGCCGTGCGCCTTCCACCCGCCGCCGTCGGGGATGCGACCGAGCTTCTTCACGTCCATGTGCACCAGCTCGCCGGGCTGCTCGCGTTCATAGCGGACCGCTGTGGTCTTCGACGCGCGGATCCGCTCCCCGGTCATCGGGTCCAGATCGACCAGACGAGGCAGCCCGGACCGGGCGATGATGCGCGACACCGTCCGCGCCGGCACCCCGGTGCGGGCCGCGACCTCGTCACGGCCGACTCGTTCCTTCTTCCGGATCGCGACCACCGCCGCGGCCCTGGCATCGGGGGTGCGGTTGGCGACGTGGTGAGGCCGCGAGGAGCGATCGTAGAGACCGGCTTCACCCTCGGCGCGGTAGCGGTCCAGCCACCGCTTCACGCAGCGTCGGGACACGCCCATTGCCGCGGCGATATGCGCCTGCTTCCACCCGGCACCGGCACGATGGACGATGAGCAGCCTGCCGTGCACGGTCAAGCGGGCATTACGGTGGGACACGAGAACCTCCGAGTTCGTGAAGACGTCAGACATCTCCACTAAGCCTTGATCCACCGATGAGCCGTGGGGTTGAGCGGGCGCGGTGACGCAGAAATGCCCCTCTGATCAGGAAGAATAGTGATTGTCTAGACCGCTGTTCGACCGATCCGAGAGGCA
>Ga0207904_1000403_pt1 | contig 16735 bp, 17 predicted proteins | sample MalvirmetaMSP118_FD_184232 | JGI IMG/M metagenome (GOLD analysis project Ga0207904, IMG submission 184232) | Marine viral communities from the Deep Pacific Ocean - MSP-118 (SPAdes) | ecosystem: Environmental > Aquatic > Marine > Oceanic | place: Pacific Ocean | collected 2011-05-30 | reverse complement strand
AACAGGCCTATGATCAACATGCCCTGATCGCCAATGTTTCCACCTCCGATAGCCACGGGTTCACGGCGTTCGAGCGTTTCACCGATGCCGGCCCCATGGCGTTGTTGCCTCACGGCTCACCAATCCGGGCGGGAACCACTGCCGCGTTGGTCTGGACCCTGAGCAGTGGGGCACTTGAGGAACTGCTGTCGCTGAGTGATGAGGACAAGTGTCAGCGGCTTCAGCAACGGTTTGGCTGGCGTCTCGGGCGGTTTACCCACATCGGGGAATGCAGCCACTATCCGCTGACCTTGAAAACCGTGGATGAGGCGGTTCGCCCCGGTGTTGTGTTGGTAGGCAATGCGGCGCACACCCTTCATCCGGTTGCCGGTCAGGGCTTCAACCTGGCCTTGAGGGGGCTGACGGCTCTGGTTGAGCAGTTTCGTGTGGCGGTCGAGCAGCAGCAACCCCTGGGCAGCCTGGGAGTACTTAACGCTTACCAGATTCGTCATCGCCGGGACTGGCAACAGACAGTGCGGTTTTCCGACTCACTGATCCAGCTCTTCGGCAATCACTTGCCCCTGGTGACTACGGCCCGCGACGCTGGCCTGATGGGGCTGGATCTGTTGCCTGGCGCCAAGCGCTGGTTTGCTCGCCAGGCCATGGGCATGGGTGGGCGCCGGGCCGAACTTCGCACTCCTGACAACGCTTTCCCGGAACGTAATGACCATGAGTGAGCAACCGCAATTCGATATTCTGGTGGTCGGCGGCGGCATGGTGGGCTCGGCCCTTGCGCTGGGCTTGTCGCGGCAGGGCTGGAATGTCGGGCTGGTGGAAGGCGCCGACCGAAAGTCCTTGATGCAGGCCCCCGGAGAAGCAGCATCGGTGGAGGATTTCGATCCTCGCGTGAGCGCCATTTCGGTCGCCAGTCAGCGCCTGCTGGAACAGTTGGGGGTATGGTCGGACATAACCGCTGGTCGCCATTGTCCCTACCAGACGATGACCGTATGGGACGGCGATGGCACCGGTCGCATCCAGTTCGAGGCGGCAGAACTCCGGGCACCAGCATTGGGGACCATCATCGAGAATCGTCGAATTGTACGGGCATTGTTTGACGCCCTGGCCGATAGTACTGCGACTCTGATTGATGGCGTCAGGGTGAGTGGCTGGTGGCAGGATGAGCAGACGCGTGGCATACGCCTTGAAGACGGTCAGGCCATAGGGGCCAGGCTTGTAGTAGCTGCGGACGGTGCCCATTCCCGACTGCGCCAGTGGGTCGGGTTGCCGACCCGCGAGTGGGATTACGGCCAGCAGGCCATCGTATGCACCGTTCGAACTGCCCAGAGCCACGGCTTTACGGCCTGGCAACGGTTTTCGCCCACTGGGCCACTGGCGTTCCTGCCATTGCTGACGGAGTCCGGCGATGAGCATTTCTGCTCCATTGTCTGGTCCCAGGATACCGAAGAGGCCCGGCGCCTGATGGCGCTGGAGGATGATGTTTTCAAGGCGGAACTGGAGCGTGCGATAGAGCGTGAACTGGGCGCAGTGGATGTCGTTTCCCGTCGCCACGCATTTCCTTTGCGTCAACGCCACGCCAAGGAATACATTGCCACCGGCTTCGCGCTGGTGGGCGATGCAGCCCATACCATTCATCCCCTGGCCGGCCAGGGGGCGAATCTGGGTTATGGGGATGTTCGTGCATTGCTGGACGAACTGGCCAGTGCCCGGAGCAAAGGCATTGATCCAGACAACGAGCTTGTGCTGGCCCGTTACCAGCGTCGTCGCAAGGGTGAGAATCTCGCGATGATGGCGGCCATGGAAGGTTTCAAGCACCTGTTTGGCCGTGATGAGTTGACTGTGCGTTGGCTGCGCAATACCGGCATGCGCTGGCTGAACCAGCTTGGACCAATCAAGAACCGTATTGCGGCCGAGGCCATGGGGCTGGATGCCTGATCATGGCTTGCGGGGCGCACCACCAACGTAGTTGAACCAAAAGGAATTCGTTATGGCTGCCAGCAGTCTTCTCGTATTGATTGATGACATTGCCACGGTTCTGGACGATGTTGCATTGATGACCAAGGCAGCCACCAAGAAAACGGCTGGTGTGTTGGGGGATGACCTTGCGCTCAATGCCCAGCAGGTAACCGGTGTGAAACCCGCACGGGAGCTGCCGGTGGTCTGGGCGGTGGCGAAGGGCTCCATGCTCAACAAGGCCATTCTGGTTCCGGGCGCTCTTGCCATCAGTTTCTTCGTGCCCTGGTTGGTGATTCCCCTACTGATGCTGGGTGGCGCCTTTCTCTGCTTTGAGGGGTTTGAAAAAATTTCTCACCGGTTCCTGCACAGGCAGGAAGATGAGCAACACAAGGAAGAGCTCCACAACGCCCTCAAAGATCCCGACGCCGATCTGAAAACGGTTGAGAAAGACAAGATCAAAGGCGCGATCCGCACAGACTTTATCCTGTCGGCTGAAATCATAGCGATTACCCTGGGAACAGTCAGCAGTCAAAGCATCGGAATGCAGTTTATGGTGCTGACGGTCGTCGCGGTAATGATCACCATCGGTGTCTATGGACTGGTGGCCGGTATTGTGAAGCTGGACGATGGCGGTCTGTACCTTAGCCAGAAAGAAAGCCCGTTAGCCAGGCGAGTTGGGGAGGGCATCCTCTGGTTTGCTCCCTGGATGATGAAAGCCTTGTCAGTGCTGGGGACCATTGCCATGTTCCTGGTGGGTGGTGGCATTCTCACCCATGGGCTGCCGCCGGTGTCTGAAGCCATTCGTCATTTTGTCGAAGGTTTCGGTGGTGTTGGGCAGGCCGTTATTCCGGTGCTTGCGGACGGCCTTTTCGGCGTTGCGGTGGGGGCGTTACTGGTGGCGGTGATCACACTACTGACAAAGCTGTGGAAGGCGCGTTCGGTCTGAATTAAACGCAGGCATCGAAAAGGCGGCTGACCAGCACCGGTACGGCGGTTTCCACCCGAAGGATGCGGCTGCCAAGGTGTACCGCCTCGCAACCTGCCTCGACCAGTTTGTCGACTTCATAGGGAATGAATCCTCCTTCCGGGCCTATACACAGGGTGGCGGGCTCGTTGATCATGGCTGGGCACGGCGTGCGGGTGCCGGGGTGGGCGACAAGCGCCCGGGTGTTTTCCATAAGTGCCGGTAGTTCATCCTCCACAAACGGCTTGAACAGCTTGCGGATACGAACGCGGGGGAGGCGGGTGTCTCGTGCCTGCTCAAGCCCCAATGCCATGTTTTCCCTCAGGTTATCTTCTGAGAGCCACGGTGTTTGCCAGAAGCTTTTTTCCACCTTGTAGGCGTTTATCAGCCAGATGTCCTTAACCCCAAGGGTGGCGCAGGTCTGCAGCACGCGACGGAACATTTTTGGCCGCGGCATGGCGAGAATCAAGGTAAGGGGTATGGGAGCAGGGGGTGGGGTGGTCAATTCCACCTGTAGTACAGCCTCAGTATTGGTGAGCTGGAGCACTCGGCCCGTTCCAATCTCTCCGTCTGCCAGCCCCACAGGGACCAGGTCGCCTTCCGACACCTTCAACACTGAATTCAAGTGCGCCAGTCGGCGGCCTTTCAATATGGCTCTGTCTGCAGCCACGAAATCATCCGGGAATAATAGCGCCAGATTCATTCGTTGGAGGCATCCGTTGCGTCAGGTGATTCCACTTCCCGTCTGGCGAGTCGCCCAAACAGGATGCCCAGCTCAAACAGCAGCCACATGGGTAAGGCCAGTAGGGTCTGGGAGATGATATCTGGCGGAGTAAGCAGCATGCCGATCACGAAGCAGCCCACCACAATGTATGGGCGTTTTGCAGCGAGGTCCTCAGGCGTGGTGGCACCGGTGAGAATCAGCAGTATGGTGGCGATGGGAATTTCAAAGGCAACACCGAAGGCGAAGAACATTTTCAGTACGAAATTGAGGTAGCTGCTGATATCCGGCAACTCGACAATGCCTTCCGGGCCGATGGCGGTGAAAAATCCGAACACCAGTGGGAACACCACGTAGTAGGCAAATGCCGCCCCCAGATAGAACAGGACGACTGAGGTAAACAGCAAGGGGAACGCGAGTTTCTTCTCGTGGGCATACAGGCCCGGCGCAATAAAGCTCCAGAGCTGGTATAGAATCACCGGAATGGCCACGAAAACGGCCAACACCAGAGCCAGTTTCAAGGGGGCAAAGAACGGCGACGTGATGTCCGTTGCGATCATGGTCTGGCCGACGGGCAGCAAATCCCGCAAGGGTTGCGATATCAGCAGGTAGAGTTCGTTTGCGAACGGATAGATGGCGGCAAAGCAGATGATCACCGCCAACACCATTTTCAGCAGACGGTTGCGCAGCTCCAGCAAGTGTTCCACCAGCGGCATTTCCGGCTGGGTATCTTCGGGACGAGGGGCGTTTTTGCCGTCAGGCTGGGTTGTCATGAACGGTTATCCGGCGTGCTTTCCTGTTGTTTCGGGGTGCCATCGGCCGAAGGGTCGTGCGCCTTGTCATCTTCTCGCGGCGGACCCTCAGGGTCCAGAGAGGCATGGCCGGAGCCGTTGGCCGAGGTTGGGTCTTCCTCCGGGTCCAGCATGGGTTCCGTCTTGGGCTCTGACTGCGTGGCAATCCGCCGGGTTGCAGGCGCGGGCCGGTGTTTAGCCTTTTCGTCGTCGGACAGAACCATGTGCTCGTATTTCTTGGCCTCGTCCAGGGCGCCGCGAACCGATTTCTGCACATCATCCAGGCCGACATCGCCGGCCTTGCGCAGTTCTTCACGAAGTTCTTCCGCCTTGAGTTGGCGGTCGAGTTCCGATGAAAACTGGCTCACCATGCGACGGGCACCACCAATCCAGCGCCCGGCTGCCCGGGCTGCTGTAGGCAGGCGCTCGGGGCCGAGAACCAGTAACGCAATAACGCCGCAGATCAGCAGCTCGACAAAGCCGATATCAAACATTCAGCCCGTCTCAGCTGTGGGACTTGTCCCGTGGCTTCTCTTCGGCGCCGGCTTCATGGGCCTTCGCGTCGGACTCTTCTTCGATGGTGCCCGGGCTGTCGTCCTTCTTGTCGTCTTCGTTCATGGATTTCTTGAACCCACGAATGGCACCGCCCAGATCACCGCCGATGTTGCGGAGTTTCTTGGTTCCGAATAACAGGATGACAATGCCAAGTACGATTAGGAGTTGCCAGATACTGATGCCCATGACGGGACCCTCGTCTTAAGTTTCTGTTACGTTTGATTGTACGCCACTTCGGGGGGCTTCCGGAAACCCTCTTCGGGGGCTACCCGGGTTACTGATCCCGGGAGGCTTTCTCTTCAAGGCCAGACAGATCAAATCGGCTGGCGAGTTCGTCGATGACGTCCTTGGGGCCAAGACCTAACCGGGACAGCATCACCATGCTGTGAAACCAGAGGTCGGCGGTTTCATAAACCACGTCCCGGGTTTCGCCAGAGTGCTCCGCGTCCTTGGCGGCCAATAACGTCTCAGTGCACTCTTCCCCTACCTTTTCCAGGATTTTGTTGAGCCCTTTCTGATGCAGGCTGGCGACATAGGATGTCTCCGGGTCTGCTTCCTTGCGGGCTTCCAGCACCTGAGCCAGTTGCTCGAGAACGTCACTCATGGTTGCTACCTCCCTGTTTTTTGCCGTAAATAGCCTCGGGGTTCCGCAGAACCGGGTCGACGCTCGTCCATTGTCCGCCTTCCAACCGGCGATAGAAGCAGCTTCGTCGCCCGGTGTGGCAGGCGATACCGCCTTTCTGCTCGACCTTCAGAAGAATCACGTCCTCATCGCAGTCCAGCCGGATTTCCGAGATCACCTGCTGGTGGCCGGAGGTTTCCCCTTTGCGCCACAATTTTCCGCGGGACCGGGACCAATACACGGCCTGGCCTTCCTCGGCGGTCAGCCTGAGAGACTCTGCGTTCATCCAGGCCATCATCAGAATGTCGCCGGTAGCGGCATCCTGGGCAATAGCTGGTATCAGTCCATCTGTATTCCAGCGAATTTCCTTTAACCAGTCAGGCGCCCCGACTCTAGCGTTTGAATCTTGCATTTAGATGACGTCCGTCAGTTGTTTCGTTCACGGCCAACAACCAGCCAGGCCGCTGCGGCCAGTAAGGCCCAGCCATGAATGGGCATGGTCTGTGCCAGGGTGGCAAGGTCATGGTCGAGGCTCAGCCAGGCCACACCAGCCAGGGCGACTGCGGCCATTCCTCGTCGCCAGCGCCGGTCGGCCCGTGCACGGTTTTCACGAATAAGCTCCAGTGTAGCGCGACTGGGGTGGTCGTTGGAGCCCGTGTTGCGTAACTGCACCAGCGCGTCGTGTACCAGTTGTGGCATTTCCGGCGATTGCTCCAGCCAGGCAGGCAAATGGGACTGCAGGGATTTGATCAGGCCGGACGGGCCGATGCGTTTGCGCATCCAGGCTTCCAGGAAGGGTTGAGCGGTGCTCCACAGGTCCAGATCCGGGTAAAGCTGGCGCCCCAGACCTTCCACGTTCAACAGGGTTTTCTGCAGCAGCACCAGTTGCGGTTGCACCTCCATGTTGAAGCGCCGCGCCGTCTGGAACAGCCGTAGCAAAAAATGGCCGAAGGAGATGTCTTTCAGTGGTTTCTCGAAAATTGGCTCGCAAACGGTGCGTATGGCGGCCTCGAATTCATTGACCCGGGTGTCCGGTGGCACCCAGCCGGACTGGATATGCAGCTCGGCGACCTGGCGGTAATCGCGGCGGAAAAACGCCAGCAAATTGCGGGCAAGGTAGCTTTGATCATCCGGTGCAAGGGTGCCAACGATGCCGAAATCGATAGCAATGTATTTCGGGTCGGCGGGGTTGCTGACATCCACAAAAATATTGCCCGGGTGCATGTCGGCGTGGAAGAAACTGTCGCGGAAAACCTGGGTGAAGAAGATTTCCACCCCTTTTTCCGCCAGTACTTTCAGATTCACGCCGGCTTCACGAAGCGCCGGAACATCGGCAATAGGAATGCCGTGGATACGCTCCATCACCAGCACCGACTTGCGGGTGTAGTCCCAGTCGATGGAGGGGATATAAATCAGCGATGAGTTCTCGAAATTACGACGTAGCTGGCTGGCGTTGGCGGCTTCGCGCTGCTGGTCGAGTTCGTCATGAATGGTGGAGTCGTAGTCTGCCACTACTTCCACCGGGTGCAGCCTCCGGCCTTCCGACCAATAGCGTTCAAGCAGGCCGGCCATCATATACATCAATGCCAGATCCTGGCGGATGACCCGTTCAATGCCGGGGCGGATGACCTTGACCACCACTTCCCGGCCGTCAAGGAGAGTAGCGGCATGCACCTGGGCGACCGACGCAGAAGCCATGGGTTCGCGGGAAAACTCTGCAAACAGTTCCGAGACCGGTGCACCGAGGGATTTTTCAATAATGCTCTGGGCGGCATCGCCAGGAAAAGGCGGCACCCGGTCCTGCAGGTGCTTGAGAGAAAGCGCCATGTCGTCGGGAAGCAGGTCCCGGCGCGTTGACAGGATCTGACCGAATTTGACGAATACCGGCCCCAGCTCTTCAAACGCAAGGCGCAGGCGGTCCCCGCGGTCCAGCTTGGGTTTCGGGAACAGGTGCCAGGGGGCCAACAGGAAAAACACCTTCAGCGGAACAGGCAGTTCCGCCAGTGGTAGAAAGGTGTCCAGCCGGTAGCGGCAGAAAACCCAGGCAATGCGGAACAGGCGTTGCAGGCGCGTCACGGCGTCTCCGTTTGGTTTTGTTCTCTGGAATGCTCCAGCCGCTTGATCCTGGCTTCCAGGCGTTCAGTCTTCAGGTTCAGCCGGTCGATATCGGTAAACGTGGCTTCCAGCTCCCGGCGCCCAGGCAGGCTTCGGCTTTCCTCATGAATGTATTCTTCAACATTGGCGTTCAGGGATGTAAACGCCTGTCGGCTCCAGCGAACAGCCCCGCGAACGCGCTGGCCGATAAAATGCGCAGGCACATCACCCACATACCCGGCCATGGCGGCTTCCCAGTCAGGGTTGAGTTGGTCGATGGCGCGCTGGAACTGGTGCGCCATGGCGGTATCGCCAGTCACGTGAATGCGGCCTTCGCTGAAAACTCCGTCATCGCCGGTGGCCAGGGCGGCAAATGCCATGGGGCGGCCGGACAGGATCAAAGCAGGGGCTTCCGCCGGCTGGCTGGCAACCCGAATGAGATTCCCCGCCTGTTGCAGCGTCAGTGTGAGGCCGAGCCCGTCCAACGAAAACTGTACCGGCTCCGTGAGCGCTGACATCAGCGCCCGCCTGCCAGCGGGGTCCAGCGCCAATGCCCGGTTGAGCGCGCTCTCAATGATAGAGGTGGCGGCGGACAACAGGGTCGGGCCGGGAAACATCAGGGCTTGATTCCCACATGCAGGGCGACCACGCCGCCGGTCATGTTGTAGTACTTGCAGTTCACCAGGCCGGCCTCTTCCATCATCGCCTTGAGCGTATCCTGGTCCGGATGCATGCGGATGGACTCGGCCAGGTATTGATAGCTGTTGGAGTCACCTGCAATCAACTGGCCCATCAGCGGCAGCGCGTTGAATGAATACACGTCATAGGCTTTGCTGAGCAGAGGGTTCTTCGGTTTGGAAAACTCCAGCACCATCACCTTGCCACCGGGTTTCAGTACCCGGGTCATATCCCGCAGGGCCTGGTCCTTGTCGGTGACGTTACGCAGGCCAAAGGCAATGCTCACAGCGTTAAAGCTGTTGTCCGGGAACGGCAGGTGTTCGGCGTCCGCCTGTACGTATTCGATGTTGCCAGCGTAGCCACGGTCCATCAGCCGACCCCGCCCAACCTGCAGCATGGACGCATTGATGTCGGCCAGTACAACCTTGCCAGTTGGGCCGACCAGGTCGGAGAACTTCATGGTCAGATCGCCGGTACCACCGGCAATATCCAGCACCTGGTGCCCCTTGCGCACGCCGGAAAGCTCAATGGTGAAACGCTTCCAGAGGCGGTGGATTCCCATGGACATGAGGTCGTTCATCAGGTCGTACTTGCCGGCCACGGAATGGAACACGTCAGCGACCTGACCCGCTTTCTGGCTTTTCGGCACGTTGCGAAAGCCAAAATGGGTAACGTCGTCTTTTGGTGCTTCCGCCTGCGGCTGGTCGGTAGACGGTTGTTGCTCGCTCATGGGCCTGTCCTGTCAGAATCTGAACCCCGTATTCTAACGCTTGCGGGGGTGGCTACAAGTTTAATGCCGCCTTACACTATAAATTGCGTCCGAAATCCTGGAGATATCCGTTTCATGTCCACAATTGATGTACGCCGTACTCATTCCCTCGACAAAGAACACGCCCGTCAAGCGGCGGAAACCCTGGCTGAGGACCTGTCAAAGCAGTTCGATGTGAACTATCAGTGGGAAGGGGATCACCTCAAGTTCAAACGCAGTGGCGTTAAAGGCCAGTTGGAAATCACCGATAGCAATCTCCATGTTCATCTCGAACTGGGCATGATGCTGCGGCCGTTCAAATCGCGGATTGAGCAGGAAATCCACTCCCAGCTTGACCAGATCCTGAAGGCCTGAGTTCCCCTCTGTCGTTAAAGGTCACTCGGCAGCTCAAACGGTTTCGGGTGGCCGTCCAGGATGTTCTTCATGACCCGTTTCTCCCGTGTGACCAGCCGGTCAATCAGCAGGTCTACATCGTCCATTTTACGGAACGCGGAATAGCCCCGGTGCAGGAAGCTGTGCAGGTCGCTGAGGTCCGCCATTTCTGCGGGTGCCCGGCTCATTGATAGCAGCCAGCCAAGGGAGCGGTTACGCACATAGCGGTCGAGCTGGCGCCCCACTTCAGCCACCAGGGTAATCTGCCGTTCCCGCTGTTCCAGTTTCTGGCTGCGGCGAAAGATCTCGCAGTAGGCGTCGCTGGAAAGTTCGCGGGAAGAACAACCGTGTAAGTGGCAGAGTTCGGCCAGCTCGAGGTCCAGTTGCTGAGTGATCAGATTCAACTCCACCAGCCCGGCAAAGGTGTCCAGTAGGTTGTCCGGCAGCCACTTCACCATCTTCGGGAATACGCGGTCGATGTTGTCGTCGCGTCGGGTCATGCCGGCGGGGGCGTAGAGGTCCGTGAGCAGGAACTCCAGGCCGGTGTGATAGCCAGGGTGTCGATAGAGGTCCGCGTGGGTGGCCTTCAGGCGCTCCGCTTGCCAGTCCGCTATCCGGAAGGTGTGTTTCAGCAGGGGGTGGGTGGCTTTGTACTGGCGGAAATCGTGGTAGTCCAGCAGCAGCTGCTGCAACCGGCGGGCGCTGGCGGAATGGGTTGGGGTAGCGACTAGGCGCTCACGATACATGGGGGTGTGGCTCCACTGGACCTGCAATAGAAGCGCGCCAGTTTAGCGGAGCCGGAGCTTGAGTGCAGCTGTGCTAACCCTGGGCCGTTGCCGGCAGACTCTCAAATCCCGGCACCCATTCCTTGCTGTCGAGGGTGATAAAGTGGCTGGGTGCCTCGGTTTCGACAATCCGCATGGTGGTTGGGCTTTGGCGTGCACTGGCCAGCATGGCCTGTCGATCCAGTATTCTGTCCACAGCCGGTATCAGGAAGGTGCCGTAACGAACCTTACTGTATACACTGGTGTCTGTCCTCTCCATCCAGGCCATCAGGTTCTCAATGTTGCGAACAATGGTCAGGTGGTCCTTGGTGGCGGAAAACAGTTTACCCAGCAGCTGCTTCTTGCGTGGGTTCATCTTGCCGAAGAAAGTTTGGCCATAGGCGGAGGAGGGCGCGCTGTTTATCAGGCGAATCAGCCAGGGCCACATGCCGTGGCTCACCGGTTCGAGTACCGCAGTCACCAGTGCAGAAAGGCGCCCCTGGGGCAGCACGGGGGCTTCCAGCACCAATTCCACATTTTCATACAGTTCCGGCCATTGATTGATGGCTTCAAGAATGACAGCTCCGCCACGGGAATGGCCGTGCACGCGAATGTTGTCGGTATTCGGCAGATTCGCCAGCGCCTGATTGAGTATGCAGGCGTCGTACTCGATCGTGCCGTCGAGGTGTTTGATCGGCACTTCCCAATCCGGTGCTTCGGGCGTCACGCCGTTTACGGGAATATGATAGTTGCTGCAGGTCAGCAGGATCAGTTCGGTTGTCGGTGCTTCGTAGGCCTGGGTGAAGTAGCAGTGATTTTCCAGAAAACCGTGGACGCCAATCACGGTCTGTTCGGCCTTGCCGCTGTGATTGCGGACCGAAACAGCGCCAGTGCCGACGCGGTAGACTCGCCCTGAGAACATCTCCGAGTAGGCGCTATCGATCGGTTTTATCAGTTTTCGTACATGGCTCGCTTTCATGACTGCTCTCCTTCAGCACCTGATGCCTGCCTTTTTGGGTCTTTATGGGCGCTGGTACATTCAGTTGTACCGACTTCTGCCACCGCAGGTATTGGCACTGATTACTGTTTTTACGCTCAGTCAGGGCCAATAGACGTTTGGCGAACAGTGCGTAAAGGCACGTGCAGTGCCTAATAACCATTTCATCAAGCTTTATCCCGAGTATAGGGGGGAAAGGTTACTTCCGTGTAACTTTTTGTAACTCCGTGAGGTTGGCAGCCTTATGGAGCCTTCAGTGCTTGTCTGGCACAATGCGGCGTCAACTTTTCATTTCTTGCAGCATTTATCCGGGGACAGACAGGTTTGAGTCAAAAGGAATCGCATCTGCTGTTGCCTGTGGACTCGGCCTGGTTGGCTCTTGAGCGGCCCGACAACCCGATGACCATCACCGTCATGTTGCGGGTGGAAGGGCTCACGGAAGCCCGGTTGCTGGAATTCCTGCGTATTTACTGGCTCGCCTGGGAGCGTTTCCGCTATATACCGGTTCGCCGCGCCCCTGGCTGGTGGTGGGAAGAAGATCCGGTATTTTCGCTCCATCATCACCTGGAGGTGGTCGGCGGCCAACTGGATCGGCAGGCCTTGCAGGACTGGGTATCAGCAAGGTTGAACCAACCGTTGCCCACGTACCGTCCACTCTGGAAATTCTGGCTGCTTCCCGATGCCGAAGGCGGCGCAGCGCTCCTTCTGCGTATGCACCACTGCTACGCTGACGGGCTCTCTCTGCAGGGCATATTCGACCGCTTGTGCCCGCCGTCACCGCAACAGGCACCGGTGCTTTACGGTGCCTCGGAACAGGCGGATACCGGGCGCTGGGGAAGAGCCGCCAACGCCTGGTTGCGTGAGCTGACGGCCAGTGAGTGGCCGCGGGAAGAGGTTGGTCCGGGTGGCGACATACCCCGCAACGGCGGCACCGCCAGCCGCAATGCCCTGGAACGGGCAACCTGGAAAAGCCTCAAGCTGGTCAATGAACTCAGCCAGTTCCTGGTAGAGCCGGAAGACACGGATTCCTCACTCAAGCGGTCACTGCTGGGTCGTCGCCAGTGCCGCTGGTCGCAACCCGTCGAACTTGAACGCTTTCGACGGATTGCAACGCATACCGGCGTTACCATCAACGATGTGCTACTCAGTTGTGTGGCGTCTGCAGTCCGCAACCGGCTTGTTGCGGACGATACCGACATGGATGAGGCAGTGCTTCACGCGGCGGTTCCAGTGGATATCCGCAACCGTCTACCGGAAGGGGTAAAGCCGGAACCTGGTACTCTGGGCAATTATTTCGGAACCGTATTCGTGCCGTTACCGGTGGATGGTGAAAGCGCCCTGGAGCGGCTGTTCCGCATCAAGCATGAAACCCGAAAACTCAAGAAAAGTTGGCAGCCTGGCCTGTCCTGGGCGTTGACCGGCAGCGCGTCGCTGATTCCCGAAGCCTGGCGTCAGCCGGTAGCCGACCTGTTCTACCGCAAAGCCAGTGCGGTGGTGTCCAATGTCCCCGGTACCCGGGAACAACGCTACCTGGCCGGTTGCCGCATTCTGGAACAAATGTTCTGGGTACCCCAGGCCGGGGATATCGGGCTCGGCGTCAGCATTGTCAGTTACGCCGGCCAGGTCCAATTTGGTGTGGTGGCCGATGAGGCTGTCATGGCCGATCCCGAGTCCTTCCTGGATGACTGCCTGCAAGAGTTGGAATGCTTCCCTCTCTGACGGGTCGTAGTTCCAAAGTCCTGTTTTTATAGCCTCCTAAAAGATCAGAAAACCTGCCCCCTTGGCGCATTTTCCACCCCCGCTGCTTCACCGACCATTGAATTCAGGCGAAAGAATGCGCCTGAGACACGGGTAACCACCCGCTGCTCAACACCCAGATCCAATAAAAACCGGGGGAGTTTATGAACAACAACAATTTCCGAAAGTCAGGGCTGGCGATTGCAATGGCTGGTGCGATGTCGGTCAGCGCCGGCGCAAACGCGGCCATCGAAGTGTACAACGAAGACGGAACCAGCTTTTCCGTGGATGGCTATTTCAACGCCTTCTATGTCAATCGTGACGACAAGCTGAACGACACCCGCAATTCCGACGTTAAAATGGGGTTCCTGCCCAACACGATCGGTTTCAACTTCAGCAAGGAGATGGGCGACCTGACCCTGGGTGGCCGGTCTTCGTTCTGGTCCACCATCAACGACAGCCTTCAGTCACCGACGGATACCGCCATCGATGTGCGTCAACTGTACGCCACGGTAGACGGATCTTTCGGTCAGGTTCTGATTGGTAAGGATTTTGGTTTGTACGCCCGCTCCAACATCTTCCTGGACGAAATCCTGATGGGTTTCGGTTCTCCGGGTGCGTCAACTGGCGTCTCGTTTGGCAACATACGCACGGGCTATCCTTACCCCAATCCCTCTGCCCAGATTACCTATCGGACCCCGGATATGGGCGGTTTGAAGGTGGCCGCTGGTATTTTTGAACCTGCCAACACCACACCGGGTGCGGAGTCAGAACAGTCCGCGCCGCGTTTTGAAGCAGAGGTTACCTACAGTGCGGACCTGAATGGCCTGGCGTTGACAGGCTGGGTAAATGGTCGCCATCAGAGCTCTGAGAACGCAACCACGGAAGTGGATAGCCAGGGCCTTGGTTACGGCCTTAAAGCCTCTGTTGCAGGGCTGTCGCTGACGGCTTCTGGCTTCACCTCCGAGGGCGACGTTCCGGTATTGCTGACGGATGCGGCCCTGGCTTCGGAAGAGGACGCCGACGGCTACCTGCTTCAGGGGTCTTATACCCTTGGCGCCAATCGTTTGGTGCTGTCCTACGGTGAAACGGACTCTGACCAGGGAAATTTTGAAACCGAGAACACCTCGGTCGCGGTCTTCCATGATGTAAACAGCAACTTCAAGCTGGTTGCCGAATACAACATGTTCGAGCAGACCACGAAGTCCACCGGCGCGGATGCAGCAGAATTCGACACCCTGGCGCTGGGTGCTGTGATCACGTTCTGAGTGTTTGAAGAGTGCCCCGGCACCGGCAAGGATTCCTGGTGCTTGGGCCTTGCCCCTAAGACTAAAGTGCCGGTTTGCTTTACCGCAAACCGGCAGCGCCAGCAGGCATTGATTCAGGAGGGTTTTTAATCAATGGCTTACGATCACTTTGGCGCGCCAATTAAAAGCACTGAAGTCGCATTGGCTCCGTTTGCGGATTCCGTAGAATCGAGTGAAAGCCACTCGGTTTCGGAGCGCGTATCCATGAAACCCGTTACCACGCTGCCAGCTGTTCGGGTAGCCAGCTCCCATGTTCGTGACCCGATGCTGGCCGCCACCAATCTTGCCAGCGAGCTCAATCATGAACACCTGGGTTGTGTCCTGTTTTTCTGTTCCGCTGAATACGATCTTGGCCGTCTGGGCATTGCGCTTGAACACGTCTTTGACGGCGTGCGGGTCAGTGGTTGTACGTCTGCGGGGGAGATAACACCGGAAGGTTACGGCCGGGGTTGTATCACCGCCATTGGTTTTGACCGACGGTATTTTTCCATTGAATGCGCCCTTATCAGTGAGCTTGAGCATTTTACCCTTCATGACGCTCAGGGGGTCATTGATGGCCTGCTGTCCACCTGCCGTGATGCTAGCCTGGCATCGGTCAAGGGCAACACCTTTGCCATAACCCTGCTGGATGGACTGTCTAGTCGGGAAGAGCTGGTGCTGGCGACACTGAATGCCGCGCTCGGCACTATCCCACAGTTTGGCGGGTCCGCGGGCGACGACGAGCGCCTGGCCAATACTCACGTGTTTTTTGAGGGCCGCTTCCATACCGGGGCTGCCACCGTGATGCTGGTCAATACGCCGTTGGACTTCCGGGTGTTTTCCACGCACCACATGCAAGCCCGCGAAGAAAAACTGGTGGTTACTCATGCGGACGCGAAGAGCCGGACAGTGTATGAGTTGAACGCGGAACCGGCAGCGGAAGCATACGCCCGTGCAGTGGGCGTGGCGGTGGACGAACTCGACCGTAAGGTGTTCGCGCTCAGACCGATGGGGGTGAGGATCGGGGGGCATTATTTCGTGCGCTCTGTGCAGCGGGTGAACGCCGACGGGAGTCTGACGTTCTACTGCGCGGTGGAGACTGGCATCGTGATGACCGCCATGGAGCCCGGCTCGCTTCTTGACAGTGTACGCACACAAATTGAAGCGTCCGAGCGGGTCGTGGGGCCGCCGCTGGTCACCATAGGCTGCGACTGCTTTCTTCGTCGCCTGGAGGCGGAATTTACCGGTGTGGTGGACGAAGTGTCGGACTTCCTGCGCCACCATAAAGTGATCGGATTCAACACCTACGGTGAACAGTTCGATGGCATGCATATCAATCAGACGTTTACGGGGGTGGTGATTGGTCAGCCCGATGCCGGTTACGGTCATAGCTGAGTCTGATCCCGACGACCGCAGGGATCAGCGGATTGCCGAGCTGGAGGCAGAGAACGAACGCCTCCGAAAAATACGGGACGCACTGATTGTTCGAGTGGAATCCGGCTCGGCCCACAAACCCGAACCCTATGCGGCGTTTGAACACTCTGTGGTACTGGCGGAACAGGTACGGGAGCGCACGGAGGCGCTCAACCAGACCATGGACGAACTCAAGCACAGCAACAAGGCCTTGAACCGGGCCCGCGAGGAGGCTGAAACCACTCGCCAGCGCCTGGCGGACGCCATCGAAAGTATTGCTGACGGATTTGTGCTTTTTGATCATCAGCACCGTCTTATCCAGTGCAACAGCCGGTTCCGCAGTTACTGGACCTATGCCCATCTGGACGTTCCTCCTCCTGGCACATCAATCGCAGATGTAAAAGCTATGGCGATCAATTCCGGGCTGGTGGTCGAGGAGCATGTGAATGAGTCCTCCGAAGGGGCGGTGTTCCTGCTGTCGAATGGCCGTTGGGTACAGATGACGGAAAGGAATACCCGCGAGGGCGGGCTGGTTGTTCTTTATTCTGACATCACCGACGTCAAGAACAGTGAAATGGCTCGCCGAATCAAGGCGCTTGAAGAGAGTGAGCGCTGGATCCGCGTGGTGACGGACCATGTGCCCGCACTGATCGCCTACGTGGGTGCGGACATGACCGTGCAGTTTTGCAACAAGGTTTATGAAGCCTGGTATGGCCGCAATGGCGAGTCTCCACTCGGTAAACACCTGGAGAATATTCACCAACCTGAGCTTTACCAACGGCTAATGCCTCATATGCAGGCCGTGCTCAGGGGTAACAGCGTTAACTTCGAATTCGAGGAAACCAACGACACCGGAGAGACCCGCTACATGCTCCGCGCCTACGTGCCCAACGTGGACGAGCAAGGGCAGGTCATCGGGTTTTTTGTGCTGATCCGGGACATTACCGACCGCCGCAAGACCGCGTTGGCACTGGAGCAGGCGTACGATAATCTGGAACGGCGGGTGAAAGAACGTACGG
>Ga0207904_1000402_pt1 | contig 16743 bp, 12 predicted proteins | sample MalvirmetaMSP118_FD_184232 | JGI IMG/M metagenome (GOLD analysis project Ga0207904, IMG submission 184232) | Marine viral communities from the Deep Pacific Ocean - MSP-118 (SPAdes) | ecosystem: Environmental > Aquatic > Marine > Oceanic | place: Pacific Ocean | collected 2011-05-30 | reverse complement strand
GGCGGCGCGGGCCAGCTCCTCGGCGTCGTGCACCTCGATCAGCGCGTCCATGCCGAGGTTGTGGGCCGTCTCCACCAGCCGCAGCGCGGTGGCGTCGTCGACCGCCGCCATGATCACCAAGATCGCGTCGGCGCCCCAGGCGCGGGCCTCGAACACCTGGTAGGTGTCGAACATGAAGTCCTTGCGCAGCACCGGCAGCTTGCAGGCGGCGCGGGCGTCGCGGAGGAATTCCGGCGCCCCCTGGAACGACGGCTCGTCGGTGAGCACCGACAGGCAGGTCGCGCCGCCGGCCTCGTAGGCGGCGGCCAGCGCGGAGGGGTCGAAGTCCTCGCGGATCACGCCCTTGGACGGGCTCGCCTTCTTGATCTCGGCGATCAGCCCCGGGCGGCCGGCGGTGACGGCGGCCTCCAGCGCGGTGCGGAAACCGCGCGGGGCGGGGGCGTCACGCGCCAGGTCTTCCAGCGCGGAAAGCGGACGCACCTCTCTCGCGGCTTCGATCTCTTGGCGCTTGTACGCTTCGATTTTGGTCAGGATATCGGTCATAGGTCACTCGTTCGATGACGTCACCAGCCTGCCGAGAACATCCAGCGCGCGGCCGCTGTCGATGGTTTCCGCCGCAAGCGCCGCTCCATCCTGGAGCGTGTCGACCCGGTCGGCGACGATGAAGGCGGCGGCCGCGTTCATCAGAACGATATCGCGGTACGCGCCAGCTTTCCCCTCAAGCACGTCGCGCAGGGCTGTGGCGTTTTTGTGAGCATCGCTTCCAAGAAGCGCCTCGAGGGGCCAGCGCGGCAGGCCGGCGTCCTCGGGACGGACGGTGAAGGTGCGGACCTCGCCGTGCTCGACCGCGGCCACCTGGGTGTCGGTGGTGACGGTGATCTCGTCGAGCCCGTCGCAGCCGTGGACCACCCAGACCTTCTCCGAGCCGAGCTCCTTCAGCGCATGGGCGATCGGCTCGACCCAGCTGCCGTCGAACACGCCGACCAGCTGGCGCTTGACGCCGGCCGGGTTGGAGAGGGGCCCCAGGATGTTGAAGATGGTGCGGGTGCCGAGCTCCACCCGGGTCGAGCCGACGTGCTTCATGGCGGCGTGGTGGGCGGGGGCGAACATGAAGCCGACGCCGGTCTCGCGGACGCAGCGGCCGATGCCCTCGGGCCCGAGCTCGATGTTGATGCCGAGGGCGGCCAGCACGTCGGCGGCGCCGGACTTCGACGACAGCGCGCGGTTGCCGTGCTTGGCGACCGGGATGCCGGCGCCGGCGACCACGAAGGCGGTGCAGGTGGACACGTTGTAGCTGCCCTTGGCGTCGCCGCCGGTGCCGACGATGTCCATGGCGCCCTCCGGCGCCTCCACGCGGAGCATCTTCTCGCGCATGGTCTCGACCGCGCCGGCGATCTCGTCGATGGTCTCGCCGCGCACGCGCAGGCCGAGCAGCAGGCCGCCCATCTGCGAGGGCGTGGCCTCGCCCGACATCATGATGTCGAAGGCCCGGCGCGCTTCCGCGCGGTCCAGCGCCTCACCCTGGGCGACCTTGTTGATCAGGCCCTTCAAGTCGGACATCGACCGCTCTTCCCTCCGTGGCTGGTCCGCGAAAGCCGGTGCATTCCGAGGCTTGTCCCGCCGGTGGCCGATCCGGACGGCCAACGGCGCCGATGGTCCGGATCGTGCCGACGAAGGGCCGCGAACGCCAGCCCAAAAGCACCGGCCCGGTCACGCGCCGGGAGGCGCGCGGCCGGGGTCATGACGTCAGGAGCCGGCGCGGCCGGCCGGCACGCCGACGATCTGGTTCAGCATCTGCTGGTTGACCTCGACGCCGCGCTCGCGCTCGAGCGCCGTCACGTACTCGCTGACGAGCGCGTCGCCGAGCGACCGCTGCAGGCGCTGACGGGCCGGCTCGTTGTCGGAGGCCTCGGCGAAGAACGCCGGCTTGTTCACCGCCGTCACCTGCAGCACCAGGTGGCTCTGGTCCTGCGCGGTGACGTCGGCGACGTGGCCCTGGGGCCCCGCGAACGCGGCGGAGACGGCGGCGGCCGGCAGGCCATCGACCGTGCCCTGGCGCTGGAACGGCGGCGAGACCTGCAAGGTGGCGCCGATCGATTCGGCGACGGCTTCCATCGGCTCGCCGTTGCGGACGCGCTCGGCGGCCTTCTGGGCGACGTCGCGGGCCTGGGTCCGCAGCTGGTCGGCGGTCCACGCGGCGATCACCGGGCCGCGAACCTCGTCGAGGGCGCGATCGCGGGCCGGCGTCACGTCGGCGACCCGGTACCAGACATAGTCGGCCTGGGCGACCTGGACCGGCGGATTGTCGACGCCGACCTCGGTGGCGAAGGCATCGGCCAGAAGCTCGTCCTGGGCCGGCAGCTCGACCGGCGTGCCGTCCGGCGCCTCGCCGGCCTGGCTGACGCTGGCGATCTCGCGCAGCGGGATGTTGAAGCGCTCGGAGACCTCCTGCATCGTCGCGCCGCCGGCGAAGGCGTCCTCGATGGAATCGTAGAGGTCCAGCACCTCGCGCCGGGCGTCGTCGGCGGCGATCTCCTGGCGGATCTGGGCCTCGACCTCGGCAAAGGGCTGCCGGTTGGCCGGCACGATATCGGTGACGCGCACCAGCACGGTGCCGAAGCGTCCGTCGACCAGCGCCATGCCGGGACCGGTCATGGCGAAGGCTGCCTCGGCCACGGCCGGATCGATGATGTCGTCGCGGGCGACGGAGCCGAGATCGACGTCGTCCACGGTCCGGCCGGCCTCCTGGGCGATCTGCTCCATGGAGGTGCCGTCCTGCAGCGCCTTCTCGGCCGCCTCGGCGCGGGTACGGTCATCGAAGATGATCTGCTGCACGTTGCGCTTTTCCGGCGTGCCGAAGCGGCCGGTCTGGCGATCGTACTCGGCGCGCGCCTGCTCCTCGGTCACCGCCGTCGGGTCGGCGAGGGTGTCGGGATTGGCGCGCAGCAGCGTCAGGGTCCGGTATTCCGGAGCGGCGAACTGGGCCTTGTTGCCGTCGTAGAATGTCGCAAGCTCTTCGTCGGTCGGATCGGCGATGGCCGGCAGGTCGTCGCGGTTCACCGCGAAGTAGGCGACCGTCCGCTCTTCGTTGCGGAACTCGTTGACCGCCTCGAGGTACGGCGTCGGCACGGCGAGGCCGCCGAACAGGCCGTCGACCAGCTGGCGGCGGTCCATCCGCTTGCGCTCGTCCTCGATGTAGGCGTCCTCGGTCATGCCGTTGGCCGCGAGGATCTGCTGGAAGCGGTTGCGATCGAACTGGCCGGACACGCCCTGGAAGGACTGCTCGGAACGGATCTGCTCGGCCACCCGCTCGTCGCCGACGTTGAGGCCGAAGGTCTTGGCGGCGTCCGTCAGCAGCGCATCGGTGGCCAGCGACGACAGGATCTGCTGGGGCAGCCCGTACTGGATCGCCTCGTCCGCCGGGATGGGGCGGCCCATCTGCTGGCTCAGCCGCTGGATGGCGCGCTCGTAGTCCCGCTGGAACTCGACGGCGGTGATCTCGGTGTCGCCGACCTTCGCGAGCTGGTTCACGCCGAACCCCCGGAAGATGTCAGCGATTCCCCAAATGCCGAAGCTGACGACGAGAAGGGCGATGAAAATTTTGGCGACCCATGTACCGGCGCCGCGCCGCATTTGCGTTAGCATCTGGAAAAGTTGACCGTTTGAGGGTTCGAAGGGCTTCGTCGAGGTCGCGGATCATAGAAAGCGCGACCCCGCCCGGCAAGCGTGTGGACTTTGCCTCGCCGAGGGTTTTTCCTGCGCACCTGATGTGGGCCGATCCGCGGCCGGGCACAATGCATTGGTAGGAGAGTTTCGCGTGACGTCCACGCTTATCGCCGGCAACTGGAAAATGAATGGTCTCGCCAGCTCCATCGCGGAGCTCGAAGCCGTGATCGCGGGCCGCTCCGAGGTGCCCGATACGGTCGGGCTGCTGCTGTGCCCGCCCGCGACGCTGGTCGCGGCGTTCGCGATGCGCGCCAACAACACCGGGGTGTCCATCGGCGGCCAGGACTGTCACACGGCGGAAAAGGGCGCGCATACCGGCGATATCTCGGCTGAGATGCTGGCGGATGCCGGCGCGGATCACGTCATCGTGGGTCACTCCGAACGGCGCGCCGATCACGGCGAGACCGACGAGGTGGTCAATGCGAAGGTGAAGGCGGCCTGGCGCGCCGGGCTCGTTGCCATCGCCTGCGTCGGCGAGACGGAGGCCGAGCGCGACGCCGGACGCACCCTCGACGTCGTGCGCACCCAACTCGCCGGCTCGTTGCCGGACGGGGCGACGCCGGCCAGTCTCGTGGTCGCCTATGAGCCGGTCTGGGCCATCGGCACCGGCCGGACGCCCACCGTCGATGACGTGGCCACGGTCCACGCGGCGATTCGCGAGACCCTGGAAGAACGGTTCGGAGCGGACGGCAAGGCGATCAAGATTCTCTACGGCGGCTCGGTCAAGCCGGACAACGCGGCCGCGCTGCTGGCCGTCGACCACGTGAACGGCGCGCTCGTCGGTGGCGCCAGCCTGAAAGCGAGCGACTTCCTGGGGATTGCCCGGGCGGGATAGCTCCGGGATCCGGACCACGGGACGGGGAACGGCGGAACCGGCTCCCGTCCCGCCGCATTGACTGGGCAGGAGCGGTGCGGCGGCGCGTCCATCGCGTCCGAACCACCTGACGCGCCGGCCAGGCTCATCGTCATTCAAGGGAGTGCCCGCGCCATGCAGGGTCCACTGGTTCTGATCCCCGGTCTCGCCTGCACCGAGCTCCTGTTCGAACCGGTGGTGCATGCGCTCGAAGGACGGATCGACATCCACGTCGCCGACGTCCGAGGGCCGGACACCATGGAGGGGCTCGTCGAGCAGGTGCTGTCGGAAGCGCCGCCCTATTTCAGCCTGGCCGGGCTCTCCATGGGCGGCTACATCGCCATGGAAATCGCGCTCAAGGCGCCGGCGATGGTGAGCAAGCTCGCGCTCCTGGATACCAAGATCCGGCCTGACATCGAGGCGGAGAAGGACGCCCGGCGCGCCCTCATCGAGCGGGCCCGCGCCGGGGAGATGGACGAGATCGTCGAGATCCTGATCACGCGCCTGCTGCACCCCGACAACGTCGACGACGTCGAGATCGGCCGGATCATCCGCATCATGGCCGAAGAGACGGGTCCGGAAGCCTTCATCGCTCAGGAAGAGGCGCTGCTCGGCCGCCGGGACATTTCCGGGCTCGTGGAACAACTGGGCGTAGAGACCCTCATCATCGTGGGCGATTCCGACGTCATCACGCCGCCGGATGCGGCGGAGGAGATGCATGAGGTGCTGGCGCACAGCCAGTTGCTGACCATTGAGCGGGCCGGCCATCTGACGACGCTGGAGCAACCGGAAGCGGTGGCCGAGGCGCTCGCCGATTTCCTGCAACTGCCGCTGACCTGAGGCGCGGCCGGGCGACGGGGCGGGGGCATCCATGGCTTGGCGGGCACTTTCGACGAACGAAGCCGAGGCTCATCCGCTCTACGGCGTGAGCGGGTGGTTGCGGGTCATCCTGGCGCTCATGGTGCTGGGGGGAGTGGCGGCCATCGCCGAACTCGCGCTGCCGGTTCCGGCAGGCTATGCGGCGCTGTTCGGCGCACACGCCCGGGAGGTCGCCCGCTTCGACGCCGTGGCGGCGCTCATCCTGGCCGGGGTCGCGCTTCTCGGCTTCGCCCGCGCGCCGATCTTCGGGGCGATCATCGTGCCGGTGCTGGCCGTGCGCTATCTCGCGGTGCTGCTGGCCGCGGCGACCTTTCACCTGCGCGGACCGACCGGCTCCCGGCTGTCGCCGACGTTCACCGGCGAGGTGATGACCGGAGCGATCTTCATCGCTGTGGCGCTCGCCGGCGTCGCGTGCGTGCTGCTGTGCGCCTACTTCGTCCGCTCCGCCCGGGTGAACGTCACCTACCGGCATCGCGTCCGAGCGGCCCCGGGCGATCCGCCCGCCGGGCCGGACCCGTGGGCCCGGGTGCGCGAGCCCGCGCCGACGCGCGGCGAGGCGCCGTCAGGCTCCTGACGTCACGACGTTCGCGTTCGGCCACCACAGGGGCGTGCCCGCCCGAGCCCAGCGCCCTCAGACGTCGAGGGCGTCCAGATCGGCGAACTCGGCGTGTTCCTGGATGAAGGCGAACCGGGCCTCGGCCTTGTTGCCCATCAGCCTGTCGACCAGATCGGTGGTTTCCTCCAGGTCCTCGTCGACCACGACGCGCAGCAGCGTCCGGGTCTTGGGATCCATGGTGGTCACCTTGAGCTGGGCCGGCAGCATCTCGCCCAGGCCCTTGAAGCGGCCGATATCGACCTTCTTCTTCGCGTCGAACTCCTCTTCGAGCAGCTGCGCGCGGTGGGCGTCGTCACGGGCGTAGAGCGTCTTGGTGCCCTGGGTCATGCGGTAGAGCGGCGGGGCGGCAAGGAACAGCCGGCCGCCGTGAATCATGCCGGGCATCTCCCGGTAGAAGAAGGTGATCAGCAGCGCCGCGATGTGGGCGCCGTCGACGTCGGCGTCGGTCATGATGACGATGCGCTCGTAGCGCAGGTCCTCGAGCCGGAACGATGCCCTGGTGCCGCAGCCGAGCGCCAGCATCAGATCGGCGAGCTGCTGGTTCTGGGCGAGCTTGTCGCGGCCGGCGCTGGCGACGTTGAGGATCTTGCCGCGCAGCGGAAGCACGGCCTGGGTCGCCCGGTTGCGCGCCTGCTTGGCGGAGCCGCCGGCCGAGTCGCCCTCGACGATGAAGATCTCCGTGCCGGATGCCTGGCCGGTGGTGCAGTCGGCGAGCTTGCCGGGCAGCCGCAGCTTGCGCGTCGCGCTGCGGCGCTGGACGTCGCGCTCCTGCTTGCGCTTCAGGCGTTCGTCGGCGCGCTCGATCGCGGTGTCGAGGAGCTGGGCGGCGCGCGCCGGGTCCTCGGCCAGCCAATGGTCGAAGGAATCGCGGACGGCCTGCTCGACGATGCGCACGGCCTCGCCGGAGGCCAGCCGGTCCTTGGTCTGGCCGACGAACTCGGGCTCGCGGACGAACACCGACAGCATGCCGGCCGACAGCGCCATCAGGTCGTCGGCGGTGACCTGGGCCGCCTTCTTCTGGCCGATGCGCTCGGCGTGGGCCTTGAGGCCCTTCAGGAGGGCCGCGCGCAGGCCCTGTTCGTGGGTGCCGCCCTCAGGGGTCGGCACGGTGTTGCAGTAGGACTGCAGGAAGCCGTCGAACAGCACGAAGCCGACCGCCCATTCCACGGCGCCGTGGCGGCCGCTTTCGCCGGAGCGGCCGGAGAACACGCCGTCGACGGCGCGGCGCTCGCCCTTGATGCGTTCTTCCAGATAGTCCGACAGGCCGCCGGGGAAGCGGAACACCGCCTCCTGGGGTACGTCGTCGCCGCGCACCAGCTCGGGCGAGCAGCTCCAGCGGATCTCCACGCCGGCGAACAGATAGGCCTTGGCGCGGGCCATCCGCAGCACCCGGGCGGCGTCGAAGTGGAGGTTGGGGCCGAAGATCTCGGTGTCGGGCAGGAAGCGGACGGTGGTGCCGCGCCGGTTCATCACCTCGCCGCAGTCCTCGACCGGGCCGACCGAATGGCCGCGCTCGAAGCTCTGGCGGTAAAGGCGCCGGCCGCGCGCGACCTCGACATCGAGGCGGGAGGAGAGGGCGTTGACGACCGAGACACCGACGCCGTGCAGGCCGCCGGAGGCCTCGTAGGCCTTGGAGCCGAACTTGCCGCCGGCGTGCAGGGTCGTGAGGATCACCTCCAGCGCCGAGCGGTCGGGAAAGCGCGGATGCGGCTCGACGGGAATGCCGCGGCCGTTGTCGGCCACCGACAGGCTGCCGTCGACGTCCAGGTGCACCTCGATGCGGGTGGCGTGGCCGCCGACGGCCTCGTCCATGGAGTTGTCGAGCACTTCGGCGAACAGATGGTGCAGGGCCTTGGCGTCGGTGCCGCCGATGTACATGCCCGGGCGGCGACGGACCGGCTCCAGCCCTTCCAGCACCTCGATGTCGGCCGCCGAATAGCTGGCGTCGGTCTCCTGGGGCAGGGGCGTCGTGCGGCGCGCGCCGGCGGCCGGGCGCGAGCTGCGCCGCGGCTGCGGCGCGCTGACGGGCTGCGCGGCGGGGCCGGAGGGCACGCTGTTGAACAGGTCGTCGCTATTCGACATGGGCAGTCGGTTCCAGTTCGAAAGGGGCGTGGTCCGGGAAGCGAATCACGTGGGGAAGTCTCGCACGGTCCGCGCCGGAGGCGAACCGGTGCCGGGGCGGGGTCCACGCCCGGCGGCAGCTGGCGCCCGGGATGTCGCCCGCCGCGCGCCCGATGGCAAGTCCCCGAGCGGGCAGCGAGGGGGCGGCGGCGGACCAACCGGAGGAGGGGGAGGCGGCGGCGCGCGCAATTGCGCCACGCATCGGGCGGGCGACCATGATGCCGCCGCGCCGCCGCCACAGCTTGTGATCTGTTTGCAACAGCTCGACGACTGCGATGCGCGCGGCAGCGTCGGCGGGTGGTATTCGCCGCCTTTGTGCCACAAACCAAGCCGACCGGTGATGGCGAACAACGGCCGGACGTCTTTCGGGACGCGACCCGGCCGCCGAAACGACTTCACGTTTCGCAAGACGAACGAAGGTCTCGATGGTGTCGGTCCCCCACAGCGAACGGATGAAAAGCCTCGACGGCCGCCGCATCGCGGGCCCGGAGCGGCGCGTCCTAACGTCGGGCCAGCCTGCGCGAGGCGCATCGGGTGCGCTCGGCCGTACATTTGCCGAAAACGGCTCGCATCTAGGGATGGCCCGCCGCTCGTGGCTTGGCGCGATGGACCGCTTCCGGGCGCGCGCCGCGACGCCGCCGGAGATCGGCGCCAACCGGACCGGCGGCACGCGGGCGGGCACGCAGCGGATGGATATGCGGTCGGTCGGACCGCGGGGAGAGCGGCACGGCCGGTCCCCGGAGTTGATGCGGAAACGGGTTGCTATGCGCACCTACGAGTACGTCGCCTGCGCCATGGTCGCGGGCGTTTTCCTGACCCTGCAGACGGCCGATCTGCGCGCCGCCGACGCGAAGGCGCTGGAGCAGGTGCCGAAGACGTCGCTGATCGACACCTTCCGGGACGGCGTGCGCGCCTACTACCGCGGCGACAAGGCGGTGGCGGTGGACAAGCTGCGCACCGCCGCCGAGAGCGACCACACCATGGCCCAGTGGAAGCTCGGCCGGATGTACGCAGACGGCGACGGCGTCGACGAGGACGACCTGAAGGCGTTCGAGTATTTCAGCCGCGTCGCCAACGCCCACGTCGACGAACTGCCGAATTCGCCGCAGGCGCCGTTCGTGGCCGACGCGCTGATCGAGCTCGGCGACTACTACCTGACCGGCATCAAGGACAGCGCGGTCAAGCCGAACGTCGAGCGCGCCCGCAACCTCTACACCTACGCCGCCTCCTATTTCGGCAACTCCCAGGCCCAGTACCGCCTCGGTCAGATGTATCTGGAGACCGGCGAGGCGGAACGCGATCCGCGCCTGGCGGCGCGCTGGCTGAAGCTGTCGGCGGAAAAGGGGAACCCGAGCGCCCAGGCGCTGCTGGGCGACCTCCTGTTCTTCGGCGAGGAGCTGCCGCGCCGGCCCGTCACCGGCCTGATGTGGCTGACGATCGCGCGGCAGTCGGCGACCGGTCCGGACAGCGAATGGATCCGCGAGCGCCAGGAGAAGGCGTTCACCCGGGCGTCCGACGACGAGCGCAAGCGCGCCACCCAACTGGCCGACGTCTGGCTGGGGGCGAAGAAGACCAACTGAGCCCGGCGTGGCGGCCGGATGCGGCGACCGAAGCGCGCGCCGTGATTCCGATAATCGCTTTGAAATCGACGACGTAAGAGGGTTTGCTCAGGTCAGAGGCGGGCGTGCGCCGTTGGTGCCGGCGTGGCCGGCGGGGCGGCCGCGGTCGGGCAGCCTTCGCTGAGGGTGCGCCACGAGGTGTTGTTCTGCACCCGCTCGCAGCGCACCAGTCGCTCGCTGTCGCCGACGCGCATGCAGAGGATGGTTCCGAGCGGATGCTGGCCGGAGTTGTCGCGGCACCAGCAGGGAATATCCGACTGGGCGGCCGCCGCTGATGCGAGGGTCACCGTCATTCCCGCGACGAGGATCAGCCGGTTCCACATCCCAGGAGTGTAGCGCGAATTCCGTCAATCCGCAGGTGTTTCTCGCGCGATGCCGGGAGGGCGCTTTGCGCCGTTGGGATGCGGGGGTCGCGTGCGGGTCCGCCTTAACACAGGCCGGTCACGCTCCCGACCGGGCAGCCGGCACGCGTCAGAGCGCCAGCGTGACGATCACCGGCACGTGGTCGGAGGGCTTTTCCCAGCCGCGCACGTGGCTGTCGATGGCGACGCCCTCGAGCCTGTCGGCGGCCTGGGGCGACAGCAGCATGTGGTCGATGCGGATGCCGTTGTTCCGCTGCCAGGCGCCTGCCTGGTAGTCCCAGAAGGTGTAGCTCGGCTCGTCGGTGGTGGCGCGGACCGCATCGACGTAGCCGAGGGTCTGAAGCCGGCGGTAGAAGGCGCGGCTTTCCGGCTGGAACAGCGCGTCGTTCACCCAGGCCTCGGGCTTGCGGGCGTCGACGGGATCGGGAATGACGTTGTAGTCGCCGGCAAGCACCGTGGCTTCCTCGAGCGCGAGGAGCTCCTCGGCGCGGGCGATCAGCCGCTCCGCCCAGGCGAGCTTGTAGGGAAATTTCTCGGTGTCGATGGGGTTGCCGTTCGGCAGGTAGATGCTGGCGACGCGCACGATGCCGCCGGTGTCGGTCGGCACCACGCCCTCCAGATAGCGGGCCTGGACGTCGTCCGGCGCGCCCTCGAGGCCGCGCACGGCATCCTCCAGCGGACGCTTGGACAGGATCGCGACGCCGTTGAAGCCCTTCTGGCCGTGGGTGGTGACGTTGTAGCCGAGCCGCTCGAACGCCTCGCCGGGAAATCCCTCGTCGACCGACTTGATCTCCTGCAGGCAGACGACGTCCGGTTCGGCCTCGCCGAGCCAGCGCACCGCGGTGTCGAGGCGCGCCTTCACGCCGTTGATGTTCCAGGTCGCGATCTTCACGGATGCCCCGCTGTTGCCCGTCGGACGTCCGTCCGTGCCGAATCTGTCGGCGCAAGGGTGGCGCGCACCGGCCGTGCCGCGCAAGACCGCTCTGGCAGCCCGTGCCCCCGGTCGCGCCGATGCGCCGGCCGCTCCTCAGAAAAGCGAGAAGCTGGTCCCGCAGCCGCACGAGGCGGTGGCGTTGGGATTGCTGATCTGGAAGGACTGGCCGATCAGGTCGTCGACGAAATCGATCTGCGATCCGGACAGATATTGCAGCGAGACCGGATCGATGAGGACCGTCCCGCCTTCGCGCGCGATCACGATGTCGTCCGGTTCGCGCTCCTGGACGAGGTCGTAGGTGTACTGGAAACCCGAGCAGCCGCCGCCGGACACGCCGACCCGCAGGGCGGTGCCGGGGGCTTCGTTGCTCAGGATCTTCGCGATGCGCCGCATCGCGCGGTCCGTGACCAGCACATCGGCTTGAACGTCAACGTCCATCGCCATTCAATCTCCAGCCGTCTAGGGGGCTCAGGGGCCCGGTCCGATCCCGCCTGCGCGTCGATTGGAGCGAACCCTGCCTTGTCAGTCTGCTTGCCCCATAGTTAAGACTTCGCCGACCATCTTCAAACCCCCGGCGTCGCCGGGAAAGGGAACCGGGTGAACGACGACAGCGCCTTCGAGCGGCCACGCGCGGCCTATGCGGCGGATCCGGCGCGGTCGCGCGGCCGCCGGATCGAGGAACCCGGGAGCCGCACGCGCTCGGATTTCCAGCGGGACCGCGATCGGATCGTGCATTCGACGGCGTTCCGCCGGCTGACCCACAAGACCCAGGTCTTCGTGTCGCTGGAGGGCGATCACTACCGCACGCGGCTGACCCATTCGCTGGAGGTCGCCCAGATCGCGCGCTCGATCTCGCGGGTGCTCGGCCTTGACGAGGACCTGGCCGAATCCGTCGCGCTCGCCCACGACTTCGGCCACACGCCGTTCGGCCACGAGGGCGAGGACGTGCTGGACCGGATGATGGAGGGCTATGGCGGCTTCGACCACAACGCCCAGAGCTACCGGATCGTGACCCGGCTGGAGCGCCGCTACGCCACCTTCGACGGGCTCAACCTGACCTGGGAGACGCTGGAAGGTCTGGTCAAGCACAACGGGCCGCTGGCCGACGCGTCCGGCGCCGGGATCGGGCGCTACGCGGGGCGGCCGCTGCCGCATGCGTTCCGCACCGATCCGGGATTCCCGGCGCTGGAGCCGTGGACCCAGCCCGGGCTGGAAGCGCAGGTCGCCGCCATCGCCGACGACATCGCCTACGATGCCCATGACATCGACGACGGCCTGCGGGCCGGCCTGATCGACGTCGACGACCTGCGGGCGGTGCCGCTGGTGGGCGGGTTCCTCGAGGAGATCGACGCGCGCTACCCGGACCTGGAACGGCCGCGTGTCGTCCACGAGATCGGCCGGCGGGTGCTGACGCGGATGATCGAGGACGTGATCGACGAGACCCGGCGGCGCCTGTCCGCGCACGGAATCGCCAGCGCCGAGGACGTGCGCGCCTGTCCCGAGACGCTGGTCGGCTTCTCGGCGCCGATGGCGGAAGCGGAGAAGGCAGTGAAGGCCTTCCTGATGGCCGAGGTCTACCGGGCGCCGTCGGTGCTGGCGGTGCGCGAGCGGGTGGGGCGCGTGGTCAGCGACCTGTTCACGGTGTTCGTGGAACGCCCGGATGCGATGCCGGAGGAATGGCGGCGCGATCTGGACCCGGCGAACGCCGAGCAGCTTCGCAGACGGGCGTGCGACTACATGGCCGGGATGACCGACCGCTTCGCCTTCCACGAACACCGCCGCCTGTTTGACGCCACCCCTGAATTGCGGTAGATCACGCGCCGACCTCACAGGTCGAATTTTCGCGAAAAGTCGTTGAATTCCAATATTTTATGACGTTGCCGCGGGACTTCGGCCACGCCACGCGCGCCGTGGCGCACGCGGCGGATGCAAGATCGCTTGACCGGACAATCCATGAACCTCTTCACCGACTTCGCGGGCCGCGTGGCGGCCGTCCTCGGCCGCATGGGTGTGGCCGGCACCGATGGCCAGCCCATCGACAGCTCGAAGATCGTCATCGAGCCGCCGCGCGATCCGAGCCATGGCGACCTGGCCACCAACGCCGCGCTGGTGCTGGCCAAGCAGATCGGCCGCAAGCCGCGCGACCTGGCGGTGGAGATCGCCGCGCACCTGGCCGAGGATCCCGACGTCGATGCGGCCGAGGTTGCCGGCCCGGGCTTCGTGAACATCCGGCTTTCGCGGTCGGTCTGGTCGACGGTCCTGGCCGGCGTGCTGCAGGACGGCACCGGCTACGGGCGCAGCGACCGCGGCGCGGGGCGGCCCATCAATGTGGAGTACGTGTCGGCGAACCCGACCGGGCCGCTGCACGTGGGCCATTGCCGGGGCGCCGTGGTCGGCGACGTCATGGCGAACCTGCTGGACTTCTGCGGCTACGCGGTCACCCGGGAGTATTACGTCAACGACGCCGGGGCGCAGGTGGACGTGCTCGCGCGCTCGACGTTCCTGCGCTACCGCGAGGCGCTCGGCGACGACGTGGGCGAGGTGCCCGAGGGGCTGTACCCCGGCGACTACCTGAAGCCGGTGGGCGCGGCGCTTGCGGCCGAGCACGGCCGCGCGCTGGTCGACAAGGAGGAAGCCGACTGGCTGCCGCTGGTGCGGGAATTCTCGGTGGCGCGCATGATGGAGCTGATCCGAAAGGATCTGGCCGCGCTGTCGATCCGGCACGACGTGTTCTTTTCCGAGCTTTCGCTGACGTCCGGCGGTCACGACCGGGTGGCCGAGGCGATCGCGAGCCTGAACGAGCGCGGGCTGATCTACGAGGGCACGCTGCCCCCGCCCAAGGGCCAGCCGATCGAGGACTGGGAAGACCGCGAGCAGACGCTGTTCCGCTCGTCGCAGTTCGGTGACGACATCGACCGGCCGCTGCTGAAGTCTGACGGCAGCTACACCTATTTCGCCTCCGACATCGCCTACCACTACGACAAGATCGTGCGTGGCTTCCTGGACATGATCGACGTGTTCGGCGCCGATCACGGCGGCTACGTGAAGCGGATGAAGGCGTCCGTCGCGGCGCTCACCGACCAGCGCGGCTCGCTGACCATCGAGCTGACGCAGCTGGTGAAGCTGTTCCGCGGTGGCGAGCCGGTCCGCATGTCGAAGCGGGCAGGCGACTTTGTCACCCTGCGCGACGTGGTGGAGGAGGTGGGCCCGGACGCGGTCCGCTTCATGATGCTGTTCCGCAAGGCCGACGCGCCGCTGGACTTCGATTTCAAGGTCGTGACGGAACAGAGCCGCGACAACCCCGTTTTCTATGTTCAGTACGCCCATGCGCGCTGCGCATCGGTGCTGCGGCAGCTGGGCGAGGAACTGCCCGACCTGTCGATCGATCCGGCCGAGCTGGCCGGGGCTGCGTTCGAGGTGCTGGACGACGCCGGCGAGACCGCGCTGATCGCCAAGATCGCCGAATGGCCGCGAATCGCGGAGGCGGCCGCCGAGGCGCGCGAACCGCATCGAGTGGCGTTCTATCTGCACGAGCTGGCCAGCGCGCTGCACGGCCACTGGAATCGCGGAAAGGAATTGCCACACTTACGCTTTATTAACGCTGACGATCCACGCTCGACCCAGGCTCGGATCGCGCTGGTCGTGGCAACGCAGACGACTCTGAAGGCGGGGCTGGGCGTCCTGGGGGTGTCGGCCCCGGACGAGATGCGCTGACGGCTACCGACGCGGCGCCGAACCGAGACGCTTGACGAGAGACAGGGTGTACGGCGGTTCCATAGATGACGGATTCCAAGATCAACGTTCGCCGCTCAATCGGCCCGCGCAGGACCGGTGAGGGCGAGGCTGCGACCGGCGCGGATCCGCTTGCGGAACTGACCCGCTTCATGGAGGGGCCGGCCGACGACACCGCCTGGCCGTCGCGCCGGGCCGCGCCCGCGCGCCGCGAGAACGCCGTGTCGCGCGCGGACGCCGAGCCGGAGGACGCCGGCGATTTTCCCGTGCGCCGCCCGATCCGCCGTCAGCCGATCCTGGAACCGACCGAGCGCGCCGACGAGGAACTTTCGGGCGACGACCGCGACCACGGTCTCGACGACGGGCCCGCCGAGGCGGAGGCCTGGCCGGCGGAGGACCGCGATTCTCTTTCCGATGACCCGGACGCGTACATCGACGATGAGGGGAACGCGGATCGACGGGGCGCCCTGGACGACGCGCCCCAGGCGGCCGATGACGGCGCCCCGGGTGATGACACCGTTTTGTCGTTTGATCTGGATGAGGACGCCGACGCCGAGGCGGCCGACGACGATCCGTTCATGCACGCCCTGATGCAGGAGCTGGAATCCGACGGCGGGTCGGCGCCGAAGCCGGAAGCCGCAGCTGCGCCGCGCGTCCGGCCCTCGTTCGCCTTTCCCGCCCGCACCGCCTCCGACGAACCGGTCAGCGGCGCCGGATCGGCGGCGGCTCCCGCACCCGCCTCCGCCGGACCGGATGCAACGCGATCGGAGACCCCGGCACCGCTGCCGGCCTGGCGCGCGTCGCCCCCGCATTCCCCGACGGTCCGATCGCGCGCCACGCCCGTGGCGCCGCCGGTCGAGGCAACGATGCCGAAACCGTCCGCCTCCGCCGAAGCCGAACGCCTCCAGCACGCCCGCGACCACGCGGCGATCAGCTCGGAGGCCGACGGCGCCCTGGAAGAGCTCCGCTCGCGGCTGGCGCGCAGCCCGTCGCCGGCCGCTCCGGGGGGCGCCGCTCCGGCTCCGACGCCGAGGCCGGCGACCGGATGGGGACGCCCGGCCCAACCGCCGGCGCCGTCCGCGCCGGTGGGCGAGCGTCCGTCCTTCGTGCGCCAGATGCCGGCGGCGGCGCCAGAAGCGCCGGCAAGCCGCCCGGATGACGATCTGTCCGAGGCGATGGAGATCGACGAAGAGAGCACGGTCGACCGGGGCTACGGCGACCACGCGGTCGAGGACGATCCGGCGACCGACGCTCCCATCGATCCCCACACGATACCCGGGGACGAGGCGCCCCAGGAGGCCGGCTGGACCCTGGACGAGGACGATCTTGCCGCCGCCATCGCGCGATCGGTCGGCGGCGCCGATCCCGACGACGACCCTGACGCCACCGAACCCGACGCCACCGACCGCGACGCCGCCGAGGCGGAGGACGACGGCTTCTACGCCGCCGACGAGGACGGCGACCTGTTCCGCGACGCGGACGACTTCGAGGGCGCCGACACCAGCGCCATCGACGAGATCGACTTCGAGTTCGAGCTGTTGACCACGGCGCCGGACGCGACCGCCGACGACTTCCGCAAGCCGTCGGAACGCGCCGATGCGGGCCACGCGCCGGAGCCGCTCGAGCTGACGCCTGTCGAGGACGACAGCCTCGACGAGGATGGCGACATGGATGCGTTCGCCCGGGCGCTCGGGCTGCCGGACGACGCGGCCGAGGACACCGATCCTGACGGCCAGGCGCCGGCGGAGGACGCGCCGGAAGACGAACCGCGGGCCGAGGATCATCTTTCCGGCGACGACCTTGCCGATGACGACCCGGTACCGGCCGACGAGGACGACGTGGCGCGCCAGGACGACGGTGTCCTCGCCGATGCCGACGGGGACGACAACGCGAGCGAAGCC
>Ga0207904_1000399_pt1 | contig 16839 bp, 13 predicted proteins | sample MalvirmetaMSP118_FD_184232 | JGI IMG/M metagenome (GOLD analysis project Ga0207904, IMG submission 184232) | Marine viral communities from the Deep Pacific Ocean - MSP-118 (SPAdes) | ecosystem: Environmental > Aquatic > Marine > Oceanic | place: Pacific Ocean | collected 2011-05-30 | reverse complement strand
CTGGGGTTTGTGGTGTGCGAATTCCTTCAGGCCGGTCAGCTCCAGCAGCCGGAAGGCGCGCTCGCGCGCCTCGTCCTTCGCCATGCCGAAGACGTCGGCGGGCAGGAGCACGTTCTCCAGCACGGTCGCCCACGGGAACAGCACGTGGTCCTGGAACACGATGCCGACGTCGCGGGACGGACCGTCGAGCGGTGCTCCCGCCCGCGTCATGGTGCCGGCGCTCGGCGCCTCCAGGCCGGCGATCAGCCGCAGCAGCGTGGACTTGCCGCAGCCCGAAGGCCCCACGACAGACACGAAGCTGCTGGTCTCGATGGTGAGGTCGATCGGGCCGAGCGCGTGGACGGCCTTGCTGTCGGCGCCGTAGGTCTTGGTGACGCCCTTGAGGTCGATCATGGCGGGGCAGGTGCCTTCGCTTGCAAGGAAAACGCCCCGGCCGGATGCCGGGGCGACAGGCGGGCGAGGGCCCGTGGAGGGCTCGAAGATCACTCGACGAAGCCGGGGGCGTAGACGTCCTTCGCCTCGACCGGATTGTTGAGCTGGAAGTTCTCGGAGATCACCTCCACCGTGCTCTCGACCCGGGCGGGATCGATCTTGCCGAGCGGCTGGCCGGGCACCTGGGCGAGTTCCGCCACGGCTTCCGTCTCGCCCTTGCCGACCTCGAGCGAGATCTGCTTCTGGTACTTGGCGAGGATTTCCGCCGCCTCCTGCGGATCGGCGAATGCGTCCTTCATGCCCTTCACAGTGGCGCGCACGAACGCCTTCACCATCTCCGGGTCGCTCTCGATCGCTTCCTCGGTGGCGATGAGGCCGTTGCCGTAATAGTCGAGCCCGGCGTCCTTGTAGCCGAGGCGGACGAGCTTCTTCGGTGCGGCGGTGGCGGCGAGAAGCGGCTCGCCGACGATGAACTGGCCGATGGCGGCGACGCGGCCGTTGGAGAGCAGCGACGGCAGCGACCCGCTTTCCGCGGCCACCCACTCGACCTTGTCGGCATCGATGCCGGCGGCCTTGGCGTAGGCGGGGAAGAGCAGGCGGATCGAGCTGGAGGCGGTGTCGGCGACGGTCTTGCCCTCGAGGTCCTTCGGACCCTCGATGCCGCTGTCGGCAAGCGCATAGAGGGCCTGCGGGGGCGAGGCGTAGACGATGGAGACCATCTTGACCGGAACGCCGTCGTTGCCCCGGGCGAGGATCAGCGAGCCTGCGTCGGCGAAGCCGATGTCGGCGGCGCCGGAGGCGACCTTCTTGATGGCATCGGCCGAGCCCTGGCCGCGCAGGATGCTGACGTCGAGGCCTTCGTCCTTGTAGTACCCCTTGTCGAGCGCGACGTAGTAGTAGGCGTGGCGTCCGTTGAAGCCGAAATCGGTGATGAAGTTCACGTCTTCGGCCTGTGCCGCCGAATGGGCGGCGCCGACGATCAGCCCGACAAGGGCGGCGTACCTCAGGATTTTCATGGTCTACCTCGACTGCTGAAGGCGCTGTTTCCGCGAAGAAGGTCGATGCGTGGGTGCGCCGGGGTGAACCGCAACACGCCCCACGACGGCATCGTGATGCGCTTCTCCCCGTCGCCGGGTTCGCCCAGTGCGGGCCCCGTCAATATCGTTCGCTATCGAATGAAATAAGCGTATGGGCGGCCGTCTCGCCGGTCAACGCGGCGGCATCGCAAATGATGGGCAGATCTGTCCTTTGAGTGCCCAACAACGCGCCAATCTGGCTTATTTTGATGCAAATGCAGGCGGGCGAACCGGCCGGTCCCGGAAAGGGAACGGCTGTGCTTGACAGGGTCAGGCCAGGCTGAATACCGTAAATCATTCGATATCGAACGAATTGGTTCGAAGGCCCCGCGCAGGTTCCTTGCAGGTCGGGTGCGGCTTGCCGCTGCCGGCATGGCCGCCGCATCGTTTTCAGCAATCAGAAGGTCGAGCAATGGATCTCGAAACCAGAATCGCTGTGGTCGGCGGCGGGCTCGGCGGTCTCACGGTGGCGGGCCTGCTGCAGCGCCAGGGGTATGCGGTCACCGTCTACGAACAGGCGGAGACCTTTTCGCGCATTGGAGCCGGCATCATCCTCAGCGCCAACCCGGTCAAGGTGCTGCAGCGGCTCGGTCTCGAGGCGGGGCTCGTCGCCCGCGGGATCAAGCCGGACGCCTATGTCAGCCGTCACTGGGAGACCGGCGAAACGACCTACGAGATCGAGTTCGATGCGGCCTCGGAACGCCGCTACGGGGCGCCTTATCTGAACGTGCACCGGGCCGACCTGCACGATCTGCTGCAGGAACCGCTGCGCCCCGGCTCGCTGTTGTTCGGGCATCGGCTGGCGGGCGTCGAGGCGCATGGCGACGCCCTCCGCCTCCGCTTCGACAACGGCGCGACGGCCGAGGCCGACATCGTCATCGGCGCCGACGGCATCGATTCCCGGGTCCGCGAGGCGCTGTTCGGCCCCGAGGCGCCGCGCTACACGGGACGGATCGCGCCCCGCGCGGTGTTCCCGAGCGCCCAGATGGACGGGCTGGCGATCCGCGACTGCACCAAATGGTGGGGCCCCGACCGGCATATCCTGACCTACTACATGACCAAGCGCCGCGACGAGGTCTACGTCATGGGGGCGACGCCGGCCCCGGACTGGGACGTCGAGCAGGGGGCGGTCCAGGGCACCCGGGACGATTTTCTCGAAACCTTCGGCCACTTCCATTCCGATCTGGTCCGCGTGATCGAAAAGGCGTCGAACGTCTCCATCTGGCCGATCTGCGACCGTCCCCGCAACGACCGGTGGAGCGACGGCCGCATCGTGCTTCTCGGCGACGCCTGTCACGCGATGCGGCCCTACATGGCCGCCGGCGGCGCGATGGCGATCGAGGACGCGGCCATCCTGAGCCGGTGCATCGGCACGTTCGATGACCCGGGGACCGCGTTCGCGGTCTACGAGGCGACCCGCATTCCCCGGGTCGGTGACGTGCAGCGCATCTCCATCGAGAACAGCTGGATGCACGGCCCGACCGAGGTCGACTGGTTCTTCCGCTACGATCCCTGCACGGCCGAACTGGCCCAGCCCGTCACCGCCTGACGCGCCTTTTCGCGGCCGGGTCCGCCCGGCCAAGCGCGCGCCGCCTGTTCCCGTCGTTCAAGATCGAGGTCGACCGCGATGCCTCTTCTCCCTCCCGATCCCATGATCGAACGTGATCTCGTCGGCTATGGCGCGACGCTGCCGGACCCGGCCTGGCCGGGCGGCGCGCGCATCGCGGTCAACTTCAATCTCAACGTCGAGGGCGGCGGCGAGGCGAGCCTTGTCAACGGCGATCCGGTTTCGGAGGGCATGCTCAACGACATCGGCGTGGAGACGAAGACCGGCAAGCGGGTGCCGCTGGTCGAATCGGTGTTCGAGTACGGCGCGCGGCGCGGCGTGTGGCGGGTGCTGGAGATCTTCCGCACCCACGACATCAAGATCAGCGTGCTCGGCGTGGTGCGCGCGCTGGAGCAGAACCCGGAGCTTGCCCGCGCCTTCGTGCGCGACGGGCACGAGGTGGTCAGCCATGGCTACCGCTGGATCGACTATGTGGAGGTGCCGGAGGACGTCGAGCGCGATCACATCCGGCGGGCCGTCGACGGGCTGACGACGATTCTGGGCGACCGTCCGCTCGGCTGGATGACCGGCCGGCCGGGACCGAACACGCGGCGGCTCGTGGCGGAGGAGGGCGGCTTTCTCTACGACCGGGATTCGCTGGCCGACGAACTGCCCTACTGGGTCCAGATGCCGGGCGGTCCGCACCTCGTGATCCCGTACTCCTACGAAACCAACGACAACCGCTTCAACGAGAACAGCGGGTTCTCCACCGCCGACGACTTCTTCACCTACATGCGCGACGCCTTCGACCTGCTCTACCGCGAGGGCGAGCAGGGATCGCCGAAGCTCCTGTCCATCGGCCTGCACGATCGGCTGATCGGCAGGCCAGGCCGCGCCGTGGGGCTGATCCGGCTCTTGGAGCACATGCGCCGGTTCGACGGCGTCTGGTTCTGCCGCGGCATCGATGTCGCCAACCATTGGCGCGCGACCTTCCCGCCGCCCGTCACGAACGGCTGAGGCCGGTGCGGGCCGAGCCTTCGAGGTGCTCGGGGGTGGGCCTATTTCCGGGTGAGCACGCCGTTGGTGGCGATGGCGACCAGGATGTTGGAGAGATCGCCGATGGTCAGGGTCGCGGAGGGCCGGAACCAGGTGGACGGCGAGTTGCACATGCCGAGGATCGCGTAGGCCACGACCTTGGGATCGAACGCCTCGGGAATTTCGCCGCGTTTCTGTCCCTCGGCGATCAGGTCGATCCAGTTGCGCTGGTAGCGGCGCCAGATCTTCAAGAGGTCGGCGAGGCGGCTGTCCTGCTTCGCCTTGCGCAGCCGCCGGACCGCCACCACCATGTCCGTGTAGCTGGGATTGAACCGGTGAAGATGGTTCTCGACGGCGAGCACGAGCTTGTCGCGCGTCGAGATGTCCAGATCGAGGATGCGCTGCAGCCCGGACTCCAGCGAGACGCTCTCCGGCTTGATGATCTCGATGAGGATGTCGATCTTGTCGGAGAAATAATAGTAGATCGATTCCCGCGTCACCCCGCACTCAGCGGCGATTTCCTCGATGGAGGTGTGGGCGACGCCCTGTTCCTCGAAGAGTTCCGCCGCGCGCCGCACGATCAGCTCGCGGCGCGGGGAATTGCGGCGGCCCGGACGGGCCTTGCGCAGCGCCGACACGCTAGACATGGGCAACCTCCAGCGGCGTCTTCCCGTCCATCGCGGCGGCGAGTTCGCGAGCCTTCTCCCGGTAGCGCTCGATGCTCTTCTCCTTCACCGGACCGAACCCCTTGATGGTCTGTGGCAGTTCGAGGATCCGCGCGGCGGCGTCGTGCCGGTCGGCGTCCAGATGTCGGGCCACCTCGCGGATCGTCGCCTCGAACTCCGCGATCAGCCGCCGCTCCTCGTGACGTTCGGCCGTGTAGCCGAACGGGTCGAACGCCGTCCCGCGCAGCACGCGCATCCGGGCCAGCGCGGAGAACAGGGGACGGACCCACGGTCCGAAAGCCATCTTGCGGGGCCGGCCGGTCGCGGGGTCGGTGCGCGATAGGAGAGGTGGCGCGAGATGATAGGCCACGCGCAGCTCGCCATCAAACAGGGAGGCCAGACGGCGGTCCAGGCGGCCGTCCGAATGCAGCCGGGCCACCTCGTACTCGTCCTTGTAGGTCATCAGCCGGAACAGCGAGCGCGCGGCAATCGCGGTGAGGGCTCCGTCGCCACCGATGCCGCGTTCCGCCACGCCGAGCGGCTGCAGCGCGCGCTCGAAGCGCGCCGCCCATCGGCCGCCCTGGTAGGCCCGGAGCTCGGCCAGCATGCCGTCGTGATCGAGCGGCCGGGGCCGCTTCGCCCGCGGCTCGGCCGTCGCCGGGTCGTCGGCGAAGCGTCGGCCGGCCTCGAAGGCGCGGAGGTTCATGGCGACCGCGGCACCGTTGATCTCGATGGCCCGCTCGATCGACCGGCGCTGCAGCGGCACGAGCCCGCGCTGCCAGGCAAAGCCGAGCAGGATCATGTTCTTGGCGATGCCGTCGCCGAACGTCTCCACCGCGAGGGTCTCGGCATCGAGGGCGTAGAGGCCGGCGGAAAGGCCCTTGAGCTCGCGGAGACGGTCGCCGCCATCCGGCGCCGCGCTGCCGTCGAAGACGAACGACATGGTCGGCATGATGTCCGCGTTGGCGACCACGGTCGTGCGGATGGGCGAGATCGCGGTCCGGGTGGACGACGCCCCCGCGACCACGATGTCGGTGGCGAGCAGGAGGTCGGTGCTCTGCGGCGGGATCCTGGCGGACATCGGCTCGCCGGTGGCGGAGATGCGCACGTGGCAGGTGACCGCGCCGTTCTTCTGGGCAAGGCCGGCCATGTCGAGCGTCGTCGCCGACCGGCCCTCGACGTGCGCGGCCATGGACAGGATCTGCGAGATGGTGACCACCCCGGTGCCGCCGACCCCGGGGATGAGGATGTTGTAGGGCGCGTCCGGCACCGCGATGACCGGTTCGGCCAGCTCGACACCGGCGGCGGGCGTGGCGCCGGCCGCGCGTTTGCGGGGCGCCGAGACACCGCTGACCGTCACGAAGCTCGGGCAGAACCCCTTCAGGCAGGACGTGTCGACGTTGCAGGACGACTGGTTGATCTGGCGCTTGCGGCCGAACGGGGTTTCCAGCGGCTCGATCGCGATGCAGCCGGACTGGACATGGCAATCGCCGCAGCCCTCGCAGACGCGCTCGTCGATGACGACGCGCAGCTCCGGCCGCGGCGCCTCTCCGCGCTTGCGGCGCCGGCGCAGCTCGGTCGCGCAGGTCTGCTCGTAGAGAAGGACGGTGACGCCCCGGATCTCCCTGAGCTCGCGCTGGACGCGGTCCATCTCGCCGCGGTCGCGCACCTCGACCGCCTTCGGAAGACCGGTGCGCGCGGCGTAGCGGGAGACGTCGTCGGTCACCAGCACGACCTTGTCCACGCCTTCGGCGAGCACCTGGCTCGCCATCTGCTGCGGCGTCAGCCCGCCTTCCACCGGCTGGCCGCCGGTCATCGCGACGGCGTCGTTGTAGAGCAGCTTGAAGGTCATGGACGCCTTCGCCGCCACAGCTGCGCGGATGTTCAGCGAGGCGGAGTGGGCATAGGTGCCGTCGCCGAGATTCTGGAAGCGGTGGCGCTCCTCGGTGAAGGGCGCCTGGCCGATCCAGTGCATGCCCTCGCCGCCCATGTGGGTCATCGACGCGATCTGGCGGTCGGGCAGCCAGCTGGCCATGCCGTGGCAGCCGATGCCCGCCATCGCGGTGCTGCCGTCCGGCACCTTCGTCGACGTGTTGTGCGGGCAGCCGGCGCAGAAATAGGGCGGCCGTTCGGGCGGGCCGGCCGGCGACCGGGTCGCCACCGCGGCCCGGAGCGCGGCCAGCCGGTCAGCAAGCCCGCCGTGATCGGGATGGGTCGCCAGCAGGCGGTCGCCGAGGACCACGGCCAGGTGGGCCACATCGAGGACGCCGCAGTCGGAGATCAGCGGCCGGCCGGCCTCGTCGCGCTTGCCGATCAGCCGCGGCGCGTTGGCCGCGCCGTAGTAGAGGCGGGCGATCTGGTCCTCGACCACCGGGCGCTTTTCCTCGATGACCAGGAGCGTCTCGTGACCCGCCGCAAACGCCCGCAGCCCCGCCTCCGAGAGCGGCCAGACCAGCCCCGGCTTGTAGAGGCCGAGGCCCATCCGCGCGGCGTCCTCGCCGGACAGGCCGAGCAGGCGGAGGGCATCGAGCACGGCGAGCGATGCCTTGCCCGGCGCGACGATGCCGAGGCGGGGGGCGGCGGCACGGAACAGGGTGGTGTCGAACGCCCCGGTGGCGGCGAAGCGCGCCACGGCGTCGCGCTTGGCGCCGCTGAGCCGCGCCTCCATCTGGGCCGGCGGATCGGGCCAGCGGATGTGGACGTCGTCCGGCACGCCCAGTTCGGGAACCGCGATCAGCTCCGGTCCGACCTCGATGGAGGCGGAGCCCTCGACGACCTCGGTGAGCGCCGTCATGCCCACCCACAGCCCGGAATAGCGCGAGAGGGCGTAGCCCAGGAGGCCGAAGCGGTGGATCTCGGCGACGGAGGCGGGCGCGAGAACCGGGATCTGCGCGGCGATGAAGTCGTAGTCCGACTGGTGTGCCAGCGTGGAGGAGGAGGCGCCGTGGTCGTCGCCGGCGATGGCGAGCACGCCGCCCCAGCGGCTGGTACCGGCCGCGTTGGCGTGCTTCAGCGCGTCCATGGACCGGTCGACGCCCGGGCCCTTGCCGTACCAGAGGCCGAGCACGCCATCGACGGTGCGCCGGGGGTTGAGGGCGGTCAGCTGCGAGCCCCAGACCGAGGTGGCGGCGAGATCCTCGTTGAGCCCCGGCTCGAAGACGATGCCATGCTGCTGCAGGAGGGCGCCCGACTGCCAGAGCTGGTGGTCGAGACCGCCCAACGGCGAGCCGCGATAGCCGGAGACGAAACCGCCCGTGCGGACGCCGGCTTCCGCGTCGCGGCGGCGCTGGTCGACGAGCACGCGCACGAGCGCCTGGGTGCCGGTCAGGTGTACCCGTCCGGAGGTCCGGGTGAAGCGCTCCTCGATCGGCGACTTCTCGGTTGCGTCGACTGACGTCATGTCCGGCCTCACAGGAAGCCCGGCAGCCAGAGCGCCAGGATGGGAAAGAGAAAGACGAGCAGGAGCCCGAGCAGCTCGATGCCGATATAGGGGACGATGCTGACAAGGATCTGGCGCATGGTCACCTCTTCCGGCGCCACCGACTTCATGATGAACAGCAGAAGGCCGAAGGGCGGCGTGATCAGCCCCACCTCGAGCGCGATCAGCATCAGCACGCCGAACCAGATCGGGTCGACGCCGCCCATGCCGATCAGCGGCATGAAGAAGGGCAGGGTGATGAGCATGATGCTGATCTGGTCCATCAGCATGCCCAGCAGCAGCGCCACCAGCAGCATCATCAGGATCAGCGTGCCGATCTCGATGTCGAGGGCGGTGACGAGGCCCACCAGTTCGCGCGTCGCCCCGGAAAAGGACAGGATCTGGGAGAAGGTGATCGATCCGCTGATGATGATGAAGATCATCGCGGTGGTGGCGGCGGTCCCGGCCAGCGCGCGGCGGATGGACGTCCAGGTGAGGGACCGGTAGGCGGCCGCCGCGATCACGGTAGCGAGGCTGCCGAGGGCTGCCGATTCCGTCGGCGTGGCGTAGCCGCCGAGGATGCTGCCGACGACGATCACCACGATGGCCATGAGCGGCACGACGTGGATCAGGAAGGGCCGCAGGCGGTCCCGGAACGGCTCGATCTCGTCGTCCTGGGCCGGAGCGAGCGACGGGCGCATCCGAGAGATCGCCACGATGAAGAGGAAGAACAGCGCCGCCAGCAGCATGCCGGGCACGATGCCGGCGAGAAGCAGGCGCGAGATGGAGATGCCGGCCAGGCTGCCGAACAGGACCGCCAGCGCCGAGGGCGGGATCAGCATCGCCACGCCGCCGATGCCGAGGATCGGCCCGACGCTGAGCACCGGATGGTAGCCGAGGCGCAGCATGTCCGGCAGAAGCACCCGGCCGAGCACGGCGGTGTTGGCGATGCTGGAGCCGGAGAGCGACGCGAAGACGCCGCCGCTGACGACGGCGACCAGGGACAGCCGGCCGGGAACGCCGGTGATCAGCCGTTCGATGGCGTGGATGGCGCGGGTGGCGAGGCCGGTGTGCAGCAGCACCTCGCCCATCAGGATGAAGAGCGGGATCGGGACCAGGGCGAACGAGGTGACCGCCTCGGTGGTGCTCAGCGCCAGCAGCCGCAGACCGGATTCGCCGCCGAGGATGAGGAAGGCGCCGGCCAGGTTGAGCGCCAGGAAGGCGAAGGCCACCGGCACCCCGATTCCCATGAGGACCACGAGCGCGCCCCCCATGAGGCCGAGCAGGACATCCCAACCGATGCCGCTCATGCGGGGTCCGCCACGGCTGCGACGGCGAAGCGGCGCCAGATGCGGAGCAGGAACTCGACGGCGAGCAGGGCGATGCCGGTGGGCAGCACCGACAGGACGATCCACTGGGGGACGACGAGATACTTGAAGAGGAGAGAGCCTTTCACCCAGGCGCCGAACGCCGCCTGGGTGGCGTAGTAGGCGAGCACCACACAGGCGGTCGTGGCGATGAGGTCGGAGACGGTCAGCAGGACCCGCAGCACCGGGGGCGACACCTTCCGCGTCAGCACGTCGACGCTGATGTGTTCGTGCCGCCTCAGCACCCAGGGGGCGCCGAGGAAGGTCACCACGAGGAGCCCGTACTCGCACATCTCGAGGGTCCACCCGAAGGCGGGCAGGCCGAGATTGCGGACGATCACCTCGCCCCCCACCGACAAGGCCAGGAACGCGATCACCAGACTGGCGGCAATGCCGAACGCATCGCAGACACGTCCCATGGCCTTGTCGAACGAACCGATCATCGGATTGCCTGCCGTCAGTCCTTGTAGGTCAGCTGCTTGATCTGCGGCCCGAACTCGGGCGAGTTCTTGATGACCACGTCCCAGCCGGCCTGGTCGGCGGTGCTGACATAGGCGGCGCTCTCCTCGTCGGAGAAGGTGATCGCCTCGATGCCGGCATCGGCCTGGAGCGTGCGCTGCTCCTCATCGACGCGGTTGCGGTAGTCGATGAACCATTCCTCTGTCTCGATGACGGACTCGCGCAGCGTCGCCTGCTGCTCCTCGGTCAGGCTGTCCCATTTGGCCTCGTTGAACAGGACGCTGATCTCGGCGTTGTAGAAGCCCGGCTCGACCCGGTAGTCGGTGACTTCCAGCAGGCCGAGATCCTTGATGCCCCACAGCGGCCAGGCGTAGCCGTCGACGATGCCGCTCTCCATGGCGGAATAGACTTCCGAGCCCTGCATCTGGATGACGTTGGCGCCGAGCGCCTCCATGAAGGGACGGTAGAGCGGCGTGCCGCGCATGTCCCAGCCGTCGAACTTCGGGGCGTCGCTCTCCCGGTTGGTATAGATGTGGTACTTGATGCCGTCGCCCAGCTTGCCGAGGAACACGGCTCCCATCTTCTGGCGATGGATGCTGTCGATCAGCTCCATGGCGCCGTTCTCGCGCAGCTCGGCGACGGGGATGTTGAAGAGCTTGTTGGCGTCGGCTTCCGGCACCAGGTTCGTGTAGAAGGCCCCCGACAGGTAGGCCATGTCGACGACGCCGCTCGACACTGCGTCGCCGAGCTGGAACGGACTGATCGACGAGGGGTCGGCCACGAGTTCCAGCCGAAGGTCGGTTCCCTTCTCGTTGACCGTCTTGATCAGGTGATCGAGCGGACCGTGCCACACGCCCTGGGGCGCGAGGAACGTGCCGACCCGCAGCACGGTGTCTGCCGTGGCGGCCTGCGGCACGAGGAGCGCCAGTCCGATGGCAATGGCAGCTGTCGTTTTCTTCATGGAAGGTCCCTCTTTCTTGTTTGGTGTTGCTGGAGCCTAGGGTCCGGTTGCCCGCCCGTCGGCCTGCGCGGCCCTGCGCAGCGCGGCCTTGTCGACCTTGCCGATGGCTGTCTTGGGCAGTTCGGAGACGATCTCGACGCTGCTCGGAATCTTGTACCGGGTCAGCCGCTCGGCCAGGAATGCCTCGATCGCGCCTGCCGACAGGCCGGGGGCCACCACGTGGACATGAATGGCCTCGCCCTTGCGGACGTGGGGCACGCCGAAGGCCGCCACCTCGCGCACGCCGGGGCAGGTGTAGAGGACTTCCTCGATCTCGCGCGGGAACACGTTGAACCCGCTGACGATCACCATGTCCTTCTTGCGGTCGCTGATGGTCAGATATCCGTCGGCGTCGATGAAGCCGATGTCGCCGGTGTAGAGCCAGCCGTCCCGGATGGTCTGGGCGGTCTCCTCCGGCCGGTTGCGATAGCCCGTCATGAGTTGGGGACCGCGGACGCGGATCTCGCCGTTCTGAAGCGGCGCGCACGGGGTGACGCCGTCGACCGGGTCGACGATCTCGACCTCGGTGTTGGGCAGGATCACCCCCACCGAGCCGGCCTTGCGCACGCCGTCGCGCGGATTGGCGGCGATGACGGGCCCCGTCTCGGTTTGGCCGAAGCCCTCGCAGATCACCGAGCCGGTCCTGCGCTCCCAGTCCTCCAGCGTCTTCGCCGGCAAGGCGGACGCGCCGGAGAAGCAGAGGCTCAGTTCGCTGAAGTCCGTCCGCTCCATCAGCGGATGGGCGAGCAGGCCGTGATAGATGGTCGGGCTTCCGGCAAAGAAGCTGATCCGCTCCCGGCCGATCGTCGTCAGGGCGATCTCCGGGGTGTAGCGGGGCAGGATGACCAGCGTGGCGGCGGCGTAGGCGGCCGCGAACAGGCCCATCGAGCTGGCATAGACGTGATAGAGCGGCGTCATCACGAGCAGCCGGTCATCGGTCCCGATGGGCACCACCGCCTGGCGCTGGGAGACGTTCGTCGCCGTCGCGCGGTGGGTGATGTCGACGCCCTTCGGCTTGCCGGTGGTGCCGCCGGTGTACTGGAGGATGCCGAGGGCGTCAGGAGCGGGGAGGGGCACCGTCGCGGCGGGCCCCGCCGCGCCGTCCCGAAGGCTGCGGGCCTGCGGGCCGATCTCGATCACCGTGCCGAGATCGAGCCGGCCGGTCAGGCTGGCGATCTTCTCCCGCGCCTCGGGGGCGACCAGCACGACATCGGGCTGGCAGTCCTGCAGGATCTCGCCGAGCTCGTGGGCGGTGTAGAGCGGGTTCAGCGGCGCCGTCTGGGCGCCGGCCGCCAGGCTGGCGAAGGCGGCGATCGCGAAGTCGGTGGAGTTCGGCAGGATCAGCGCCACGCGCCCGCCGGAAGCGCCCAGCCCGGCGAGTTCCGACGCGAAGCGGGCCACGGCGGTCGCGTACTGCGCATAGGTGAGCCGGTCGCCGCCGCACACCAGGGCTTCCTTGTGCGGATGGGCGCCGGCCGCATGGGCCAGCATGTGAACGACCGAGGGGAAGGCGTCCGGCATGGTCATGCGCCCCGGTCGTCCACCCGCACGATCACCGCCATGGCGCTGTCGCCGGCCGCGCAGCCCTGGAAGAGGCCGTAGCCGCCGCCCTTCAGCACCAGTTCCTCGATCATCTCGATGATCGCGCGGATGCCGGTCGGACCCTGCGGGTGGCCCCAGATCAGCGAGCAGCCGAAATTGTTCATGCTCGCCAGATCGATGCCAAAGCTCCTGGCGAAGGCGATGTCGTTCACCGCGAACGGGTTGTGGGACTTGACGGCCGACATGTCGGAGATGGTCAGGCCGGCGCTGGTCAGCGCGGCGCGGGCGGCCTCGATGGGGGCGGCCGGCATGAAGCCCTTTGCCGCGCGGCTCTGGCCGAACGCCACGGGACGGATCCGGATGCCGGGGTCGGCGGACAGCGCGACGGCCTTGTCCGGCGCGGCGGCGATGAGCGCGGCGTTGCCATCGGCGGGATGCGTCTGGGCCGCGAAGCTGACCGTGCCGCCCTCGACGGCGGGGGAGAGGCCGGCGAGCTTCTCGGGCGTGGTCGGATAGATGCCTTCGTCGCCGGCCAGCACCACCGGCTGTCCGCGTCGCCCCGACGCCGGGACCTCGAAGGGCAGCGTCATGTAGCGCTTCTGGAAGGCGCGATCGTCCTTCAGCGCCTCCTGGTACTGTGCATAGCGCATCTGCACCACGTCGTGCTGTTCGGCCATCGATATGCCGAAGCGGGCCGCGACGTTCTCCGCGGTCTCAATCATCGCGCAGCCGGCGAAGGGGTCGCGGGCGAAGTTGTCGAGGATCCAGTTCTCGTAGTCGCCGGCCCCGCCCTGGGCGTTGGGGCACGGGTAGATGATCTGCGGACCGTTGGAGACCCGGTCGGCGGTGATCACCAGCGCCATGCCGGAGCGGCCGCTCGCGACCTCCTCGCAGCCCATCGCCAGGGCCCGCGCGCCGGTGGCGCAGGCCTGGCTGACCGTCGGGCCGGCGGCCTGCTCCGCGCCGAGCATGCCCATCAGCCACGGCAGCCCGTAGAAGCTGCCGCGCTGGGGCACCGTCATACCCAGCACCCCGAAATCGAACTCCCCGACATCGATGCCCCGCCGCGCCGTCTCATGCCGCGCCGTCGCCGCCGCGAGCTCGAGACTGTGCGCGTTCGCCAGCGCGCCCTGCCAGCGGGCAAAGGGGCTCGACCAGTAGGCGCCGTAGGGGATCTCTGCGATCGGCTTCACATCGACATCTCAATTTACGTTGCCGTAAAAATTGGACATATGAAAAACTGCTTGTCAAGCTGACTGGATCGTTGGATCGGGGCTTGATACGGTGCCAACGCCAACCTCTCCGGTGTCCCTGAAACATAACGGTGTGTGAAAATTGGATCGGTCAATTCATTCGTCAGCGTCGACGGTTCGGGTCGAGACGGAGGGTGCGCTCGGCATCGTCACCCTGAACCGGCCGGACAAGCGCAACGCCATCAGCGCGGAGATGATCGTTGCCGTGGGCGCGGCCTTTGCCGACATTCGGCCGGAGTGGAAGGCCGTGGTGATCCGGGCGGACGGCGACAACTTCAGCGCCGGCCTGGACCTGTCCGAGCACAAGGAGCGGACCCCGGAAGCCGTGCTGGACATCTCCGCGCTCTGGCATCGGGTGACGCAGTCCATCGCCGACAGCACCATTCCGGTCGTCTGCGCGCTGAAGGGCTATGTGGTCGGAGCCGGTCTTGAGCTCGCGTCGGCCGCGCACGTGCGGATCGCCGATCCGAACTGCCGGTTCTGCCTGCCGGAGGGGCGGCGCGGCATCTTCGTCGGCGGCGGAGCGTCGGTGCGGGTCGGCCGGCTGATCGGCACAAGCCGGCTGATGGAGCTCATGCTGTCGGGGAGGGAGATCGATGCGCAGGAAGGGCTGGCCGCCGGCCTCTTCCAGCGATTGGCGGAGCCGGGGGGCGCCTGCGAGCAGGCCATGGAGTACGCCCGTGAGGTGGCGGACAACGCGCCGCTGTCGAACCGGATGATCCTGCAGGCGCTGGCCCAGATCGCGGAGATGCCGGCGCGCGCCGGCCTCTTCACCGAATCGCTGGCGGCGGCGCTGACCCAGACCAGCCCGGAGGCGGTCCAGCGCATCAACGCGTTCTTCGAGAACCAGCGCCGCTGAACCGCGCGGCTCCTGCGTTCGTCCGGCGGCCGGCAGAAGGGGCCGGAGGCGGGCTCGTCGCCGAGCCTGGGCGCGGACGTCAGAGCCCCGGGGTCGAGCCGCCGTCGACGGGGAAGTCGACGCCGGTGATGTGGCGCGCCGCCGGGCTGCAGAGGAACGCGACCGCCTCCGCGATATCCTCCGGTCGGCCCAGCCGGCGGATGCCGGCGGTGGCCTCGTTGCGCCGCCGGACCTCGTCCTCCGGCAGCCCTTCCGCGTCGGCCTGCTGACGGATCAGCGCCGTCAGGCGATCCGTCTCCGTCATGCCGGGATGGATGATGTTGACGTTGACGTCGTCGACGAGGCCCTGCTTCGAGAGCGCCTTGCTGAAATGCCCGAGCGCGGCGTTGACGGCGCCCCCGACCATGAAGCCGGCTCCCGGCGTATAGGCAGCGGCCCCGCCGATGTTGATCACGGTGCCGCTGCGCTCGGCCAGGCTCGGCCAAAGGGCGCGCGTCAGCCGCACGGCCCCGAAGAATTTCAGCGCGAAGCCGTCGGTCCAGTCCGCGTCCGGCTGGGCGGGGAAGGCGCCGGCCCGGGTCGCCCCGGCGCAGTTGACCAGGATGTCGACGCCACCGAACACCTCCAGCACCCGTTCCGCAGCCGCGATGCAGCCCGCTTCGGAGGAGAGGTCCGCGGCGACGGCGACGGCCTGAACGTCCGTGTCGGCGGCGAGGCTCGCCGCGGCTTCGGCGAGTGCGTCGCCCGAACGGGCGACCAGCGCCACGTTGCATCCCTCGGTGGCCAGGCGGCGCGCGATGGCCGCTCCGATCCCCTTGCTCGCGCCCGTGACGAGGGCGACCTTTCCGGCGAACCTGCGCTCAGACATGCTTCTTCCGCTTCCCGTTCCTGGTGTCGTTGTCAGCGCCGTCGCCGGTGCCGGGGCGAAAGCCGAGCTCCTCCGAGAGCTCCGCCGCGATGGCGCGCGTCACTGTGATGTAGTCGCCCATGCCGGCCAGCGAGAGGCGCCAGACCGGACCGGAGAACCCAATCGCACCGATGATCCCGCCGCGATAGTCCCCGGACCGCCGCCGCCATGCAGCGGACCTCGACGTTAAACTGCTCGGCCAGCATACGGCCGAGATCCTGGCGCGCCTCGGTGCGAAGGGCGACGGCGACTGATTCCGCCGGGCCGATGCCGCGCTCCCCGCCGCCGGCCTTCTTCCCGCCGCCGCTTCGGCAACCCGTCCGCCGTCGATTGCGGGCCCAGGAACGCCCGACGGGCGTTCCCGGCGGCGGCGCCCGAGGTTTGGGCTTTCGGACGATCCATTCTTCGGCCAACATCGGCTCGGCCCGAGCGTGCGAGCCGGCCGAAGCACAACCGGCAGCGCGCGATCGGGCCGCGCGAACGGCACCTGATGCCGGCAGGGACCTGACCTTTTTTCGGGCGCTTGGGGGCGCTTTGTGATGATGATTTTGAGCGGTCGCTGGTGGTCTGGGGTCGTCCTTGCCATCGGCCTACTGGTGCTCGCCCAGGCATTGTCCGGAACGGCGGCACGGGCGGCGGAGAGCAGCGCCGCGACGGAGGCGAGCGGGGGGAGCCCGGCGGCGGTCGCCGAGCAGCTCGCGCCCCTGACCACGCAGGAGCGCGACGCGCTGATCGGTCGGCTGACCGACGAGCAGGCGCGGGGCCTGCTTCTCTACTACCTTTCCGAGAACGCTCCCGCGGCCGGCGCGCCTGCCGTCCCGCACAGCAGCAGCATCGCGCTGTCGATGAAGACGCTGCAGCAGACGGGGACGGCGATCCGAAAGAACCTGGACGCCGTGCTGTCGCAGTTCGGCGGTCTGGTCGCCGACTATGTCGGCCACATGGAGGAAAAGCTCCGCATCGGCGTCGGCAAGGGCGGGCTGCTGCTGGTGGTCGGCACGATCCTCGGCCTGGCGCTGGTCGGCGGCCTCGTCGAGTATCTGTACCGCTACCTCACCCGCCCGATGGTCGCCCGCTACGAGGCGGCTCCCGTCGAGACGGTGCGGCAGAAGCTGTCCCAGGCGTTCGGCCAGTTCGTTCACGGTCTGGGCGCGATCGCCGCCTTCTCGGCCGGTTTCATCGGTACCTTCTTCGCGATGTGGACCGGAGACGTCGCCCGCCGGGACTTCCTCATCGTCGTCCTGCTGGCGATCGTCATCACCTGCGTCTCGGTGGCGGTG
>Ga0207904_1000398_pt1 | contig 16880 bp, 17 predicted proteins | sample MalvirmetaMSP118_FD_184232 | JGI IMG/M metagenome (GOLD analysis project Ga0207904, IMG submission 184232) | Marine viral communities from the Deep Pacific Ocean - MSP-118 (SPAdes) | ecosystem: Environmental > Aquatic > Marine > Oceanic | place: Pacific Ocean | collected 2011-05-30 | reverse complement strand
AGTGGAGCCAGTTACGCTACGCATTTTTTATGGTATTGCTACGCTCTTTTTACCATAAAAAATGCTCCACTACACTGGCCCACTGACCACGGCGTTATAACTTTGCGGGCTGAAATATTTTTAAGACCAAGTGGTTCTACATTTACATCTTTGCAAGTCGGGTAGGGCATTGCTACCGTTTGTTCGGTCGGATTTGAATAGATTAAAGCTGGTAGCAATCAATTAGAGTTAGTATTTTCTCCGCAAATTGGGCTGAACCAGCGATTTAGTTCAGGGTGCACTGCCCGAGAGTCGGGCCATGGTTTTGTTCAGGTATTGTGGTTTCACGGTGGTTCCTGTCAAGTTGGTTCCGGGTGCAGGGTCGGTTCGTGGACATCGAGGGCGGGGCAAATTTTGGCAGCGGTGCATTTGATTCTGATTGTGGTTGATTCCGTTGCCACAAACCTTGCGTGCATTCTAGCGGTGACAAGCAGCGTGATTTACGGCAGCATCATAATTCGATAGGTCGGCCCACTTACGTTTGGGCTTCTACAGTTCTATCCAGTTGCGATGCAATAAAATTCAAAACCAAATACGAATTGGTGGACGGTGCAGGCAATGCGTTTTACCCAAGCAAATTATAACCATCACATGCAGTGGAAATGCTTACGCTGCGCTCCAGCATTCCACTGATGTGGACGTTATGCGCGGTCGGCTTCGTGACAAATTGATGCGCTTAGAACTAGTATTTGAAGAATGAATATACAAGCGATTGAATATGGTCTGATGCACGATGATAGGCGTTTTGAAAGCGACATTGTAAGCATCAGCGATTCGAAGGATGGCCTCAAAATAATTATTGAGACTCTTTCTGAAGGTGGCTATGAACGAATGATGGAAGTCAGTTTTGAAGACGCAAGGGGGTTTAGATTCCTTGATGAGGGAGATCTCCACTATTACTTTTCATCTGGTGCATTCTCAAAGCCCTATCATGTCTTCAAAATACTTTCAGGTGGGTGGGTAAATGGTGAGATATCTCAACCTGGTATGCTTGGGGTTAGTAAAGCTGTCGAGATTGGGGAATGGTTTGTAGTAACAAATAACGGTTGTGTCAATGTGCTTAGTAGCAGCGAGCCGAATATGGCATGGATAAGCGCATAACAATTTGCAGCACGCGGACCCAGTTACGCCGCGCCATTATTTGGCTCGCTACGCTCACTTTACCAAATAATGGCACAACGCAACTGGGCCGGTGTGCAAGGCGTTAAACATCTGGAGAGATCACTTTGAAAATTATTCTTACAGCTTTTGATGATGCTCTTGAAGATGCATGGAATAAATTTTGTGGAAATCTGGATTGTGTCGAGGTATATCGGGGCTCAATTCTGGATGTTGCGTGCGACGCTGTTGTAAGTCCGGCCAATAGTTACGGCTATATGGATGGCGGAATTGATATGGTTTACAGCAAACATTTTGGTTGGGGTGTCCAGGAGCGTCTACAAACTGTCATTAAGACGGACCATCGAGGCCAGCTTTTGGTGGGGCAAGCTCAATTAGTGGAAACTGAAAACAATTTGATTCCCTATCTAATTTCAGCACCGACTATGCGAGTACCACAAACACTGCACAATTCCGCAAATCCATACTTGGCAATGCGAGCCATTTTGATTCTTATTGCCCACGGCGAGTATGGTGGTGTTCCCGTTTCTGAGATGATCGAGACTGTAGCAGTTCCTGGCTTGGGAACTGGAGTAGGAGAAGTTCATCCCGTGGTTTGTGCCAAACAGGTGCAGTTTGCGATCAAGGAAGTTGTTTACCACAAAGCAGAGTTTCCAGATTCATGGCTCAGTGCGCAGGCGTTACATTACGACTTAGTGCAGGAACCGCGAAATGCTTAATCGGGTAGCCGAGGGTCTCTAACCCTCAGCCCCCACAACACCCTGCATGCGGATCCGCACAGGGCGTTTCACTCAGGATAGTGAAGCTTGATCCAACCATCGCGCAGCGAGACCAGCCCTTCGGATTTAAGATACGCATTCGATAACGCTTGCTGTATCCCCGGAGTTTTGGAGCTACGCCATGGGCCTTTGCTGGTAATGCCACACGCCACTGCGGATTGTAAAGGTACGCCACGGCTCATCAGGTTTCTAACTTTGGTGCGCGGCTTTCGCCACTGGCGCCAGTAAGCCATGCGAACCCGGCGACGAATCCAGTGGTCCAGATCGACACAGAGTTGATAGCAGTTGGCGATACCAAAGTAGTTAATCCAACCTCGTAAATACAGGCTGGTTTTGACGAGCTGGTAATGCATGGATACACCCCAGTTGCGATTCGTTAAACGCCGGACTTGTTGCTTGAATTTCTGCAAGGTGTCCGGATGCCATTGAATGCGTCCAGCCTGGAAAGTAAATCCCAGGAATTTACATTCGTTGGATTTAACGACATGGCTTTTGGTCGTGTTAACGACCAGTTTAAGGCGCTCTTGCAGGTACCTGCTGATGCTGTTGAGTACGCGGTTTCCGGCACGTCGACTCTTTACCAGAATCATAAAGTCGTCGGCGTATCGGGCAAACTTATGACCGCGCTTTTCCAGTTCTTTGTCCAGAGAGTCGAGCATGGTATTGGCCAACAAGGGTGACAGAGGGCCACCTTGAGGTACACCTTCACGGCTCTCAATGAAAAGCTGGTTATCGATAACCCCAGCTCTTAGGTAACGTCCGATTAGACTCAGTAAGCGTTTGTCCTCGACTTTGTAGCCGAGGTGCGTCATGAGCAAGTCATGGTTTACCCGATCGAAGAACTTGGACAGATCAACATTCACCGAATAGCGGCGTCCCGCTTTGATGATTTGCTGTACCTGTTTGATCGCCTGCTGCCCATTGCGGCCAGGGCGGAACCCGAAACTGCTGTTCGAGAACCCTGGATCGAAGATGGGAGTCAGCACCTGGGCAATGGCTTGCTGGATCACTCGGTCAGTGACGGTTGGGATACCCAACTGGCGTTTTCCACCGTCGGGTTTATCGATCTCAACGCGCCTAACCGGGGAAGGTCGGTAGTGACCGGTTTTCAGATCATTTTCAACCGTTTTCCAGTGGCCGGCTTTAACCCAAGCCGGGAACTCATCAATGGACATGCCATCGATGCCAGCCGCTCCCTTGTTGGCTCGAACTTGCTTCCAGGCCCTTTGAAGATTCGCAGGATAGAAGACCTGTTCGAATAGATCATCGCTAAAGGCTGGCTTCTTCTCACTACGCTGAGTCACGTCATCGCCAGACGGCGTTCGTGCGTTCAAGTGTGGCAAGGCTCCTCCTTTGTTCTAAGTGTTCAGGCCTTCACCGTGTCCCAACCATTACGATGGGTATTTGGCTACTATGCCGTATGCTGACTTCTGCTTTATCACCGGCACAGTTACCAGTGTCGGCGCTATCGGTTTGCATCGAGTTCGCTCGCAGTGGGTGATGCCTATCCTCTGCGCCCAGGCATTTGTAAACCAGAGCCTGACTGGTAATGACCGATCGCTCGTAAAGCAGATCTCCCCAGATAAGAGCATGAACTGTCCTTGCACAACCCCATCATTTACGGTGGCCGTTAGATCACGTGGCTTCGTTGTCTTGTGCCAACTCGCCTTCAGCCTACGCCTCATATGATGTTCTTGTTCATGGGCTTGCAATTTTGCTAGTGGCTTCCTTCAGACCGCACCTCGCGGTTTGGCCCTTGCCATTCGCTAGTAGTTATCGTCTAATCGACTAAACTTGATTAAACGGTGATCTTCCTACAGAGGACTTTCACCTCATTAGTTCATGCCCATGCTGGGCGTACACAAGTCAAGCCACATGGACGCCAAAACCGCTGCGCGGTTTCGCCGCCAGTGCTTGAAACGTTAGGCTCACGTTTTAATCTGAATCTTTCAGTAAAGATCTAGAAGGAAAATTGATGAATATACTAGATTGGGTTGATGTAGGTAAGGTATCAGCAGAACGAGATGACTTGCTGTCAGAATACTTTTTTGATAATGGTGTTTTAAAAAGCGTAATAGAAAGTCCCTCTTCATTCTTAGTGTTAGGAAGAAAAGGCGCAGGAAAGACGGCGGTTTTTAAACACCTATCAGACAATAAAAATAAATTCATAGGTGAAGATGACATGCTAATTCCCCTGTCCTTTGAGGATTACAATTGGAATGTTCATGCCTTATTAGTTGATGAAAATAAAGCTCAATCTTTAGCATATAAGCAGTCCTGGAGATTTGTAATATTAATTGAATGTATCAAGGCATTCAGAGAGTGGTTTATCCAACACGGCAAGAAAGTTCCTGAGCAGCTTGAAAATGCAAATAAGCTACTGGAAAAACTATTTGATTCACCTGTTCCATCAATATCACAGCTTGTTGGCAGAAAGCTACTGTCACTTTCTGGTATTTCTCTACCAAAAGGTGGGCTAGATCTAGAGGATGGTGGCCTGGATTCGATTAATGTTAGTGGTGGCAATGTATCTTTTGATGATGTTAAGAAAGATAGATCTCTCCAGCAGCACCTATCAGAAAATATAGAAAATCTAATCAGGTATTTGGATGCAGTATTAACGAACATAGTATCTGATTGCCCAAATATTTATATTTGCTTTGATCGTGTAGACGAGGCCTGGGATGATGTGTCTTATGATTCTTCTAAGCGAGTTATAGCTGGTCTAGTATCGGCAAGCGACTCTATCACTGCACAATACAATGGACTTATAAGACCTATAGTTTTCTTACGAGAAGATATATTTGATGTATTAAGCATTAATGATGCGAATAAACTTAGAGAGGACTGTGGAGCATTGCTCCATTGGGCAAAGCCATCATTAGCAAACCTTATGCTGCGGCGTATTAACTACTATGCCACAAGTAGTGGTGTGGATATGGTTGAAGATCTTGATTCGATGTTCGATAAGAAGGAAATGAGACAAAGAACAAGACCTTTTAATTATCTGTTGAAGCGAACCATGATGAGACCAAGGGATTTAATCTCTATTATGGGGAAAATAATTCAAACAATGAGGGAAAAGGCTGACGATCCGTTTGCAGATGGAAAATTAACTTTTGAAAAACTCGAGGCTGAATCAATATATTCAGCAGAGCCAGGATATTCAGATTGGCTTAAGCAAGAAATATTGGATGAATGGGGAGTTCAAAAACCTGTTATTGTTCAGCTTTTCAATGCAATTCAGAATAATGCTTCTACAAATTTTACTAGTGATGATCTCGCCCGAGAGTTAGAAAATCTAAATATCGATGCAAATAAAAGCGAAGTCTTATCCCACATTAGGTTTCTCTTCGATAATTCGATAGTAGGCTTTAAACTCGGTGAATCGAAAGAATGGCGCTTTAAGTGCTTTTACCCTGCACAGGGATTTTTGGATTCAGATGAGTATCGAGTCCATGAAGGGCTAGTTAGAGCACTGAATTTACGTGAAAACAGAGATCGCGATTAGCCTAACAAATCAAAGCACTCGGACGCAGCAAAGCTGCGCCGGTGTTTGAGGCGTTAGCACACTAGGCGAGTATCAACCTCAAACGCCAGTTATTGGCAACAATGGATAATAAATTTAGAGGAAATTAGCAGTGAAAATAATTTCGGTGTTCAATAATAAGGGAGGTGTGGGGAAAACTACTCTAACCTACCACGTTTCACAAGCGTTGGCTGAAATGGGGAAAAAAGTACTAATTATTGATGCCGACCCTCAATGTAATCTCACTATATATTCTTTGAACCAAGAATATATTCACGACCTTTGGGCCGAAGAGGACGGATTCATAGATGAAGGCTATGAATCATCCAAGAAGAAATGTAACGATGATGAATATGAAAAAATAATATCAAAACCAAGAAGCTTGCACTTCTTGTTAAAGCCAACCGAAGAGGGTACTGGCGACCATGACCGCCTTCCTCCCCCTGCCAACCTAGCTAAAAATTTGGATATTATTCCTGGAAGGCTGACATTACATCTGTACGAGGAGAAAGTTGCAAGCCGTTGGACAGATATCTACAGAGGTGAGCCTCTCGCAATTAGAACCATAACTAAGATTAGGGAGCTATCTGAAAAATATTCAGAACTATACAGTTATGATTATGTGGTAATAGACACGTCTCCAAGTTTAGGTTCGCTTAACAAAGTTATTATTTCAACCGTAGATGGCTTTTTTGTTCCAGCTTCACCAGACTTGTTCAGCCTATATGGAATAAAGAACATCGGTAAAGCGCTGTCTTCCTGGAAAGATGAGTTTAATATTGTCTATAAGCTTATTTCCGATGAAAAAAGACATGCTTTCCCTGAAAGTTTTGTTACCTTCCTTGGGTATACCATTTATAACGCCAAAAGATATGGTGGACTAAATAATAAATGGGATCTCGCTCATGCCCACTTAAATTACGCAAACCAAATACCTGCCATCATTGAAGAAAATATTCAAGAAGACATTAGATCCCATTTGACCCCTGAATTATTGGCTGCACCAATAGGTGGGACTTCAGTTATGCACACGCATAATACATTCCCATCTATGGCACAGCATTATAACAATCCAATGTGGAAAGTTCCGGACTTGCCAAACTTGGAGAAGGAGCACATAAACACGTTGCGTGGCGCAGGCAACAAATATAGAGAAACGAGACGAAGCTATATTGAGTTTTGTGAGGATCTTCTCTCTCGTATTGAGTTATTGGGGTGAGAAATGGACAACCATATAGTAGACGATATTGTGCAGCCCTACGTTGATGAAAAGCACCTATTTGAGCGTTTTATGAATGCTGTGGTAGATACGTTTAGGCTGGAGCCGGAACTAAACAAATACGGAAATCCAATCATTTACACTATTAAAAATCGCTTAAAAGATATTGATCATTTAAAGGATAAAGTTGAAAGAAAGTGGGATGAAAATGACCCGCTAACTCCCGAAAACCTCTTTGAGCGAGTAACAGACTTGGCCGGAGTAAGGGTTTTGCATCTTTATCAAGATCAGTTTTCGAAAATACATGAACTGATAAAGCAGCAAGTGAATAGTGGAGATTGGTTTTTTCGTGAAACTCCCGTCGCTTACTCATGGGACCCTGAATCAAGTAGCTATTTCAAAGAGCTGGGGTTGGAGCCAAAAATTAAAGACTCTTATTACACAAGCATTCATTACGTAGTGATGCCTAAAGAGGGCTCTAATATATGTTGTGAGATTCAGGTAAGGACTTTGTTTGAAGAGATTTGGGGAGAAATTGATCACACTATAAATTATCCACATCCCACAGAAAAAAATACGTGTAAGGAGCAGTTGAGGGTATTGTCAAAACTGGTATCAACAGGCACAAGGCTTGCTGATTCTATTTTCCGGGCTCATAACGAGTAAGGCGCTAACAAAACATTGCACCGGACAAGCCGGTGAATGCGGCGTTCAAGCTGTAGAAAATTAGATTACTGCGGGATTTCACAGGCCAGTTTCATTAAAATAGCCGTATAAACAGTTTATCGGATTCTCGAATGCCCAATTATCTGACCGACAATCTAAATCAAAGCGTATTTCTCGATATAAACTATCTTGATGTGCTGGGTCACAATACTTTCGAATATAGCCTCTATAAGTTACTCACAGAAACACTGGATCTAGCCGAATTTCATCAGCGTTACAAAAATAGTAACGTAGGTCGCAAGGCTTACCCACCTGAATTATTGTTGCGAGTGATCTTCTACGCCTACTATCGCGGAGTGACATCCAGTCGCTCGATAGAAAGGCTCTGCAAAACAGACCTGAAGTTCATGGCGCTTGCAGCGGGTAGGCAACCTCATTTCACCACCATTGCCGATTTTGTCAGTGGTCACTGTGCAGAGATGAAGACGTTATTCCATAAAATTTTGATGATCTGTTGTCAGTGTGGCTTGGTTGGAAGAGAGCATTTTGCCATTGATGGCTGCAAGCTTCCATCGGATGCATCAAAGGCTTGGAGCGGATCGCACAGTGATCTTCGTAAGAAATCAGCCAAACTCAGGCAATCCGCAGAGCGAACCATCGAGCGCCATAAAGCCAACGACAGTGACAAAAGTAAAGGTGATAAAGAGCGCGAGCTTAAGACCATTGATACCCTCATTAAAAGCGCTAATAAGATTGATGAGTTCTTGGGCGTCAGTGAAATGAAGATGGGAACAGGTCGTCGCCCGAAAGAGGTCAAAAGCAATGTGACTGATAATGAAAGCACGAAGATGACCTGTTCTAAAGGTACGATACAAGGGTTTAATTGCCAGGCCGCTGCGGATGAGCTTTATCAAATTGTGGTAGAAGCAAAAGCAGTCGGCGTTGGCCCGGATCACTCTTTATTGAAAGAAATGGTTGAGGGAATTAAGCGAAACTTGTCAGAAGACGTGTTCACTAGCGGCGCATTGTTAACAGCGGACACGGGATATTCCAGTGAAACGAATATGGAATATCTATTCGAAGACGGGATCAATGCGATTGTTCCAGATACGAATTTTAGGCAAAGAGATCCTCGTTTTGCGGAGTCGGAAACGTATCTGGAACAAAAGAAGAACCGACAAGAAACACGAAAAGACAAACGAACACGGGCAGCCACGATTCCGGCTAGTGAATTCAAAGTGAATATGGACAGCAAGACCTGTGTTTGTCCGGCGGGCAAGGAGCTCCTCTATTTAGGTGATGAATTTGAAAGTCCGCGAGGTAACTACATTCGCTTTCGAGGTCGAATTAATGATTGCCGGCATTGCGCATTGCAAACACAGTGCATGAAAAAGCCAATCAAAGAGCAAGGCAGACAAGTCTCCTTTCTGATAAATGGAAAGTCGAAAAGTAGTTATCTGGATCTGATGAAACAAAAGATAGACTGCGAGGAAGGTAAGAAAGCCTACGCAAGACGCATGTGGACGATTGAGCCTGTGTTTGCGAATATCACCAGCAACAAGGGTTTAAATAAAATCACATTGCGTGGTGAAGCCAAGGCAACGGCACAATGGTTAATGTACTGCATGGTGCGTAATATAGAGAAGATGTGGCGCTATGGGTGAAAGCAGCACTTAGACCGGTATATTCGGCCCTGGTGCTGATTTTTAGATAATATCAGTATTTTTATAGGCTGAATTTATAATTCATTCGATCCCTGAAGACAATTTCTCAGATTTTTATTTGGGGGATGATATCAGTGACTAAAGTGTAATTTTCTACAGCCTGGTTATGTATTCTTTAGGAGAGTCCGGTGATTTACGAAGGTAGTTGCCATTGTGGCGCTGTCAAATTTGGGATCGATGCACCTGCTCAAATTGAGGCAGATTACTGCAACTGTTCGGTATGCAAGAAGTCGGGCTTTTTGCATCTGATATTGCCCCTGAGTAAATTCCGGCTGCTGACTGGCTCTGAATCGCTTTCGACATATACTTTCAATACGGGGGTCGCCAAACATACCTTCTGCAAAGTCTGTGGCATCAAGCCTTTCTACACGCCGCGGTCTAATCCAGACGGTATTGATATCAATGTGCATTGTCTTGACACTGAGCCAGAATCCGTAACCATTACCGAGTTCGACGGCAAGAATTGGGAGCAACATGCGCACAAAGTTGCACACAGAAGCAAAGAAACATAACCAGACGTTGCAGTGGATGCTCTACACTCCGCGCTTTCTTGCGCAAGCCAGCACTCCGTTCCGGTCACCACTGAACTTGGCGTCAAGATGAAAGAAATTACGAGACACCATACGGGATTTTTTGAACTCTTTGAACCAACTGCGGAGTTGGTCTATGAGTGCATATTTGAGGAAAAAAGGTCAGAGATATCAGCTATTTTGCAATCGATATTGTTAATCGAAGCTGCTGCGAATTGTTGTATTTTCGATCTTAACTTGAACAAGAAGCTAGGAGATGAGCTAGATAAACTTTCAATTTTTGCGAAATTTGATACATACCTTCTAGTAAAGACCGCTGGCAGTAAATCTCTGAATCGTGGGGATTATCATTGCCAGAATGTAGCCGAGCTAATATCTCTTAGAAACTCAATCGTTCATCCTAAATTATACCGAATGAATTGGCTAGTCGAATCAGATGAGCATGAAAGTAGCACAGGCTACCACCTAAAGACCGATAGGCTTAAAATATCTCAAACTTGCTCAGGGTGGGTTCCAAATGACTCTATCACGGTATTCAAAGCAGTAGTTGAGTTTATTAGTTACTTCTTTATTGATACATGTAATTTAACTGAGCAAAAAACTCGACTTTTATTGCTAACCACGCCAGATGACGATGCCGATGATATATGGGTAGATTCAGTTAGGCTAAGAGCGCTTCAGGATAGGTGCAATATTAAGTTACAGTTATGGGGTGTAGGCGTTGAGTAAACCAAATCTTAACAGGTGGTGCAGTGGACCCAATTACGCTCCGACATTTTTACGGTATCGCTTCGCTCTTTTTACCATAAAAATAGCTCCACTACACTGGCCCACTGACCACGGCGTATGAGCCCTAAGTAGCTATGAGAATCCTACCCATTTTATTTTTAGTGGTTTCCCTAAGTTCGTATGCAACCGATGAAGCTTGGGTCCCCGAGGTAAACTTCAAACTGGAAACCAGTGACTTCTATCAAACGCTTCAATGGGTTTCAGGAGTTGCATATATATTATCTAAATTTCAGGAAACCGGAACAGGAAATTTCTGCGGGGCACCAAAAACATTTGGCTCCAGAGAACTATTGAACTACCTAAACAATGCACATTCTGGTTTAGTAATTACCGCTGAACAAGCAATCGATACAATATACAATGAGCTTAAATCAAAGTACAAATGCGAGTGAAAACTCATAACAAACCGAATCAATCGCTCCCTTCGGTCGCTGGGACGTAAGCAATATGAGAAAAGTATAAATGAGTAAACTTGTAACGTGGAGGAGGTGGTGCTGTAAAATCGAAGAGGAAATATTGATTCCCTATAAGTTCAACAAGCTCGTGGCAGAATCATATTTTGATATAATTAAGCCCCATTTAGACGCTGGCAGGCCAGCTACATTCCACAATTGGTGCTCAGATAATTATGCCATCTCAATACTGCTAGCCCTAAGAAAGTTGACCGACAATGATCCAAGGGTATATAGCGTTCGAAGACTGGTCGGTGATATACAGGCAAACAATAGATGTATTAGAAGAGAAACATATATACGTAGATATCCGAGCCATTTTAGATGCTTGGCCGAGGAAAACTGGACTAAGAATATCTCAGAAAAGCTAGACTACTTACCTAAGAAGATTCCATCTGCCCATCTGGATGAAATAAAGCTCATATCAGAGCGGATGAATGGGATAACAAATAGATTCGTTGCACATCAGAATAGGGCAAAGAACAAGAAATATACTATCCACTTTGATGATGTATATGCAGCGATCAAGCGATTAATATCAATCGCTGCGTTGTACTCAGACCTCGTTGGAAATGCAATTCCAGATGATGATTCAAATGTTTCAGACCCGACAAATTGGGAAAGCATATTTGAAGTGCCATGGCGGGTTCGCTAACAAGCACATGCGTGGGACAAAGTTTCCCGCCGCCGAAAACCCGGTATCGCTGCGCTCATTTTACCCGGTTTTCAGCTCTGGTACACTTTGCCCAGGATGTGAGCGTTAATTGCCCGCGTAGAACATAGCATGAAAGTTTTATCAATATGGAAATTATTTTTGACTTATCTTCAGAAAAAATAATGGTGGCAACATCATCTATAGCTTTTACTTTGCCAGCTACAAGTGGACGTGGAGCGTGCGAGAATAGCGGCTCAAAAAGCTGCTTATTAGCACCATTTGAAGGGCCGATTCCTATTGGGATGTATTTTATAGATCCGAAAGATTTGAGTGATCCTAATTTAATTGGTGATGTTGCTCGGAATTATAGACCAGATTCTCCCGGGGATTGGGGTGACTTTCGAGTTAGGCTGCAACCGCTATCCACAACTAACACTCATGGACGTGATGGCTTTTTTCTCCACGGAGGGAGTTATTCGGGATCTGCTGGTTGCATAGATGTCGGAGGGGGACTTTCAGGAAACTCCAGAACTGACCTGTTGAAAATTGCGATCAAGGCTTCGCCGGGAAATATATTTTTAGAGGTAAGACCATGATTAAGGGATTAACTATCTATTCCGCTGGATTGCTATTCTTGTGCGTGCTCACGGTAACCGTACTCAGATTAGCGATCCCTAATGATCACAGTTACGCTAGTATGGCGCTAATGGTTCTTGTTTTTGCATATCCGTTTTTTGTTAAAGCAAGAGTACTGAATGCATTGTGTTTTGGGGTTGCATACACTTTTTTATTGTCTATTGATTCTATAATGGAGATATGGTGGCTAGGTGGCCCAAAATCGGGTGAATCAGTCGTTCTGCTATTGGTAGCTGGCGCAATTTTGACTGCACTAAATATACTGGGGATCGTAATTTCAAAGCTGCTTAATCAGTTCTTTACTGTAAATAGCAACTAACAATGCGTTGCACGTGGACGCAAACTGCGGGGCGCAGATTTGTGGTTCGCTACGCTCACGTTACCACAAAATCACACCCCGCAGTTTGGGTCAGTGACCTGAGCGTTAAAAGTCTAAAATTATATATTGCCTGCCCCTCCATAAAGGTATATTTTTTATACCTATGTATTCTTTTGAATTTGACCCAAAGAAGAGTGAATCTAACCAGAAAAAGCATGGGATTGACTTTATTCAAGCCCAGGCTGTCTGGCAAGACCCTGATTTTATTGAAATTATGGCTAAGTCACTGGACGAGCCCAGGGCCTTGGTGGTCGGCATGATCGGCGGGAAGCATTGGTCTGCCATTATTACCCACCGTGAGGATAAGGTTCGGATTATATCTGTCAGGCGGTCCCGGGAAGCTGAGGTGGCACTGTATGAAAGCTAAATCACTGGATAAGAAATTCGACGACAACCAATCGGATATCGTCGATGAACTTGATCTATCAACAATTAAACGCCCCAATCTAACTCAGAAGCGAGTCAACGTTGATTTTCCAACCTGGATGATTGAGTCCCTCGACAAGGAAGCTTCACGTCTAGGTGTCACGCGCCAGTCCATTATCAAGGTATGGCTTGCTGAACGTTTGGAGCAATCAACTTTTAACAAGTCAAGAAACCGAACGCAATAAACTGCGCCGGTTCTTGAGGCGTTAGTGTTTTTTACAGCAGTGGCATTTTGGGTTTTGGTTTTCGGAAAGTTCGGCGCATTAAACGGTGGTTCCGGCACGCGGTGTGGTAAAAATTAGCAGCGTGAAATCGAGGCCCCACTATATGGCATCGGCAAGCCGGCTTTTGAATATTTGCCGGCATCTCTATTTGTGTTGTGCCGCTTGCCGATAATTGTCGGCTTCGCCCAGGTGGGAAACTGAAGATCTCTGCCAGTCGTGGCGGCACCGCACAGAGGTTTTTCCAGGTACAGAAAGGCCTATTCGCGTTCTTTCTTTGCGGTGGTAACAACAAGTCAAGAAGTGCTAAAGCGAGTTGTCATTGCCCCGAAACACTAACAAGCTATCTATTTGGTACGCCTTTTGGGCTATATCAATAAACCTCGTATTTCGTGGTCAGTCCACTGAGTATTATGGACAGATGGCGGTAACAATGAATAATTGGGAATTGGCTGAAATCTTTATTGGCTTTCTTGTAGGGCTCGCCTTCTTTCTTCCAGGTGTACGATTGAAATTCGATGTTGAGGTGACAACCAGATAACAAACCGGTGCATCGTGGACCCAAACTGCCCTGCCAGCCTCATCCATGAGCAGCTTTAATCATCCTCTCCCTGTTGATACCTAATTAAATAGCTTTTCCTGCGGCGATGCGCGGGGCTCTGGTAATTGATTCACTGCTGCAGGCGCTCCGAACTTTGCGTTCAGGTGGGCTAAAATCTTATTGATGACCGCCGGGTCCTCGATACAGGCAACAATGCTCACCGCGCCACCACAACGGCTACAGATCGTGACCTGTAGCGGCTGGCCTGTAGGATGGTATGACCAGCTATTTCAGTTATAGATATTGATTAATGTTGATGGATATCACCTGTCTTGTAGTAATCGGCTGATCTTGTTTTTCCGGAGGACGATTTTCCTGATATTTTGATGGACTAAGCATATTAAGAAACTAAGTGTAAGTGGAGCACTTTGTGGCCACACCCGCAGTGTAATCGTCCCCTTATTACGGTTTGCATTGAACAACTCGTTCTATATTAACTGGGGTTGTACTGTTTAACGTAAAATAAGATTAATCGGCATTTAACTACAAAATACGGAGATTAATATGTTTAGTTCATGGCTGAATCCGGGGCGGAGCATGCTCAATGCAGCGGCGCTGGCAACATTAAGTGTGACATTTTGGGGTTGCGGGGCTGCTGACGAAGGAGTCGATGCGGGCTGTCTGGAGAAAATGGATTTTCCTGCGGCTGCATATGATTGGGTCAAAGTTAATTGCCCGGCAAACTCCTATCGGTTAACCGTACCGGAAACCTGCGAAAGCGGTGGCTGCGGTGTGATCCTGGATGTTCATGGTGGTAGCATGAACGCCGGTTCTGAAAATGCGGGCACAAATTTATCTGAACTGGGTACCAATGCGGTTTCTTTCGGGGCATCAACACCTTATATCGTGGTCCAGCCATCAGCGCCTGATACTGTCTGGGCTGAAAGCGGTGCGAATGATAAGAGCGTGTATGGTTTTCTGGAAAGCGTCGTAAATGTATTTAACGCAGATACCGATCGTGTGCATATGGGTGGTTTCTCCCAGGGTAGCTCCATGACCTGGAGATTTATGTGTAAATATCCTGACACGTTTGCCAGTTTGGCTCCTATCGCCGGTATTAACCCTAATAATCAAGGCACGCTGGCTTGCGAATTTCCACAAATCCCGATTTTATATGTAAATGGTAAGTCAGACCCGTTGGCGGTGTATGCGAATGAAGCTGTGCCTCTTTTGGCTACCGTACGCGAGGCCATCGGTGCGGAAAATTTAGAGGAGATAGTGCTGGACGAAGGAGAAAAACATCAGCGAATCAGATTATCCGGAGACGGCTATTTGCTTGAGCATATTTCTCATACTTCAAACGGTATAGTGGGTGGACATTGCTTGCCCGGTGGAAGTGGATTATTAGGTTGTAGCGGTAGCTTCAATTATGGAGAGGAAGCTCTTAAGTTTTATATAGCGCATCCTAAGCCGTAATCTTTATTAGTTAATATTCTTCTCTTGTGGCCTGGCATCTTGATTATTTCAGGATGCCAGGCCGTCGTGGAGACTCTGACGAAATCGGCCGGGTGATACGTTCATATGCTTTCAAATGGCTCTGGACATTCAGATACGTTGGTAAATCCGGCATTGCTACAAATGGTTTTGATCGAGAGGGTAGTATTTTGTAATTGTTTTTAGCCAGCTCCAGCCTAACCTGGCTGAGTAAGTCGCGAAAGTTAACCTTCTCTTCACTCAGGCGAGTATAGGAAGGATTAATACCCCCTAATATCGCTCAATCTACTACAAGATCCTAGTTACTGGCAATCGAGCGGTAATGTCGTTGGCCAAAACAATCAATTCTTAGTCGATAAACCGGACCACAGTGGCGAAGATAATGAATGGGGATTGCGTCTTTATCGACAATTTAACAGCATGGAAGTAGCGCTCTACGGCTACCAGGGTTTTTGGAAAAGTCCGGGCGGTTTCGACCCGTTAACGGGTAACGCCATCTTTCCCGAATTGCGAGTGTATGGTGCCAGTTTGCGTAGCCGGTTGGGCCAGGCATCATCAGCGCCAAGCTGGGTTATTATGACTCTTTCAAAGATAGCGATGGCAGCAACCCGTTTATCAACAACAGCGAAGAGCGCGGTTTAATAGATTACGAATGGGAAGTGGCGAGGAACACAACACTGGCGCTGCAGTACAACCTGGACCGACTGCAAGATTACCAGTCTTATCAAGATGCACTATTGCCTGGCCAAAATGCCCGCGACCGCAACCGGCATTTACTCACCGCGCGGCTCACCCGTCTTGCGTTGCACCAGAACCTTACCCTGAGTCTGTTCGCGTGTTACTCCCCCTCCGATAAGGACGCGTATCTTCGCCCCAAGGCCAGCTATAAAGTAACCGATAATTGGTTATATGATGTGTCGATTACTTGAGGTCTCACGCTCAGGCTATTATCGTTGGCTAGGTCGAGTAGAGAGTCCGAGAGCGCAACGTAAAGCTGAAGCCGAGATGTTGGTCAAAGATACCTACGAGGTGTTTGAAGCCATCTATGGCGCCCCACGAATAGCCCAGGAGCTAAATGATCTCGGCTTTCCATGTTCTGTTAATTATATTGCGAAAATCATGCAAAAAAATGGGCTATTAGCGCGAAATGGCCGGGGATTTAACTATGGTGCGCATGCACTAACAATGTACAACGTGGCGGATAATCTACTGTGGCGCGATTTTCTGGCAGAGCAGCCCAATCAAAAATGGGTAACGGATATTACCTATATATGGGTGGATCAGAAATGGATGTATCTTGCTGCTGTTATGGATTTGTATTCTCGCCGTATCGTGGGCTGGAGCCTGGATACAAGCATGACAGTAAAATTGATCAAGGATGCTATGAAGATGGCTTTGGACAATCGGTCGACGGCTCCGGACTTGATCGTACATTCTGACCGGGGCGTGCAATATCGAGCCAATGAGTACGTGGATTATCTTACCGCTGAAGGGGTGATCCGAAGCATGAGTCGGAAAGGCAACTGCTGGGACAATGCAGCAATGGAATCATTCTTCGGCAGGCTGAAGGTGGAGCTGATCTATGCTAAAAACTATCAGTCGATTGAGGAGGCTCGCTCGGGTATATTTGCTTACATTGAAATATTCTACAATCGTAAAAGAAGACACTCAGCCAACGATGG
>Ga0207904_1000397_pt1 | contig 16880 bp, 12 predicted proteins | sample MalvirmetaMSP118_FD_184232 | JGI IMG/M metagenome (GOLD analysis project Ga0207904, IMG submission 184232) | Marine viral communities from the Deep Pacific Ocean - MSP-118 (SPAdes) | ecosystem: Environmental > Aquatic > Marine > Oceanic | place: Pacific Ocean | collected 2011-05-30 | reverse complement strand
GCGATCGCGTCGATGGGCGTGGCAGATCGAGGGGCTTCAGTCATGCGATCGAGCCTAGTCAGAACGAGCTGTCAGTGCCCGGCTTGGTTCCAGTCGCCGCCACGGCCCACTTCGACATCCAGCGGCACGGACAGCGTGGCCGCGTCGGCCATTCGTGCCCGCACGATCGTCTCGGCCTGCTCCCACTCCCCTGGCGCAACTTCAACGACGAGCTCATCGTGGATCTGCAGCAGCACGCGCGACCGGAGGTCGCTGTCGCGAAGGTCCTGGTGGATCCGGAAGAGCGCGATCTTCATGATGTCGGCAGCGCTGCCTTGGATCGGCGCGTTGAGGGCCGCACGCTCAGCGTTCTCGCGAAGCACACGGTTGGGACTGGTGAGGTCGGGGAATGGGCGACGGCGACCGAAGATCGTCTCGGTGTACCCGTCGATCCGAGCCTTCTCCACGGATGCGCGCAGGTAGTCGCGCACCGCACCGAATCGCGCGAAGTACTCCATCATGAGCTGCTTGGCCTCGGCCTGCTCGATACGCAACTGCTTCGACAGCCCGAACGCCGAGAGCCCGTAGACGAGGCCGTACGACATGGCTTTGACCTTTGTGCGCATCTGGGGAGTGACGTCTGCGGGGTCCACCCCGAACACGCGAGCGCCGACGAACCGATGCAGGTCCTCGCCGGAGTTGAAGGCTTCGATGAGCCCAGGATCCTCAGACAGGTGCGCCATGATGCGCATCTCGATCTGCGAGTAGTCAGCCGTCAGGAGTGTCTCGTAGCCATCGCCGACAACGAAAGCGGAACGGATGCGGCGGCTGTCGTCGGTGCGGATGGGAATGTTCTGCAGGTTGGGATCGGTACTCGAGAGTCGTCCGGTCTGGCTGCCGGTTTGCACGTACGTCGTGTGGATGCGGCCGTCGGCGCCGATGGCCGCATCGAGCGACTCGATGATCTGGCGCAGCTTCGTCGCTTCGCGGTGCTGGAGGAGCAGCCCCAAGAACGGGTGGGGGTTGGTTTCCTGCAGATCGGCGAGGACCGCCGCATCCGTGGAGTAGCCGGTCTTGGTTTTGCGTGTCTTTGGGAGCCCGAGCTCTTCGAACAGCACCTCTTGCAGCTGCTTCGGCGACCCGAGGTTGACTTCGCGGCCGATCGTGGCGAACGCGTCGGTGGCGATCGCATCAGCACGGGCGCCCAGCTCAGCGGAGAACCCCGCGAGGGTGTCGTGCGAAACCGCGACCCCGTCCAGCTCCATGTCGACGAGCGCATCGAGCGTCGGTAGTTCGATATCGCGCAGGACACCCGCGAGGGCGTCGGGAAGCTCGGCACGAAGCGCGGTTGCGACGCGCAGCGTGAACCACGAGAGCTGACCCGGGGTCGCGCCCTCGGTTTCGGGGATCAGTTGCGTCGGATCGGCTTCCGGGAGCCTCTCCCCCAGGTAGCGATCCACGAGATCGGCGAGGGTCTTGTCGGGGAAGCTCGGTCGCAGCAGCCACCCGGCCAGCGCCGTGTCGAACGTGACTCCGCCCACCGCAAGGCCCGCGCGGCGCAACATCTTGACCTGCGGCTTCGCGTCGGCGAACACCTTCGGGCTGTCCGACGAGAACCAGGGCGCCAGGTGCGCGACTGACTCGTCGGTCCAGCTCGTCTCCACCACATCGCTCTCGCGCGCAAAACCGAGACGCGCGGGTATCGAGGCAGAACTCGGCGTTCCCGCGACAGGGACGACGGTGATCGCGACCTCGCCCGAACCGCTGGCGAGCCAGGCCGCCAGAGCACCCGGCTCTAGCTCGGCGGCACCGGGAACCGCGACCGTGGGTGCGGATGCCACGGGCTCTTCCCCACCGAGTGCCTCGAAGACCCTCGGCAGAAGCGTGCGGAACTCGAGACGCGCGAAGATGTCGCGAACCTCCTGCGCGTCTATAGCTGTGACGGCGAGATCGTCAGGTGCGACGGGCAGTTCGACATCCCGCAGGAGCCGATTCAGCGCCCGGTTGCGCTTGACATCATCGAGGTGTTCCCGCAGGTTGTTTCCGACCACGCCCGTGACACGATCCGCGTTCTCGAGCAGCTCGTCGAGGGAGCCGAACTGCGTCAGCCACTTCACCGCGGTCTTCTCCCCCACCTTGGGCACGCCCGGGAGGTTGTCGCTGGTCTCGCCGACGAGCGCAGCAATGTCGGGGTATTGCTCGGGGGGCACGCCGTAGCGCTCGCGCACGGTCTCGGGGTCGTAGCGCTTGAGCTGTGAGACGCCCTGGACGCTCGGGTAGAGCAGCGTCGTGCGCTCATCGACGAGCTGAATCGTGTCGCGGTCGCCCGAGCAGACGAGAACGTTATAGCCCGCGTCAGCACCGCGGGTGGCGAGTGTCGCGAGGATGTCGTCGGCTTCGATGTCTTCCTTCTGAAGAACCGTGATGTTCATGGCGCGCAGGCAGTCCTGCAGCAGCGGGATCTGGCCCTGGAACTCCTTCGGCGTCTCCGCCCGATTGGCCTTGTATTCGGCATACTCACGGGTGCGGAACGACTGCCGTGAGGTATCGAACGCGACAGCGACGTGGGTGGGCTTTTCGGCCTTCAGGAGGTTCACGAACATGGACAAGAACCCGTAGATCCCGTTCGTGTGCTGCCCGTCTTTCGTCGTGAAGTTCTCGACGGGGAGCGCGAAAAACGCCCGGAATGCCAGCGAATGGCCGTCAACAACCAGGAGGGTAGGCTTCGAGGAGTCCGTCACTCTGTCAGCCTACCCACGGCATCCGACAGCACTCTCCGCGAAGGTGGTCATGAGCACGCAGCATCCAGCAGACGTCAACGGCATGGAGTGGGCGGCGCGACGAGGCATGGGAACGCTGGCCGAAAAGATGGGGATGGAGTTCCTCGAGTTCACCGTCGAGCGGTCGGTCGCGACGATGCCCGTCGAGGGCAACACGCAACCCATTGGCCTCATGCATGGCGGCGCATACGTCGTGCTCGGTGAGTCGCTCGGGTCGATGTCTGCGAACCTGTGGGCTGGTGCTGGGCGCCTCGCCGTCGGCGTCGATATCAACGCGACGCACACGCGGTCGGCGCGGTCCGGTCTTGTGACGGGCGTGTGCACGCCCGTGCACCTGGGACGAAGCATGACCGTGCACGAGATCGTCGTGACCGATGATCAGGGACGGCGCTGTTCCACCATCCGGATCACGAACCTCATCAAGGATGTGCCGCTCCCCGAAGAGCTCACGCGCCCGCAGGCGTGAGTTCGCTCACCGGGCCACCGACCGCGGAGCTTTAGGCCTTCTTCGGTGCCAGCTGCTCGATGATCGCCTTGGCGACGTCCTGCATCGTGAGCCGGCGGTCCATCGAAGCCTTCTGAATCCAGCGGAAGGCCTCCGGCTCGGAGAGCCCCATCTTCTCGTTGAGCAGGCCCTTGGCCCGGTCCACGAGCTTGCGCGTCTCGAACCGTTCGACCATGTCGGCCACTTCGGCCTCGAGGGTCAGGATCTGCTCGTGGCGGGCGAGGGCGATCTCGATCGCGGGAAGCAGATCGTTCGGCGTGAAGGGCTTGACGACGTATGCGAGGGCACCGGCTTCGCTCGCGCGCTCGACCAGCTCCTTCTGGCTGAACGCCGTGAGCAACACGACCGGAGCGATGTTGTTCTTGTTGAGCTTCTCGGCTGCGGAGATGCCGTCGAGCTGGGGCATCTTGACGTCCATGATGACGAGGTCGGGCCGGAGCTCGGTCGCGAGCTGGACTGCGCTTTCCCCGTCCCCGGCTTCACCGACGACGTCGAACCCGTTGTCGCGAAGGATCTCGACGATGTCGAGTCGGATGAGGGACTCATCTTCCGCCACGACGACGCGGCGGGGGGTCTGGGAGGCGGACGTAGCGGCCTGTTCTTGCTCTGTCACCTTTGAATCCTACGGTATCGTCAATGCGGACGTGCCCGGCCGGTGTGGCGGAATGGCAGACGCGACCGACTCAAAATCGGTTGCCCGAACGGGCGTGTGGGTTCGACTCCCACCACCGGCACGTGTGAAAGGCCGCGACCCGTCAGGGTTGCGGCCTTTCACAGGTCATGATGGCGCGGCTTGGGAAGAACGCACAGTGTGGGTGGGCCCACGCGGTCGGAGGCTCCGCGCGCTGCGCAGCGGCGCGTGGAGTGGCCGTGGGGACGACTCCCACCACCGGCACGTGTGAAAGGCCGCGACCCGTCAGGGTTGCGGCCTTTCACAGGTCACGATGGCGCGGCTCAGGCGCCGAAGAACTGGTTTCCGAGGGCCTTGCTCTTGAGTGCGTCGAACTCGCCCTGCGAGATCGTGCCGGCATCCAGCAGCGCCTTCGCGCGCTCGATCTCGGCGGACGGGTTCGCCGAAGCAGCGGGGTGGTACTCATCGGTCTCGGGAACGACACCGCGACGGAGGCTCGCACGCGCAGCCATACCGCGGCCGCGCGCGATCACGTACACGAGGGCTGTCAGGAAGGGCACGAGCACCAGGAAGACGATCCAGAGCGCTTTCCAGCCGCCCGCCAGGGTGTGGTCGCGGAACAGATCGATGATGATCAGCGCGACGACGTAGATGTAGGCCGCGATGTAGAACATCACGAGCGCGAACCAGAAGATGTCCCAGATGCCGAGCACGGCTACCTCCGAATGCGAAAGGGTCGCGCTCAGCCTAGTGCTGGGCGCGACCCTTTCGTGTGTCGTGCGATCAGCCCGCGTTCTGGTACGCCGGCGCCTTCCCGTGCACGGCGTCTCCGACGTTGTGAATGCGGATGTCGTTCGTGGTGCCTTCGATCCCGGGAGGGGAACCCGAGATCACGACGACCTTGTCTCCGACCTGTGCCAGGTCGTTGGCGAGCAGGTAGTCATCGACCTGAATGAACATCCGGTCGGTGTGGGACACGTGCTCCACGAGGGTCGACTGGATGCCCCAGGTGACCGCCATGCGACGTCGGATCGCAGGGTCGGGTGCGAAGGCCAGCATGGGGATCTTCGGTCGCAGACGCGAAAGACGGCGAGCCGAGTTCCCCGACTCTGTGAAGACGCAGAGGAACTTCGCCTCGACGAAGTCTGCGACCTCATTGGCTGCGAGCGTGATGATGCCGCCCTGCGTGCGCGGCTTGGTGTGGATCGGCGCGATGCGCTCGAGCCCGTGCTCTTCCGTGGACTCGATGATGCGAGCCATCGTCTGCACGACCACCACGGGGTAATCCCCGACACTCGTTTCGCCCGAGAGCATCACTGCGTCGGCGCCATCCAGGACGGCGTTGGCGACGTCGCTGGTTTCAGCGCGGGTGGGAACCGGGTTGTTGATCATCGATTCGAGCATCTGCGTCGCGACGATCACGGGCTTGGCCATGGCGCGGCAGAGCTCGACCGCGCGCTTCTGCACGATCGGCACGGCCTCCAGGGGAAGCTCGACACCGAGGTCACCACGGGCGACCATGATCCCGTCGAAGGCGTCGATGATCTCCTCGAGATTGTCGACGGCCTGCGGCTTCTCGATCTTGGCGATGACCGGGACTCGGCGCCCCTCCTCGGCCATGATCACGTGAACACGCTGCACGTCCTTGGCGTCTCGCACGAACGAGAGGGCGATGAGGTCGGCGCCGGTGCGCAGACCCCAGCGCAGGTCAGCCTCGTCCTTGTCGGAGAGCGCGGGAACGTTGACCGCGACGCCGGGCAGGTTGATGCCCTTGTTGTTGGAAACGGGCCCACCGACGATGACTTCGGTGGTCACGACCGTGCCGTCGGTGTCGATGACTTTGACGCGCACCTTGCCGTCGTCGATCAAGAGGAAGTCGCCCGGCTTCACGTCCGTGGGCAGCCCCTTGAACGTCGTCGAAACGATGTCCTTGGTGCCCAGGATGTCCTCGATGGTGATCTTGAAGATGTCACCCGGCGCGAGTTCGTGCGGGCCGTTCTCGAACTTCCCGAGGCGGATCTTGGGTCCCTGCAGGTCCACCAGGACCGCGACGGCGCGCTGTGCGTCGTCGGCTGCCTTGCGGACATTGGCGAAATTGTTCTCGTGTACCGAGTAATCGCCGTGGGAAAGGTTGAAGCGGGCGACGTCAACGCCGGCGTCGATGATGGCTCGAACCATCTCGTACGTCGAGGTTGCCGGGCCCAAGGTTGCGACGATCTTCGCGCGTCTCATCCGAGTGTGCTCCGTTGTTTGCGTGATGCAGGCAGAAGGCCTGCGGGTACAGGCAGGGGCCGGGCCCAGCCTACGCGTGCGCCATACCGATGGCGACATCCGTGGGGTTAACAGGAGACGGAAGCTCCGTTTCACCCATCAGATATCGATCCACCGCTGCAGCGGCCGCGCGTCCTTCGGCGATTGCCCAGACGATCAGAGACTGGCCGCGGCCGGCGTCACCGGCAACGAACACCCCCGGATGCGTCGTCTGGTAATCGTCCTCACGGGCAACGTTGCCACGATCGGTGAATCTGGTGCCGAGCTGTTCTTCGAGAAGCAACCGCTCCGGTCCGGTGAACCCCATAGCGATGAGTACGAGGTCGGCGGGGATCTCGCGCTCGGTGCCGCTCTTGGGGACGCGTCGACCGTCGACGAACTCGGTCTCGGCGAGGCGCAGGTACTGCACTTCGCCCGCGTCGTTGCCGAGGAACTCGACGGTGGAGGCCAGGTACATGCGTTCGCCACCCTCCTCGTGTGCCGACTGCACCTCGAAGAGCGTCGGGGCCATCGGCCACGGCTGGGCATCGGGGCGCGCCTCGGGAGGGCGGCGACCGATCGCGAGGTTCGTGACGCTCAGCGCACCCTGGCGGTGTGCCGTTCCGATGCAGTCCGCACCGGTGTCACCACCGCCGATCACGATGACGTGCTTGCCTTCCGCCGTGATCTGATTGGCCACGGCATCCCCCGCGACGGCGTGGTTCGACTCGACGAGGTACTCCATCGCGAAGTGAACTCCGGCGAGGTCTCGTCCCGGGATCGGGAGATCACGCGGAACTGTCGCACCGGTCGCAACGACGACCGCGTCATACCGGGCGCGAAGCGCATCCCAGCTGATGTCGGTGCCGATGTTCACGCCCGCGCGGAACCGGGTTCCCTCGTCCTGCATCTGGCGAAGCCGCGACTCGAGGTGCCGCTTCTCCATCTTGAAGTCCGGGATGCCGTAGCGCAGCAGCCCGCCGATGCGGTCATCGCGCTCGTAGACCGCAACGGTGTGGCCCGCTCGCGTGAGCTGCTGCGCGGCGGCCAGGCCCGCGGGGCCCGAGCCGACCACGGCCACGGTCTTGCCCGTCAGCCGGCCCGGCGGCTTGGGCTCGACCCAACCGCTCGCGAAGGCCTGATCGATGATCGAGACCTCCACCTGCTTGATGGTCACCGCGGGCTGGTTGATCCCCAGGACGCACGCGCTCTCGCACGGCGCGGGGCACAGCCGACCCGTGAACTCGGGGAAGTTGTTCGTCGCGTGCAGGCGGTCGATCGCAGCTCGACCCTCCCCCCGCCAGGTGAGGTCGTTCCACTCCGGGATGAGGTTGCCCAGGGGGCATCCCTGGTGGCAGAACGGGATGCCGCAGTCCATGCATCGACCCGCCTGTCGGCGCAGTACGGCGTTGTCGCCGGGCTCATAGACCTCTTTCCAGTCCATGATGCGCACCGGCACGGGACGGCGCGCGGGAAGCTCCCGTTCCGTCACCTTCAGAAAGCCCTTGGGATCAGCCACCGGTCACCTCCAGGATGCGGGTCCAGACGACATCGCCGTCGGGGTCGAGTCCTTCGTCAACAGCTTCCTGCCGCGTGCGCAGCACGGCGGCGTAGTCACGGGGAACGACGCGGACGAAGTTGGCGACCTCCTCGTCGAAGCGTGCGAGGAAGTCCGCGGCAAGAGCAGACCCGGTCTGTTCGACATGCTGCTCGAGCAGGTCCCGCAACATCTCGGCATCCGCTGAGCCCAGCGGGCCCAGCTCCAGCTCGCCGGTTGCCAGCGCTTCCCGGTTCACAAGATCGGAGTTGAGCCGGTAGACGTAGGCGGTTCCGCCGGACATCCCGGCGCCCAGGTTACGACCCGTCGGCCCGAGGATGACGGCAAGTCCACCGGTCATGTACTCCAGCGCATGGTCGCCGACGCCTTCGACGACAGCTGTCGCTCCGGAGTTGCGGACGAAGAAACGCTCACCGACCACGCCGCGCAGGAAGAGCGTGCCTTGCGTTGCGCCATAGCCGATGACGTTGCCGGCGATGACGTTCTGCGATGCATCGAACGTGGCATCTTCCGGGGGCCGGATGACGATCTGACCGCCCGAGAGTCCCTTGCCGACGTAGTCGTTCGAGTCTCCCGTCAACCGGAGCGTGATGCCCGCCGGCATGAACGCGCCGAAGGACTGGCCGGCCGAACCGGTGAGGTTGATCGTGATGGAACCAGCCGGAAGTCCGTTCTGACCCTGCGCCTTGGTCACATGGTGACCGAGGAGAGTACCGACGGCCCGCGCCGTGTTGCGCACCGGCAGATCGATCGTGATCTCACCACCGTGTGCGATGACATCCTGCGCGCGCTCGATGATCGGGACGTCGAAATGCTCGTCCAGCTCGTGGTTCTGCGGGCGCAGGTTACGGCGCGGCTCGTCGTCGGCAAAGGCGGGACCCTCCAGCACGGGGGTCAGATCCATGCCGCTTGCCTTCCAGTGCGCGATAGCCCGGTTCGTGTCGAGCACCTCGTGGTGACCGATGGCCTCGTCGAGGGAGCGGAAGCCGAGCTCTGCCAGGTACTCCCGCACCTCTTGGGCGATGAACTCCATGAACGTCTCGACGAACTCCGGCTTGCCGGTGAACCGCGATCGCAGGACCGGGTTCTGCGTGGCGACGCCGACCGGACAGGTGTCCAGGTGGCACACGCGCATCATGATGCATCCGGAGACGACCAGCGGTGCGGTGGCGAAACCGAACTCTTCGGCACCCAGCAGGGCGCCGATGATGACGTCGCGTCCGGTCTTGATCTGGCCGTCCACCTGCACGACCACCCGATCGCGCATTCCGTTGAGCATCAGGGTCTGCTGCGTCTCGGCGAGCCCGAGCTCCCAGGGGGTACCGGCGTGCTTGAGCGAGTTGAGTGGGCTCGCCCCGGTGCCGCCATCGTGACCCGAAACCAGGATGACGTCGGCCAGCGCCTTGGCAGTACCCGCTGCCACGGCACCGATGCCCGACTGGCTGACCAGCTTGACGTGGACCCGGGCTTCGGGGTTTGCGCGCTTGAGATCGAAGATCAGCTGCTTGAGGTCTTCGATCGAGTAGATGTCGTGGTGCGGCGGCGGAGAGATGAGTCCGACCCCCGCGGTGGCGTGCCGCGTGCGGGCAACCCACGGATAGACCTTGGTCGGCGGGAGCTGGCCGCCCTCTCCGGGCTTTGCTCCCTGCGCGAGCTTGATCTGAATGTCGTCTGCCTCGGTGAGATACAGACTCGTCACACCGAACCGACCCGAGGCCACCTGCTTGATGGCGCTGCGGCGTTCCGGGTCGAGCAGGCGATCGACATCCTCGCCGCCTTCACCGGTGTTGGACTTGCCGCCAATCCGGTTCATCGCGATCGCGAGCGTCTCGTGCGCTTCCTTCGAGATGGAGCCGTAGCTCATGGCTCCCGTCGAGAACCGCTTCACGATCGCGGAGACCGGTTCGACCTCGTCGATCGGCACGGGTCGGCGAACGCCGGTGCGCAGGCGGAAGAGGCCGCGCAGGGTCTTCAGCTCACTGGCCTGGTCATCGACCAGCTTGGTGTATTCGCGGAAGACGTCGTACCGGCGAGTCCGCGTCGAATGCTGCAGACGGAAGACGGTCTCGGGGTTGAACAGGTGCGGCGAACCATCGCGACGCCACTGGTACTCGCCTCCGGTCCAGAGGCGCTCGTGCGCGCGTTCTGCCTCGTCTTCGGGGTACGCGTACGCGTGCCGTGACCGGTTTTCGGCGGCGATGACGTCGAGCCCGACACCGCCGAGCTTCGTCTCGGTGCCGGTGAAGTAGGCATCCACGAACTCCTGCGACAGACCGACGGCCTCGAAGACCTGGGCGCCGGCGTAGGAGGAAACCGTGGAAATGCCCATCTTCGACATGATCTTCAAAACGCCCTTGCCGAGCGCGTAGATCAGGTTCTTGACAGCCTTCTCGGGCGTGAGGCCGCTGATGTAGCCGGCGCGCACCAGGTACTCGACGGTCTCCATCGCGAGGTAGGGGTTTACCGCCGATGCGCCGTAGCCGAGCAGCGTCGCGACGTGGTGGACTTCCCGCACATCGCCGGCCTCGACCACCAGGCCCACCTTCATGCGCGTCTCACGCCTGATCAGGTGGTGGTGGATGGCTGCGACCATCAGGAGCGAGGGAATCGGCGCGAGGTCCTTGTTCGAGTCGCGGTCGCTGAGCACGATGTACTCGGCACCGTCCTCGATAGCCTGATCGACCTCGCTGCACATCTGCGCGATGCGCTTCTGCATGCCCTTGTGGCCTGCTTCGACCCGGTACAGACCGCGGATCGTCACGGACGAACGGCCGGGTACTGCCGTGTCGATGTGCTGGATCTTCGCGAGCTCGTCGTTGTCGATGACCGGGAAGTCGAGGGTCACGGTGCGCGAGTGGCTCGGACCCCAGCCCAGCAGGTTACGCTCCGGCCCGATTCCGAGCGAGAGCGAGGTCACGACCTCTTCACGGATCGAGTCCAGGGGCGGGTTGGTCACCTGCGCGAACTGCTGCGTGAAGTAGTCGAACAGGAGCCGCGGACGATCGCTGAGGACGGCCACCGGGGTGTCACTTCCCATGGCGCCGAGCGGCTCGGCGCCCTTCTGCCCCATGGGGGTCAGCAGGATGCGGACCTCTTCCTCCGTGTAGCCGAACGTGCGCTGACGGCGGGTGATCGATGCGATCGGGTGCACGATGTGCTCGCGCTCGGGCAGCTCCGACAAGCGCACCCGCCCGGCGTCGAGCCACTCCTGCCAGGGCTGCATCGTTGCCAGATCGTGTTTGATCTCGTCGTCCTCGATGATCCGGCGCTGCGCCGTGTCCACGAGGAACATGCGCCCGGGGCGCAGTCGCCCGCGGCGCTTGATGCGCTCGGGAGCGAAGTCCAGGACGCCGGTCTCGCTGCCGATGACGACCAGGCCGTCGGTGGTTTCGGTCCAGCGGCCCGGACGCAGGCCGTTGCGGTCCAGCGTCGCACCGACCAGCGTGCCGTCGGTGAAGATGAGCGCGGCGGGGCCGTCCCAGGGCTCCATCTGGATCGCGTGGTAGTCGTAGAACGCCCGCAACGCTGGGTCGAGACCGACCTGCTTCTCGTAGGCCTCGGGAACCATCATCATGATGGCGTGGGGCAGGCTCCGCCCGGTCAGCGTGAGCAGTTCGAGCACCTCGTCGAAGGATGCCGAGTCGCTCGCACCGTCGGTGCAGATGGGAAGCAGCGGACGGATGTCGCCGATCAGCTCGGACTCGAGCTGGGACTGGCGTGCCCGCATCCAGTTGCGGTTGCCGTTGACGGTGTTGATCTCGCCGTTGTGCGCGAGCATGCGCAGCGGCTGCGCCAGGCGCCACGAGGGGAAGGTGTTCGTCGAGTAGCGCGAGTGGACGACGGCGAGCTCGGATGCGAACCGCTCGTCCTGCAGGTCAGGGTAGAACGGCTCCAACTGCAGCGTCGTGACCATGCCCTTGTAGCCGAGCGTGCGCGCCGAGAGAGACACGAAGTACGCGCCGAGCTCGGTGCGGCTGCGCTTGCGGAGCCGGTAGGTGCGGCGGTCCAGCGCGATTCCCGACAGAGCCGGAGCGTCGCCGACCGCGGGACGGGAGACGAAGAGCTGCTCGAAGGCGGGACGCGCGTCGAACGCGAGCTTGCCGAGGTTCTCGTCCTCGGTCGGCACCTCACGCCAGCCGAGCACCTCGAGGTTCTCGCTGGCCGCGATGCGCTCGATGCCGGCCTTCTGCTCGGCGCGGGCTTCGTGGTCCAGCGGCAGGAACACCATGCCCGCGGCGTACTCCCCCATCGGCGGGAGGTCGAAGCCCACGACGGCGCGCAGGAAAGCATCCGGCATCTGCGTGAGGATGCCGGCGCCATCGCCGGTGCCGGCATCAGAGCCGATCGCACCGCGGTGCTCGAGGTTGCGCAGCGCCGTCAGGGCGAGGTCGATGATGTCGTGACCGGGCTCCCCACGAAGGGTCGCGACCATGGCCAGGCCACACGCATCCCGTTCGAAGTCAGGGTTGTACATCCCCTGCTTGGCGGGGAAGCCGGTCTCGCCGGTGGCGATGCGACGGGGGCTCGATGCCATTCCTACCGTCCTCACGTTGATGCTCAAGATGGGACGACGTCGGCCCGGCTGTGTGTGGTGTACGCGGTGATCGGGGTACTACTCCGGTGATCAGATCACTGCGGCCGAGGGGTGCTTGTGGCGCTGCCGGCGGTGACTTCGGGGGCCGGTGGTTCGCTGACGTCGACGAAGTCGGGAGTGTCCTGCGATTGTACAGTGCCTTTCGCGGCGCGCTCGCGACCGGGAACGTACGGCGAGGGCTCCCGCCCGGGATGGCGGCGCTTCTGGACGATCATGATCGCGAGGCCGATGAGAACCCCGAAGATCGCGGCCCAGACGTTGGTGCGGATACCGAGGAAGATTTCGCTCGGATCGATCCGAATGGACTCCCACACGATGCGGCCGGCGCTGTACCAGATGAGGTAGAGACCGAACAGACGGCCCCACTGCAGCACGAAACGGCGGCCCGCCCACAGGAGGACGGCAGCTCCCAGAAGGTTCCAGATCATCTCGTACAGGAACGTCGGGTGGAAGAGAGTGCCCGGGGCAAGACCCGGCGGGAAGGCCGGGTTGGTGGACTCGATCTCCAGTCCCCACGGAAGGTCGGTGGGAAGGCCGAACAGCTCGTGGTTGAACCAGTTTCCGAGGCGTCCCATGGCCTGCGCAATGATCAGACCTGGCGCCAATGCGTCGGCGAATGACCAGAATCGGATGCCGGTCCAGCGGCATCCGAGCCAGGCGCCCACCGCTCCGCCGATCAGCGCGCCATAGATGGCGATACCACCCTCCCAGATGCGGAAGATGGCCCAGATGTCGGCTCCCTCGCCAAAGTAGAAGCCGGGGTGGGTGACGACGTGGTAGATCCGAGCGACGATGATCGCGAGGGGCACCGCGAGGAGCGCGATGTCGATGACGATCCAGTTCTCGGCACCGCGCTTGGTCAGCCGGTAGTTCGTGAGCAGGACCGCGACGATGATGCCCGCGATGATGCACAGCGCGTAGAAGTGGATCGTGAACGGGCCCACGGGGAACGAACTGATACCCGGGCTCGGGATGCTGGTCAGGACGTTCTGGGAAGCGGTGATCATATCGATCGTCCTCAGTTGGTCGGGCGCCGGCCGGAGGGCCGACGACGTGAGTCTAGTTCGATCGCGCTGCGCTTATCCGCGGACGGTACCCGCGACGAGCTCCCGCGCAACCGCCGCCAGCCCGTCGAGACCGCCGTCGCGCAGCGCGCGCACGAGCGCCGTGCCGACGATCGCGCCGTCAGCGTATTCGAGCACGCTGCGCACGTGGTCGGCGTTCGAGACGCCGATTCCGACGCACGCGCGCTCGGCGCCGTGCTCCCGCAGTCGTGCGACCAGAGCGCGAGCAGCGGCATCCAGCTGCGCCCGCTCCCCCGTGATCCCCATGGTCGAGACCGTGTAGACGAAGCCCGTCGTCTCGCGCACGATCATGGCGAGACGGTCATCGGTCGAACTCGGGGCTGCAAGAAACACGCGGTCAAGGCCGGTGCGTGCGCTCTCGGCGAGCCAGTCGGCTGCAGCATCGGGGGTGATATCCGGCGTGATCAGTCCGGCGCCGCCGGCGGCGCGGAGATCATCGGCGTAGCGAGAGACCCCGTACTGGACCACGGGGTTCCAATACGTCATTACGAGGGCGGGGATGTCGGTGCGCGCTGTCACCTCACGCACAGCTGTGAAGGTGTCGCGCATCCGGAAGCCCGCTTCCAGTGCCGCATTCGTGGCCTCCTGGATCACCGGGCCATCCATTACGGGGTCTGAGTACGGCGGACCGAGTTCGAGGATGTCGACCCCGGCTTCCGCGAGCGTCACCGCGGCCTCGATACTCGTTTCCAGGTCGGGGTATCCGATCGGGAGGTAGCCGATGAGAGCGCCGCGCCCCTGGGCGTGCGCAGCGTCGATCGCGGCGGCGACGGCGCTCACGCCTGGGCCCCCTCGTCGTACAGTTCGAACCACCGCGCAGCAGTATCCATGTCTTTGTCTCCGCGGCCCGAGAGCGAGATCGCGAGCACCGAGTCTGGGCCGAGCTCGCGACCAAGACGCAGGGCGCCCGCGAGAGCGTGCGCTGACTCGATCGCGGGGATGATGCCCTCCGTGCGCGACAGCAAACGCAGCGCTTCCATCGCCTCGGCATCCGTGGCCGGAATATAGTGCGCCCGCCCGATGTCAGCGAGCCAGGCGTGCTCGGGGCCGACCCCGGGATAGTCCAGACCGGCCGAGATGGAGTGTGACTCGACGGTCTGGCCGTCTTCGTCCTGCAGAACGAAGGTCTTCGCCCCGTGCAAGATCCCGGGCGTTCCCCGCTCAATGGATGCTGCGTGTCGGGGCGTGTCTACGCCGTCACCGGCGGCTTCGACGCCGTAGAGGGCGACACCCTCGTCATCGAGGAACGCGTCGAACATGCCGATGGCGTTCGAGCCACCTCCGACGCACGCGAAGACGGCGTCGGGCAACCGCCCGATCTCGTCGAGGAGCTGCTCGCGCGCCTCCTCGCCGATGACCTTCTGGAAGTCGCGGACCATCGCGGGGAAGGGGTGCGGGCCGGCGGCAGTCCCGAAAATGTAGTTCGTGGTCTCAACGCTCGCTACCCAGTCGCGGTAGGCCTCGTTGATGGCATCCTTCAAGGTCCGCGAGCCCGTGGTGACGGGGATGACCTCGGCGCCGAGCAGCCGCATGCGCGCCACGTTGAGTGCCTGGCGCTGCGTGTCGACCTCTCCCATGTAGACGGTGCACTCGAAGCCGAACAGCGCGGCCGCCGTGGCTGTCGCGACGCCATGCTGCCCTGCGCCGGTTTCGGCGATGACGCGCGTCTTGCCCAGTCGCTGCGTGAGAAGTGCCTGCCCCAGCACATTGTTGATCTTGTGGGAACCGGTGTGGTTCAGGTCTTCCCGTTTGAGGAAGACCCGGCCGGCGCCGGTGTGCTCGGCGAACCGGGGCACCTCGGTGAGGGCGGACGGCCTCCCCGCATACGAGTTCAGCAGACGGCGGAACTCGGCCTGGAAAGCCGGGTCGACGCGGGCCGCTTCATACTCCGCGGTGAGCTCGTCGATCGCGGCGATCAGTGACTCGGGCATGAAACGCCCGCCGAAGTCGCCGAAGAAGGGGCCGCGCTGATCGCGCAGGCTCGTCGTCATGATCCTGCCTCCAGAAACGTTGTGAGGGTCGCGACGGGGTCGCCGGTCACCAGCGCCTCGCCGATGAGCACGACATCCGCGCCGGCAGCCCGGTAGTGGGTGACGTCGGCGGGCGCGAGCACGGCGGACTCGGCGACGGCTATCGCATCCGCGGGGATCGACGCGCGCAGGCGTCCGAACAGGTCGCGGTCAAGCTCGAACGTGGAGAGGTCGCGTGCATTGACCCCGACCAGTCGGGCACCGATGTCGGCAGCGCGGTGCACCTCGTCCAGCGAGTGCGTTTCGACAAGAGCCGTCATCCCGAGCTCTTCCGTCAGGTGTAGAAGCCGCGTGATCAGGGGCTGGTCGAGAGCCGCGACGATGAGAAGAACGATGTCGGCGCCGGCTGCTCGGGCCTCGAACACCTGATACTCGGTGGAGATGAAATCCTTGCGGAGCACCGGAACAGTAACCGTCGCGCGAACTGCCTCGAGGTCGTCCAGGCTGCCTTTGAACCGGCGCTGCTCGGTAAGGACCGAGATCGCCGATGCGCCGCCGCGTTCGTAGAGGGCCGCGAGGTGAGCGGGGTCGGGGATCTCGGCGAGGTCACCGCGCGAGGGACTCGCGCGCTTGACTTCGGCGATGATCCGCACGCTGTCTGTGGGCGCCAGGGCCGTGAGCGCTGAGAGGGCGGCGGGACGTGCGAGCGCGGCGCGTTCGACATCCGAGAGCGGACGCACCGCTTCTCGCGTCCGGGCGTCCTCGAGAGCGCCGGCCGTGAGGTCGGCGAGCATGCTCAATGCTCTTTCGCGGTGTACCTGGAGCCACCCACGCCGTAGCCGACCTTGGCCATGATCCAGCCGACAAGCAGGCCCACCACGACAAGAACGACCGATGCCCAGACGAGCCAGACGATCTCCAGGACGAACGCCACCGTACCCAGGGCGATGGCAGCGAGCATGATGACGACAGCCGTCCAGGCCGCCGGCGAGTGTCCGTGGCCGGGGTCGCCGATGGGGTTGCTCATGGATATCCTCCGGTAGTGCGCGGGCTGTGGTCAGTCTAGCGGTCAGGTCGTGGGGTCCCCACCACGCGAGAGGTCATCCCACGAGTCGATTGCATCGAGCGGTTCGTTGCTACGGACTCGCGCCGCCCTCTCCGCCTGGTAGCGCTTGCCGCCGTCGGGCCACAGGCGCGCCGTGACGACGACCCAGAGGCCGCTGGCGGCGAGAACGACGGCTGCAAGGAGCGTGATCACGGGCCAGGGGGTCGTCGTGATGCTCGCGACGAGCGCAGAGACCGCACCGTCGCCACGGATGCCGGTCACGGCGGCGACCTCGGCCACGACGGCGCGGACCGGTGCGCCAAACGCGATGGGGGCCGTCAGGACGGCGAGCGTGATGCCGAGCGCCGCACCGAGCACACCGAACACGGGTCGAAGGATACGGCCCACGATCGAGACAGCGGCACCCAGAGCGAGTGCGGTCAGGCTCAGGGGCGCGAGCAGCACGACCGCGGATGCGCCCGG
>Ga0207904_1000394_pt1 | contig 16964 bp, 15 predicted proteins | sample MalvirmetaMSP118_FD_184232 | JGI IMG/M metagenome (GOLD analysis project Ga0207904, IMG submission 184232) | Marine viral communities from the Deep Pacific Ocean - MSP-118 (SPAdes) | ecosystem: Environmental > Aquatic > Marine > Oceanic | place: Pacific Ocean | collected 2011-05-30 | reverse complement strand
GGTCGCCATGTCCCTCGACATCGACCGGGCGCGGCCGCTTTACGACCACGAGCCGGCGCGCTTCGACAGCTACCTGCAGACCCAGACGTCGTTGCGCCTGTTGCCGAAGGCGTTCCTGCTGTCGGCCGACGGCAGCGTCATCACCAGCGCCATCATCAACCCCGAACTGCAGATCGCCATGCCGCCGGAGGCCGCGCTGGAACGCGCCGCGGACGGCAGCCCGGTGATGATCGCCCCGGGTGACGCCAACCAGGTGGGCGGCATCATCCGACTGAAGGCGTACGACGATCTCTATCTCTACATCGCGCGGCCGATGGACCCGAGGGTGCTCGCCTACCTGCGGATCACCCAGGAGAACGCCGAGGAGTACAAGGCGCTGGACGAGAGCCGGCTCGGCATGCAGGTGGCGTTCGCGCTGGTCTACGCAGGCGTGACGCTGGTGCTGCTCGTCTCGGCGCTGTGGCTCGGATTCGGCTTTTCCAACCGGCTCGTCGCGCCGATCCGCCGGCTGATCGACGCCGCCGATTCCGTGTCCCACGGCAACCTGTCGACCGAAGTGCCGATCAACCCGAATGACGGCGATCTCGCCCATCTGGGAGAAACGTTCAACACGATGACGACGCAGCTGCGCTCCCAACGCGAGGAGCTGCTGTCGGCCAACGAACAGATCGACCAGCGGCGCCGCTTCACCGAAGCCGTGCTGGCCGGCGTCACCGTCGGCGTGCTCGGCATCGAGCCGGACGGCACCCTGTCGCTGGCCAACCGCTCGGCGCTGGAGATCCTCGACGTCGGCGAGGAAGACCTGATCGGCAAGCCGCTGCGCGACTGCGTGCCGGAGCTCGCCGGCCTGATGGACACCGGGCCGCGGCTGGGGTTCCTGGCGCGGCAGGGGCAGATCACCCTCAACCGGGACGGCAAGGAGCGGATCGTTGCCGTGCGCATCACCGTCGACCGCGCAAACGCGCGCCGGCAGGGATGGGTGGTGACCTTCGACGACATCACCGACCTGGTGTCGGCCCAGCGCACGTCGGCCTGGGCGGATGTCGCCCGCCGCATCGCCCACGAGATCAAGAACCCGCTGACACCGATCCAGCTGTCGGCCGAACGCCTGAAGCGCCGCTACGGCAAGCGCATCGAGGACGACCGCGAGGTGTTCGACCAGTGCGTCGACACCATCATCCGCCAGGTCGGCGACATCGGCCGGATGGTCAACGAATTCTCGTCGTTCGCGCGCATGCCGAAGCCGGTGATCGAGGAGCGCAACCTGACCGAGGCGGTGCGCGAGGGCGTCTTCCTGCAGAGCGTCGGCCATCCGGGCGTCAAGGTGGAGACCCACTTCCCGGAAGAGCGCGTCACCGGACGCTTCGACCATCGTCTCATCGTTCAGGCGATCTCCAACCTCGTGAAGAACGCCGCCGAATCGATCGAGCAGGTGAGCGAGGAGGAGAGGGCGGCCACGCCGGGCCGCATCGACGTGAGCATCCGCACCGAAGGCGGCAATCACATCGTCGAGATCGTCGACAATGGCATCGGCCTGCCGCAGGAGGGCCGCCAGCGCTTGCTGGAGCCCTACATGACTACGCGCGAGAAGGGCACGGGGCTCGGCCTCGCAATTGTCGGAAAGATCGCCGAGGACCATGGCGGCCGCGTCGAGCTGCTCGACGCCCGGGCGGTCGGTGCCGACCAGCGGGGCGCGTGCGTGCGGCTCATCCTTGCCGCCGCCGGCCCGTCCGACACCGCCTTGCCCGCCATTCACGCTTCACCGTCTTCACCCACAAATCCGGGTTAGGGATTCATGGCCACCGATATTCTGATCGTCGACGACGAACGGGACATCCGCGATCTCATCGCCGGTATCCTTGAGGACGAGGGGTTTTCCGCCCGCACGGCAGCCCATTCCGACGAGGCGCTGGAGGCGATCACCACGCGCAAGCCGAGCCTGCTGTTCCTCGACATCTGGCTGCAGGGAAGCCGGCTCGATGGGCTGGCGCTGCTCGACCAGGTCAAGGAGCAGCACCCGAGCCTGCCGGTGGTGATCATCTCCGGCCACGGCAACATCGAGACCGCGGTCTCCGCCATCAAGCGCGGTGCCTACGACTATATCGAGAAGCCGCTGAAGGCCGACCGGCTGATCCTCGCCGCCGAGCGCGCGTTGGAGGCGTCCAAGTTGCGGCGCGAGGTCGCCGACCTGAAGGCGCGCGCCGGCGAGGCAGGCGAACTGGTGGGACAGTCCGCGGCGATCAGCACCCTGCGCACCACCATCGACCGGGTGGCGCCGACCAACAGCCGCACGCTGCTGTCGGGCCCGTCCGGCTCCGGCAAGGAACTCGTGGCGCGCTCGATCCACGCCGCCTCCCAGCGCGCCGAGGGGCCCTTCGTCATCGTCAACGCCGCCACCATCACGCCCGAGCGCGTGGAGGAAGCCCTGTTCGGCACCGAATCGTCGAACGGTGGACCGCGGGCCGTGGGGGCGCTGGAAGAGGCGCATGGCGGCACGCTCTATCTCGACGAGATTGCGGACATGCCGCTGGAGACCCAGGGTCGGATCCTGCGCGTGCTCGTCGACCAGACCTTCACCCGTGTCGGCGGCTCGACCCGCGTGCACGTGGACGTGCGGATCATTTCATCGAGCGCGCGTGATCTGCAGGCGGAGATCGAGGACGGCCGGGTGCGGGAGGATCTGTTCCACCGGCTGAGCGTCGTGCCGATCCGGGTTCCGTCGCTAGCCGAGCGGCGCGAGGACATCCCGCTGCTCGTCGACCATTTCATGCGGCAGATCACCACGGCCTCCGGCCTGCCCATGCGCATCATCGGCGACGACGCCATGGCCGTGCTGCAGGCGCACGACTGGCCGGGCAACATCCGCCAGCTGAAGAACAACGTGGAACGGCTGCTGATCCTCACCCGCGACCAGGACGTCGACGAGCCCATTTCGGCCGACCTCTTGCCCTCGGAGGTTGGCGCGCTGGTGCCGCCGCTGTCGTCGGGCCCCGGCGGCGAGCACTTCATGGCCTTGCCTCTGCGTGACGCCCGCGAGATCTTCGAGCGCGACTACCTGAAGGCCCAGATCAACCGGTTCGGGGGCAACATTTCGCGCACGGCCGAGTTCGTGGGAATGGAACGCTCGGCCTTGCATCGCAAGCTGAAGTCGCTAGGCATCGCTTGAGCGACGGCGGCCGACGGGATTGGCGCCTGTGTGTGATCTGACAGTGAGCGCGGACGGCGCGGCCTATGCGGCTGCCAGTCCCGTGAGCGAGGGCGAATGCGCATCGTGATTTGTGGTGCCGGGCAGGTTGGCTTCGGCATTGCCGAGAAGCTCGCCCAGGAGGAGAACGACGTGTCGGTGATCGACACGTCGGCACGCCTGGTCAACATCATCCGCGACACCCTGGATGTGCGCGGCGTGGTGGGCTACGGCTCGCACCCCGACGTGCTGGCACAGGCCGGGGCGGAAGACGCCGACATGCTGATCGCGGTGACCCAGGCCGACGAGGTGAACATGGTCGCCTGCCAGGTGGCGCACACGCTGTTCAACGTGCCCACCAAGATCGCCCGCATCCGCGCCCAGAGCTATCTGCAGCCCCATTATTCCGACCTGTTCGCCCGCGACCATCTGCCCATCGACGTGATCATCTCGCCAGAGATCGAGGTCGGCGAGACGGTGCTGCGGCGCCTCTCGCTGCCGGGAGCGGTGGAAACGGTGATGTTCGCCGATGGCTCGGTGTTCGTGGTCGGCATCCTGTGCACGGAGGACTGTCCGGTCATCGATACGCCGCTGCGCCAGCTGACCGAGCTGTTCCCGGACCTGGGCGCGGTGGTCACCGGCGTGTTCCGCAACGGCCGGCTGTTCGTCCCGCAGAGCGACGACACCATCGTCGTCGGCGATCTCGTGTACGTGGTCGCCAAGCTCGACCAGGTGCGGCGCACGCTCGGCATCTTCGGTCACGACGAGCCGGAAGCGAAGCGCGTGGTGATCGCCGGCGGCGGTCATATCGGCGCCTACGTGGCGCGCGAGCTGGAGCGGCGCAAACCGAACGTGAGGGTGAAGATCATCGAGCAGTCGCGCCAGCGCGCCGTCGAGATCGCCGACGAACTCCGGCGGACGGTAATCCTGCACGGCTCGTCGCTCGACCAGGACATCCTGCTGGAAGCGGACATCAAGGACGCCGATGTGCTCGTCGCGGTCACCAACGACGACCAGGCCAACATCATCGCCGGCGTGATGGCGAAGACGCTGGGCTGCAAGCGCAACCTCAGCCTGATCAACAATGCGAGCTATCCGGCCTTCGCGCACGCGCTCGGCATCGACGCCTACGTGAACCCGCGGGCGGTGACGATCTCGCGCGTGCTGCGGCATGTGCGCCGGGGCCGCATCCGGTCGGTCCATTCCTTGCAGAACGGAGCGGCGGAGGTGATCGAGGCGGAGGCGCTGGAAACCTCGTCGCTGGTCGGCAAGCCGCTCCGGGACCTGAACCTGCCCGAGGGCATCCGCATCGGGGCGATCTATCGCCGCAAGCAGGCGATCACGCCCCAGGGTGACACGCAGATCCAGGCCCACGACCGGGTGGTGATCTTCGCGCTCGCCGAACAGGTCCGCCAGGTGGAGCAGATGTTCCGGGTGAGCCTCGAATTCTTCTGAGCCCCGCACCGCCGTCCGGCGCGAGCCAACGAAACTGATCTTCGCATTGGAGTGATCATGAGCCGCATCGCCTACGTCAACGGCCAGTACCAGCCCCACGACCTCGCAACCGTCCACATCGAGGACCGTGGCTATCAGTTTGCGGACGGTGTGTACGAGGTGTGCGAGGTCAAGGATGGCGCGCTGATCGACACGACCCGCCATCTCGACCGGCTGGAACGCTCGCTTTCGGAGCTGGAAATCCCGGTCCCGATGAGCCGGCGCGCGCTCACGATGGTGCTGCGGGAGGTGGTCCGCCGCAACCTGGTGAAGAACGGCATGGTCTACCTGCAGGTGACGCGCGGCGTTGCGCCGCGCGAGCACACCTATCCGGCCGACGGCACGCCGCCGGCGCTGGTGATCACCGCGCGGTCCGCGGATCCGCGCAAGGCGGCGAAGACGGCGGAGGCCGGCGTCTCGGTGATCTGCGTGCCCGACAACCGCTGGGAACGGGTGGACATCAAGTCGGTCTCATTGCTGCCCAACGTGATGGCCAAACAGAAGGCAAAGCGGGCAGGGGCCAAGGAAGCCTGGTTCGTGGACGCGGAGGGCTATGTGACCGAAGGCTCGTCGACCAACGCGTGGATCGTCACGACGGACGGCGCGCTGGTGACACGCCCGGCCGAGAACGGCATCCTGAAGGGCATCACGCGGACGGCGATCCTGGACCTGGCCAGGCGCGACAACCTGACCGTCGAAGAGCGCCCGTTCACGCTGGAGGAGGCGTATCAGGCGCGCGAGGCATTCATCACCGCCGCGACGACGCTGGTGATGCCGGTGGTGCGGATCGACGACCACGCGATCGGCAACGGGCGGCCGGGCTCGATCGCGACGGGCCTGCGGGCCCGCTTTCACGAAGTCGTTGAGGCCACCGCCATCTGAGTTCGGCGGCGGCATGGCATGCGATATGCAGCTAGAAGGTCAGGGCCGACACGTGGTGGTCCGTTTCGACGTTGCGAACGGTAAGGAGACCAACCATCTAACTGTGAATGAACACCCCTATAACGGTGGATGATGCGGCCGCGTGCGGGCTGCATCCAATCAAGCAACCACCAAATAAGAAGGTAAACCAAACTTATGGCCGACCGTACCCAGAACCTGCAAGACACCTTCCTGAATTACTGCCGCAAGAACAAGACTCCGCTGACGATCTTTCTTGTAAATGGCGTGAAGCTCCAGGGCGTGGTGACCTGGTTCGACAATTTCTGCGTACTTCTGCGCCGCGACGGGCACTCGCAGCTTGTCTACAAGCATGCGATTTCCACCGTCATGCCGAACCAGCCGGTGCAGCTGTTTGACCCGAGCGACGAAGCGGCTGGAGGCTGATTGGAACACCGTCCGCACGAACCGTCCCAGACGGCTGACCGTGCCCCGAATGGCACGGCGGACACAGTAGCGGCGCGCACCCGCGCGTTCGTCATTCTGCCCGACTTGAAACAGCCGGCCGATGCGCGCAGCGCGTCGGCCGGTACTTCGGTTCCCGCCCGCACGCCCGAAGCGCGGCTTGAAGAGGTTATCGGCCTGGCGCTTGCCATCGACCTGGACGTGGTCGCCTCAGGCGTCGTGCGGCTTGCCGCGCCACGCCCGGCGACGCTGTTCGGCACCGGCAAGGTGGACGAGATCAAGCTCCGGATCACCACCGACGATATCGGACTGGTGGTCATCGATCGGCCGCTGTCGCCGGTTCAGCAGCGCAACCTGGAAAAGGCCTGGGGGGTCAAGGTTCTCGACCGGACCGCGCTGATCCTCGAGATCTTCGGCGACCGGGCCAACACCCGGGAAGGCGCGCTGCAGGTCGAGCTTGCCCATCTCCAGTGGCAGAAGAGCCGTCTCGTGCGCTCCTGGACCCATCTGGAGCGCCAGCGCGGCGGGTTCGGCTTCCTTGGTGGGCCGGGCGAAACCCAGATCGAGGCCGACCGGCGGATGATCCAGGAGCGGATCACCCGGCTTGAGCGCGATCTGGAAAGCGTGCGTCGCACGCGCTCGCTTCACCGTAAGAAGCGCAACCGGATGGACCAGCCGGTGGTGGCCCTTGTCGGCTACACCAACGCCGGCAAATCGACGCTGTTTAACCGGCTAACGAACAGCGACGTGTTCGCCCAGGACCTTCTGTTCGCCACGCTGGATCCGACCCTCCGGCGGGTGCATCTGCCGCATGGCGTCGAGATCGTGCTGTCCGACACCGTCGGCTTCATATCCGATCTGCCGACCCATCTGGTGGCCGCGTTCCGGGCGACGCTGGAGGAGGTGGTCGAGGCCGACCTGATCCTGCACGTCCGCGACATCGCCCACACCGACAGCGCGGCCCAGTCGGCCGATGTCGCGGCGACCCTCGACGCCCTTGGCATCGACGTCCATGAGCCGGGACGGGTGATCGAGGTCTGGAACAAGATCGATCTGTTGACCGATCCCCAGCGGGACAAACTGCTGGCCGAGAGCGGCACCGAAACGGTGGCCGTCTCGGCGCTGACGGGCGTCGGCGTGGACCGGCTGCTGTCAACCGTCGAAGGTCGGCTCACGGCCGGGCGGGACCGGGTGACCGTGAGTCTTCCGACCGAGGAGGGTGAACTTCTCGCATGGATTTACCGGTCCACCGAGGTGCTGGAGCGGGTCGACGGCGACGACAGCATCCGGCTCGTGGTGCGCATCTCGCCGAGCACGTCGGAGCGGTTCCTGGAGCGGGCAGGGGCGTTCGTCGTTCCCTGACCGCGCCATGCCGCGACTCCAGAACCTTCTGAGGCTCGAACGGATCGCTGGACGGGGAAGCCCGGTTGCAGCACGCGGTCTTGTCGGCCGGTGGTCTCAAGGCTGCCGGCCGGAATTTTCAGCTCCGCTCGATGCGTTTGGCCTCCTGCCAAAGCCCTTCCATCTCGTCCAGGCTCGCCTGGTCGGGCGTCCGGCCGACGTCGCCGAGCCTGGCCTCGATGTAGCTGAACCGGCGCCGGAATTTCTCGTTCGTGCCGCGCAGGGCATCTTCCGGATCGACCTGGAGATGGCGGGCGAGATTGGCGACCGCGAACAGCAGGTCGCCCATCTCGTCCGCCACTTCCGCACGTGACGGGGTGTCGCTCGCGAGCGCCGCCTCCAGCTCGTCGATCTCCTCGCGGATCTTGGCGAAAACCGGCCCCGGCACACCCCAGTCGAACCCCACCTTGGAAGCCTTTTTCTGCAGCTTTTCCGCCCGCGTCAGCGCGGGCAGGGCCATTGGTACGTCGTCGAGCCGTCCCTTTGCCGCCAGCGCCTCGACCGGCACGCCATTGCGCGCAGCCTTGAGGCGCTTTTCCTCCGACTTGATTTCGTCCCACATCGCCTTGACGCGCTCGGGGGGCAGGTCGCGGGCATCGCCGAACACATGGGGATGCCGGCGCACCAGCTTGGAGGTGATCGCCTCCACGACACCGCCGAAATCGAAGGCGCCGTCCTCCTCGGCCATGCGCGCGTGAAACACCACCTGCAACAGCAAGTCACCGAGCTCGTCGCGGAGATCCTCGGTGTCGCCGCGCTCCACCGCGTCGGCCACCTCGTAGGCTTCCTCGATCGTGTACGGCACGATGGTCGCGAAGGTTTGCTGCACATCCCAGGGGCAGCCGGTTTCCGGATCGCGCAGCCGCGCCATGATCTCGATCAGGCGCGCGATATCGCGCGACGGTGTGATGCTCATTGGCTGCCTCGTGGGGTCTGGGGGCGGTCGATATGGCCGAGATCTCGGTCCGGGTCCATGTGGTCGCGGATCCGCTGCTTGAGGCTCTTCACGTCCGGGAAGCCGCCGTCACGGACGCGCTCCCAGACGAGCGTGCCGTCGATCTCGATGCGGAAGATGCCGCCGGTGCCGGGGACGAGCGTCACCCCGCCCAGCTCTTCCGAGAACGTAGAAAGCAGCTCCTGCGCCATCCAGGCAGAGCGCAGCATCCAGTTGCACTGGCGGCAGTAGATGATGGTGACGTGGGGCTTGTCGGTCATGAAGGCACCGTATCGGCCGGCAGCGCAAGGCAACACATCGAGCTGTACGCGAGTCTGTGGCGCAAGCGATAGCCCCGAACAGGACAGCCGCGGTTGAGAAGTATTCGAAGCGATTTTGTGGGACCGTTCACGTTCACGCGCGGTACCCGCTGCAGAATGCACGCTGCGCATCGGCAGCTGGTCGAGCGCGCGACGCTGTCTCGGTTGTGATGGTCCGTCGGTTCACTCACGATCACTTGCCGGCAGCGCCGCGGATGCCGACCAGACCGGTGGACGGCGCGAAGCTGCGTCTGGCGGGTCGTGGCGGGAACTGGTCGACAGCCACGATCGAAGCGGCGCTGCGAACTGGAGGCGGTGCTCGCAATCCGTCGTCGGCAACCTGCATGAGGGGCGTCGGCAGCGCCGGCGCACGCTCCTTCCGGTGCATTTCCCTAAGTCGCATAAGATGCATTATGGAACATGAAAGGCGGCCTGATGTCAGGCATATGGCCAATCCGCGCGCCTGCGCGCGCTTCGGATGGAAGCCAGCCAACCCTTATACACCGCGCTGAACCCTCCGGTGACAAGGCCAGCGGGCCCGACAAGTACGGCTGGAGGCGATCCTCTACGGCTGGAAGCGATCGTCGTGACGGCTATGGTCGCCGCTGTCCGGGCGGCGGCCCTCGACGCGGTCCGCGATCGGTGCGCGCCGCGTTGCGCGTTTCCGGCCGGATCTGACCGGTGTAGCAGCCGAGCGTGTACGGATACTCGGCGGTGAGCCGGTAGGCATAGTCGTAGCGCGCGCCATCGACCGTGACGGTCTCGGCCCGGCCGTGGCATGCGTCGAGATCGGCGTTGATGACCTGATTGCCCGACGCGTCCTTCATGCCGAGGATGGGATAGCCGTCGAGTGCCCAGCCGACCACCGTGTTGTTTTTGGCGCCCGGAAGGCACGGCGACGCGCTGTGATAGTGATATTGGCCACTGCGCTCCGGATGACCGTCGCACAGGTCCTGGACCTCATGGGCCGCGGCATCACGGCCTTGCGCGTCGAGCGCGTTGTACAGCGCCACACCCGTCGTGGTGAAACCGATCATGCCCATCGGCAGGCAGCCGGGACTGGCGCTCTTCTGCGGATGGCGCGGGATCGAGACGTCCAGCTTCTGGGGCCGTATCGTGTTGGGATTCCGGTCGTAGGCGCAGGCCGGGTCATTGCGGGCGATCGGAAACTGGCCCGTGGGCTGGCCGACCGGCAGGCCGTTGCCTTTCACCTCGACAGTGTCGCCCACCGACTGCATGTCGAACACGGCGTCGGGCCAGTAGATCCGGCCCTGGACGTGCGGCTTATCCAGCGGGTTCCAGGTGTCTCCGTGAATCCATTCGCCGGTCCGGTGCGCGCCGCCGCCGCCGGCAGCGAGCCCGCAGGAATAGACGTAGCCGACTTTCGGCGAGCGGCTGACGTGACCGTCACCGAGCGGCAGGCTCGTTGCCTCATGGGCCTGCGCCGACGTGGCCGCCGCGACGGCGACGAGCGCCAATCCAAATCGCTTCCTGCGCATGGCGATCTCCGTTCCTGGGCAATGTCGTTGCGTCTCCAACGCACCGATACCCAGGTTCCGACGGCAGCGATCCATACGTTGGGGTCAGAGATAGCCGGAACGGGGGCGGCTGCCCTCACCTGTCGACCGGCACCTCAAAGCGCATCATGTCGAACGCCGGCTCGACGCCGTCCGGCAACTCCGCCTTCAGGGTCGCATAGTCGAGATCGAGATGCAGGTTCGTCAGGATCGCGTGCTTCGGCTGCATCCGGCCGACCCAACCGAGCGCGTCCGCCACCGAGAAATGGCTGCGGTGCGGCTGGTAGCGGAGCGCGTCGATCATCCACACATCGAGCTCCCTGAGGTGCTCGAGGCTCGCCGCCGGCAGGTCGCTGACATCGCTGGAATAGGCGACCGGGCCGATCCGGAAACCGAGCGAGTCGATCTCGCCGTGGTGCTGGAGGAACGGTACGAAGCGGATCGGTCCGCCGGCGCCCGGAATGCTGACCGGAACGCCGGGATGCAGGCGGTGTTCGTTGAGGATCGGCGGATAGCCGGAGCCTTCGGGGGTCACGAAGCAGTAGTCGAAGGCCTTGTGGGCGCGCGCCGAGGTCGCGTGATCGAGATAGGTGTCGATCCGCTTCCGCTCCTTGATGGCGAGGCCGCGCAGGTCGTCGATGCCATGAATGTGGTCGGCGTGCGCGTGGGTGTACAGCACGGCGTCGAGGGTCGGCACCTGGGCGTCGTTCAGCTGTTCCCTGAGGTCCGGCCCGGTATCGATCACGATGCGGGTGATGCCTGTGGCAGACCGGCGCTCGACGAGAAGCGCGCAGCGCCGTCGCCGGTTCTTTGGATTGGCGGGATCGCAGGCGCCCCAGTCGCCCCCGATGCGCGGAACGCCGCCCGACGAGCCGCAGCCCAGGATGGTGAACGCAAGCGTGCTCATGCGTCTGCCGGGCGCTCGATCTTCGAGAACAGCCGGAAGAAATTGTCGGTGGTCTGCCGGGAGATGTCCTCGGCCGACACGCCGCGTGTCTCGGCCAGAACCCGGGCGGTCTCGACCACGAACGACGGCTCGTTGGTCCGGCCCCGGTGCGGAACCGGCGCAAGGTAAGGCGCGTCGGTCTCCACCAGCAGCCGGTCAGTCGGCACGTCGCGCGCAATCGCGCGCAGCTCCTCGGCGGTCTTGAAGGTCAGGATGCCGGAGAACGACACGTAGAGGCCGAGCTCCAGCCCCTTCATGGCCAGCGCGCGGCCTGAGGAAAAGCAATGGAGAATGGCCGGGAAGGGCCCCTCCTCCGCATGGGCGTCGGCCAGGATCGCGGCCACGTCGTCGTCGGCGCTGCGGGCATGGATGACCAGCGGCAGGCCGGTCTCGCGCGCTGCTCGGATGTGACGGCGGAAGCCTTCCGCCTGGGCGTCGCGCGGGGCGTGGTCGTAGTGATAGTCCAGACCCGCCTCGCCGATGGCGACCACCTTCGGATGCCGCGCCAGCTCCACCAGCATGTCGGTGGTGACGGCGGCTTCCGCCTCTTCGCCGGCGTTGTGGGGATGCGTTCCCACCGAGCAGTAGACCTCCGGATGGGCCTCGGCGACGGCGCGCACCTGGTCGAACTTCGCGACCCGGGTGCAGATGGTCACCATCAGCCGGACGCCGGCCGCCCGGGCGCGCGCCACGACGGCGTCGCGCTCTTCGGCGAAGTCCGGAAAGTCGAGATGGCAGTGGCTGTCGATGAGCATGGTCGGCAAACGGGTCCCGATCGGCGGTGCTAGCTGTCCCCGGCGGGTTCCGGCTCCACATAGCGCGGGAACACGGGCGACGGTGCCGGGAGCGGGGTGTCCGGCACCAGCCGGCCGGCGGCGCCGAGATGGGCGAAATCCCGGGCGTCGTCCGCGACGCCGAGGATCGCCAGAAGCCGGTCCGCGGCGGCCGGCGTCACCGGCTGCATCAGGATGCCGACCTCGCGCAGGACCTCGGCGGTCACGTAGAGAACGGTCTGCATCCGTTCAAGATCCGTCTTGCGCAGGGCCCACGGTTCGCTCGCCGCGAAATAGCGGTTGGCATCCGCCACCACCTGGAAGATCGCCCCCAGTGCGGTGTGCAGCGACTGGGTCGCCAGCGCCGTCCGGCACTGGTCCAGCAGGCCGTCGGCGGCGCCCATGATCGCCTGGTCGGCCTCGGTGAAGGCGCCGGGCGTCGGCACCCTGCCCTCGCAATGCTTGGCGATCATCGACAGCGAGCGCTGGGCGAGATTGCCGAGATCGTTGGCCAGGTCGGCGTTGATGCGGTTGACGATGGCGTCGTGGGAATAGTTGCCGTCCTGGCCGAACGGCACCTCGCGCAGGAAGAAATAGCGGAGCTGGTCGACGCCATAGGCCTCGGCGAGGGCGAACGGATCGATCACGTTACCCACCGACTTCGACATCTTCTCCCCCCGGTTGAACAGGAAGCCGTGGGCGAAGACGCGGCCCGGTAGCGGCAGGCCCGCCGACATCAGGAAGGACGGCCAGTACACCGCGTGGAAACGCACGATGTCCTTGCCGATGATGTGCAGGTCGGCCGGCCAGAAGCGTTTGTAGCTGTCGGACTCGACGTCCGGATACCCGATGCCGGTCAGGTAGTTGGTGAGTGCGTCGACCCACACGTACATTACGTGGCGCTCGTCGCCCGGCACCGGGATGCCCCAGTCGAACGTGGTGCGCGAGATCGACAGGTCGCGCAGGCCGCCTTCGACGAAGCGGACGACCTCGTTGCGGCGCTCGTCCGGACCGATGAAGTCGGGCGTGTCGCGGTAGAGCGCCAGCAGCTTGTCCTGATAGGCCGACAGGCGGAAGAAGTAGCTCTCCTCCTCGACCCACTCGACGGGCGTGTTCTGCGGCCCGCGGCGGATGCCGTCGTCGCCCACCACCGTCTCGGCCTCCTGGTAGTAGGCCTCGTCGCGAACCGAGTACCAGCCGGAATAGGTGTCCTTGTAGATGTCGCCGGCCTTGGCCATCCGCTCCCAGATGTCACGGCTGGCGGCGGCATGACGCGCCTCGGTCGTGCGGATGAAATCGTCGTTGGAGCAGTTGAGCGCCGCCGCCATGGCGGCGAAGCGCGGCGCCTGGCGGTCGGCGAACTCGCGCGGCGTGACGCCCTCGCGGGCGGCCGTCTGCTGCATCTTCTGGCCGTGCTCGTCGGTGCCGGTCAGGAAGAAGACGTCGTAGCCGTCAAGCCGTCGGAAGCGCGCGAGCGCATCGGTCGCGATCAGCTCGTAGGCGTGGCCGATGTGCGGCGCGCCGTTCGGATAGGAGATCGCAGTGGTGATGTAATAGGCGGGGCGTTCGGTCATGGCATCCGGCAACAGCGGGATCGGCCCAGCCGATCAGGACGCGCGCGCCCGTGCCGTCCGGTCGACCTCCGCGATATCTTGAAAGAGGTTGAGAACAACCTGCTTGCGGTCGAGATTGAGCGCCTCGGCCGAGCCGATCGCCTGGCCGGTCTTTTCCCATACCTCGGCCCACCCGGCAAGCGCCGCGGCAGGAACGCCCGCGGCGGCTTCCGCCCTCACCTTCCGCGACAGCCAGTCGAACACGAGATCGCTCAGCAGGCCGAAGGCATCGTCGGTGCCGGGGCCGGTCACGCGGTCGGCCAGCCGGTGCACGGCGGCGACATCCAGCCCGGGAAGCGCGTCGAGGATGTCGGTGACCGACTTGTGCAGGCCGACGGCACCCGCCTCCAGCAGCGAGAGCGCGCGGCGCAGGCTGCCGTGGGAAAGGCTGGTCGCAGCCGCCACGGCGTCGCGGTCGTGTTCCTGGTGCGCGCCAAGCGCCGCCAGCGCCGATTCCATGTCGTCTGGTGACAGCGGCCGGACGTCGAGGCGCCGGCAGCGGGACCGGATGGTTGGTAGCAGGCGGCCCGGCACATGGCAGACCACCAGGAAGAGCGCCTGGCGGGGCGGTTCCTCAAGGGCCTTCAGCAGGGCATTGGCGGCATTGGTGTTCAGATCGTCGGCCGGATCGACGATGACGGTGCGGTAGCCGCCGTGGGCCGAGGTCGAGCCGAAATAGGGCACCAGCCGGCGCACCTCGTCGACGGTGATCTCGGTGCGGAACCGCTTGGTCTTCTCGTCGTAGGGCCGGCGCAGATGCAGCAGCCCGGGATGGGCCCCGATCGCCACCTGGCGCACGACCGGATGCTCGGGGGGCAACGACAGGTCGGCGGCTTCCTGCACGTCCGCGGCCGACGGGTCGGGATGGGCCAGCACGAACCGTGCGAAACGGAACGCGAGCGTCGCCTTGCCGACGCCTTCGGGGCCGTTAAGTAGGACCGCGTGATGAAGCCGTCCGGAGCGGTAAGCGTTCAGGAGCTCGGTTTCGGCGTGGGCGTGGCCGAACAGCGCCGTCTGCTGCCGCGGCGTCGGCCACGCGCCGATCCGCTCCAGTTCGGGTGGCGGTTCCTGGGCTGCGGTCGCGGCGCGCGCCATCGCGGCCTCAGAGCCGCCGCGAGGGCGCGAGGCGCGCGACAACGGTCCGCCAGATCCGGTCCGCCACTTCCGGCGACGGCGCGCTCGCGTCGATCACCACGCACCGTCTGGGGTTCGAACGGGCCAGGGCCCGGAAAGCACGCTGGCGTGCGGCGTCGGAGTCCGGCCCCTCCTCCTCGAAGCGATCGGCCGTATCGCTGCCGCGGCGCGCCGCCACGCGGGCGCGGGCCACTTCGGGATCGAGATCGAGAACGATGGTGAGATCGGGGCTGAGGCCATCCAGGGAGACCCGCTCCATGGCCGACAGCAAGGGCATCTCGACGCCGGCAAGGCCCTGGTAGACCCGGGTGGAATCGGTGAACCGATCGCAGACGACCCAGGTTCCGCGTGCCAGCGCCGGCCGTATGGTGCGGTCGACATGATCGATCCGGGCTGCGGAAAACAGCACCGCCTCGGTGTCGGGACCGAGCGTCTTCGCCGCCCCCGACAGCAGGATTGATCGGATCATCTCCGCGCCGCTGGTGCCGCCCGGTTCGCGGGTGCGCAGGATCGGAAGACCGAATTCGAGGAGACGGTGCGCGAGGGCCCGGATCTGTGTCGTCTTGCCGGTCCCCTCCCCGCCCTCGAACGTGATGAACCGGCCACGCAGATGGCGCGCCGGTCCGTCGGAAGACCGCTCCGGGAAGGCCTCACCGGCCGATCGCGCCGGCAGCGTGTCGAGATCGGCAGGTGGCGTTTCGGTCATTCAACTTTCGAGGATGCACTGCCCTTGGCCGCGGCCGATGCGATCGCGTTCGCATCGAGGCCGGCCGGTGCCTGCATCATCGCATAGGCGGCGGTGATGCGCGAGCCGATCGGGTCGGGATCGCTGGGTTGGGCGACCGAGGCCAACACGACCGGCTGGGAATAGGATGTCGCGTCGCCCACGTCGGACGGTGCGACCGTGCCCTCGTCGGCGGCAAGCTCCAGGAGCTCGGCCATCGGATCCTGCTTCGGCTCAGGCTGAGGCGCGGCGGCCGGCGGTGCGCTGCGGGCGGGGGTCGCAGTCTCGACCGGCGCCGGCGCGGAGGCTGCCACACCCGGCAGCGTCTCGGCGGTCTGCGCCGTGCGCGACGCGGGAACCGTGCCGCGGCGGACCGGTTCGATCGCCGGCGGGCCGGCGTGGATCGGCACCGCCTTCTGCTTGCGCGGTTTGGATTCGTTGAAGGCGAGCAACGCGCTGGTCGCCGACTGGGGCGGCAGCACTTCGCGGCGCGGGGCCACGCGATTTCCGCCCGAACGGGCCTTGCCGGCTTCCTTGGAAGCGATCTGGATGCTGCGTTCCGGGGCCTGCTTGCGCGGCTGCGCCGCCGGGTTGCCCGACCCCTGGTAGCTGGCCAGCAGGAAGTCCTCGTCCTCGCCGTCGAGGCGCGCCGGGCCGACATAGGAGACCTTCACCTGGCCGATGCCGTCCTGGCGGAAGCCGAGGATCTCGGCGGTGCGCTGGGACACGTCGATAACGCGGCTGCCGTGGAACGGGCCGCGATCGTTGACGCGCACGACGATGGACCGGCCGTTCTTGAGGTTGGTCACGCGGGCGTAGGACGGCAGCGGCATCGTTGTGTGGGCGGCGGTGATGCTGCGGGAATCGAAGATCTCGCCGTTGGCGGTCTGGCGCCCGTGGAAGGCGGCGCCGTACCAGGAGGCCTTGCCGGTGGTCTCATAATCCGGGTCGTGCTTCGGCGTGTACCACTTGCCGGCGACCTTGTAGGGCTTGCCGACGACGGCGCGGCCGCCGCCCTTCGGCACCGCCTCGCCCGAGCCGATCAGGCGCGGGCTTGCCGGCACGCCGTACTTCGGATCGATGGATGCCTTGTCGGTCGTGTTGCACGCCGCCAGCATGAAGCAGCCCGTGGCAACGACGCCAACCTTGAGAAGAAGACTTGAGCCCAACGGAACCTTCCGCGTTTTGAGAGAGGCAGCACCGCGATCGGCGCACTGTCCGAACGGGTCCGTTGCCGCCATGCCGTGTGCCCCTGCCCCGACTGGAAGGGCCGACCGGTGTCGCGAAGACGCGTACCGAAGGGCCCGTCGAACATTAAATCCAGTTCATCCGTTCTAGGGAGAATAGGGCGGCATTGTGACATATGCCAAAGTCCGGCGCAGCTAGAGATAAGAACATCCTAACAGCGCCGGTCGCATCGCGCCCAATTGGCCGCGGATCGGCCGCCGAAGACCTCACTCCGCGACCCGGGCCCGGCCGGACAATCCATCGTCGCGGGTCCACGACAGGCGGTCGTCCTTGCCGTCGCGCAGCGTGAAGCAGAATTGCCGGCCGTCGTACCAGCTGGTCCATTTATGGCA
>Ga0207904_1000393_pt1 | contig 16969 bp, 13 predicted proteins | sample MalvirmetaMSP118_FD_184232 | JGI IMG/M metagenome (GOLD analysis project Ga0207904, IMG submission 184232) | Marine viral communities from the Deep Pacific Ocean - MSP-118 (SPAdes) | ecosystem: Environmental > Aquatic > Marine > Oceanic | place: Pacific Ocean | collected 2011-05-30 | reverse complement strand
CGATCTGGACGGCGCCGTGCTGCTGGGCTTCGACGCCGGCGCGCCGCGGCTGGCGGCCCGGGTCGGGGTCGCCATGGACGACGAGGCGTCGTCGTTCTGGGTCAGCGACCTGCGTTCGCTGGCGGTGGAGGGACGGCTCGCCCAGCACGACCTCGGAGCAATCGCCCAGGCGCGCAGCCTGGTCTCCTGGCACCAGCGCCACGGCTTCTGCGCCAACTGCGGCCAGCCGACCCGGCCGACCCAGGGCGGCTACCGGCGCGACTGCCCGGCCTGCGGCACCCAGCATTTCCCGCGCACCGATCCGGTCGTCATCATGCTGGCAATCGACGGCGACCGCTGCGTGCTCGGCCGCCAGTACCGCTTCGCGCCGGGGATGTTTTCCTGCCTCGCCGGCTTCGTGGAGCCGGGCGAGACGCTGGAGGACGCGGTGCGCCGCGAGCTCTACGAGGAGGCCGGCATCCGCACCGGCGCCGTCGCCTACCACGCCAGCCAGCCGTGGCCGTTCCCGTCAAGCCTGATGATCGGCTGCTTCGCCGAGGCGACCAGCTTCGAGCTGGTGCGCGAGGTGGACGAGCTGGAGGACGTGCGCTGGTTCGACCGCGCGGAACTCGGCGCCATGCTGGCGCGCACCCACCCCGAGGGGCTGACGGTGCCGCCGGCGATGGCGATCGCCCATCATCTCATCAAGGCGTACGCCGACGGCGGCGTGGTCTGAGCACGGCCCGCGCGCGCCGGCCGTGCGGATGCCGTGGGATCAGCGGCTTGGCCGAAGCGCGCGGTTCTCCTCGGGCTCGCGGATGTTCACCCGGAACTCGGCCGCCGGATAGACGCCCATGATGTGCAGCTCGGTGGAGAAGAAGGCGAGCTCCTCGAAGGCCAGCGCGACGTTCGGGTCCTCCGGATGGCCCTCGACCTCGGCGTAGAACTGGCTGGCGAAGAACTCGCCCTCGAGCTGATAGGATTCCAGCTTGGTGAGGTTGACGCCGTTCGTCGCGAAGCCGCCGAGCGCCTTGTAGAGCGAGGCCGGCACGTTGCGCACCCGGTAGACGACCGACGTCACCACCGGACCGCTGTCACGCGCCGCCCGCTTTTCCTGCGGCGACAGGACGACGAAGCGGGTGGTGTTGTGGGCGGCGTCCTCGACGTCTTCCAGCAGGATCTCCAGGCCGTAGATCTCTGCCGCCAGCCGGGAGGCGAGGGCGGCGACGGTCGGGTCGCCCCGCTCCGCCACCTGGCGCGCCGAGCCGGCGGTGTCGGCGCCGACGACCGCGCGGTAGCCGTGCTCCTGCAGCACCTTGCGGCACTGGCCGAGCGCCTGCTCGTGGCTCTGGACGGTCTTGATGTCGGCGAGACGGGTGCCCGGCAGCGCCAGCAGCTGGTGATGGATCGGCTGGAAGTACTCGCCGATGATGTGCAGGCCCGAACCCGGCAGCAGGTGGTGGATGTCGGCCACGCGCCCGTTCTGGGAATTCTCGATCGGAATCATCCCGAGGTCCGCCGTGCCCGCCTTCAGCGCCACGAAGCAGTCCTCGAAGGTGTGGCACGGAATGGCCTCGCTCTCGGGAAAGACGGTGTGGGTGGCGATGTGGGAGTTCGCGCCGGGCTCCCCCTGGAACACGATGCGCGGGCGTTCGGACTGGGTCATGCTCTCATTCGATCGGCGCGCCGGACAATCGGGGTCAGGAAAGGAGCGCGCGAGCCCTTTCGAGATCAGCAGGGGTATCGACCCCCAGCGGAACGGCGTCAACGACGGCGACGTCGATGCGCATGCCGGCTTCCAGGGCGCGCAGCTGTTCCAGCCGTTCGCGCTGCTCCAGCGCCGAGGGGGGCAGGGCGACGAAGCGGGTCAGCGCGGCCCGCCGGAAGGCATAGAGGCCGATGTGATGGTGAAGCGGTCCATCGCCGTGCGGCGCGGTGGCGCGGGTGAAGTAGAGCGCCCGCAGCCGGCGGTCGGAGAGCGGGCTGCCGACCACCTTCACCACGTTCGGATTGGTCCGCTCCTCCTCGATCCGGATCACGGCGGCGAGCGTCGCGATGTCCACCTCGGGGTCGGCCAGCGGATCGAGCGCCGCGCGGATGGTCGCCGGCTCAATGGTCGGCAGATCGCCCTGGACGTTGACCACCACCGAGACCGCCCCGTCCGGGTCCAATCGGCACAGCGCCTCGTGGATGCGGTCGGAGCCGGAGGGGTGGTCGGCGGCCGTCATCACCGCCTCGCCGCCGGCGTCGCGCACGGCGGCCGCGATCTCGGCGTCGTCGCAGGCCACCACGACGCGGCCGATATCGGCTTCGCGGGAGCGCCTCCAGACCTGGACGATCATCGGCGCGTCGCCGATCCGGGCGAGCGGCTTTTCGGGCAGGCGCGTGGCGCTGCGCCGGGCGGGGATGATGACGAGCGTGTGGTCCGGCATGGATCCTCTTTCGCAACCCGCCGGCTGGACGGGGCGCGTCAATAGCGCGCGGCACCCAACGGATTGTGTCTTGTGCGCGGCGCTTTATACGAGTGGACATAGAATTATTATAGCGGGTAGTGTCCACCGCGATTTCCGCTCCGCGATGACGGCCGGAACCTGGGCCTCCGCGACGAGGATGAGGACAAGGATGGATTCGTTCGAGACTAACAAGGTCGTAGGCGCCGTACTCGGGACGTGCCTTTTTGCGATGGCCGTCGGGGTTCTGTCCGATGCGATCTTCGCGAACCATCCGCCCGAGACGCCTGGCTACGCGATCGCGATTCCCGATGCCCAGCATCCGGAGGATGGCGGCGCCGCCGCGCCGAAGGCCGAGCCGCTTCCGGTTCTGCTGGCGTCCGCCAGCGTTTCGGACGGTGAAGGCGCGACCCGGGCGTGCCAGGCCTGCCACACGTTCGACAAGGGCGGCGCCAACAAGGTCGGCCCGAACCTGTGGGGCGTCGTGGACAGCGAGGTGCTGGGCCACGCCGACTTCAACTACTCCTCCGGCATGAAGGAGTGGGGCGCGGACAAGACCTGGACGTACGAGAATCTCGATGCGTTCCTGGCCAACCCGCGCGGCACGGTGAAGGGCACGGCGATGAGCTTCGCCGGCATCAAGAACGACCAGCAGCGCGCCGACGTGCTCGTCTACCTGCGTTCGCTGGCCGACAGCCCGGTGCCGCTGCCGGAGGTCGAGAAGACCGCCGAGGCCGACACCGGCACCGCCACCGACGCGTCGCCTGAAGGCGCCGCGGCGCCGGCGACCGGCGGCGGCACGGATGCCGCGCCGACCGAGGGCGGAACCGATGCCGCGCCGGCGGCCGGCGATCCCCAGAAGGACGCCGCGGCCGCCGGCTCCACGACGACCGCCGCCGCGCCGGCCGCCGGTGGCGACGCCGACCCGTTCGTGCAGATGGTCGCCGCCGCCAACCCGGAAGACGGCAAGCGCGGCGTGCGCGCCTGCGCCGCCTGCCACACCTTCGAGAAGGGCGGGGCCACCAAGGTCGGGCCGAATCTCTGGAACGTCGTCGACGCGCCGGTCCTGCACGTGGAGGGCTACAGCTACTCCAAGGCCATGCAGGAGTGGGGCAAGGACAAGACCTGGACCTACGCCCTCCTGGACGATTACCTGGCGGCTCCGACGAAGGTCGTGAAGGGCACGAAGATGGCGTTCGCCGGCGTCAAGAAGGAAGAAGACCGCGCGGCCATCGTGGCCTACCTGCGCACCATGTCCGACAGCCCGGCGCCGCTGCCCGGCGCCGCCCAGTAGCCACCATCCGGTCCGGCGCGGGGCACCTGGCCCCGCCCGGCGACCGTGAACCGGCGGCCGGCGCGTGCGCGCCCCGCCCCACCGGCGCCTTGTCTTCGCCGGCCCGGCATTAAATTTTGGTCATAGTGGCCGGCGACGGTGTCGCCCTGCCCCGAGGCTCCCTAGAATGGAGCCGATTCATGCATGACCGGATGCCGCAATCGATGATGCGTACCCTCTCGTTTGGATTCGCCGCCGTTCTCGCCACGCTGCTGTCGGCGCCGGCGATCGCGCAGGAGCCCGCCTGGCATACCTCGGCGGCCCTCACCGGCGAGCCGAAGTACAAGGACGGCTTCGAGCACTTCGACTACGTGAACCCGGACGCCCCCAAGGGCGGCACCGTCCGGCTGCACAGCGTCGGCTCTTTCGACAACCTGAATTTCGTGCCGCGGCGCGGCGAGCCGGCCCTCGGCCTCGGCTTCGTCTACGACACGCTGATGACCCCGGCCTACGACGAGCTCGACATCTCCGCCGACTACGGCCTGCTGGCCGAGGCCATGCAGTGGCCCGACGATCATTCGTGGGTGAAGTTCCGGCTGCGCGAGGGCGCGCGCTGGCACGACGGCGAGCCGGTGACGGCGGAGGACGTGATCTGGTCGTTCCAGGTGCTGACCGAAAACAATCCGGGGCAGGCCTTCTACTACCGCCACGTGAAGGACGCCCAGGTGACCGGCGAGCGCGAGGTGACCTTCACCTTCGACCAGGCCGGCAACCGCGAGTTGCCGAAGATCGTCGGCCAGCTGATCGTGCTGCCGAAGCACTACTGGACGGCGGAGGGGCGCGACATCACGGGGGCGACGGTGGAGCCGCCGCTCGGCTCCGGTCCCTACCGCATCAAGACGGTCGTTCCCGGCCGGTCGGTGACCTACGAGCGGGTGCCTGACTATTGGGGCAAGGACCTGCCGGTGAACGTCGGCACCAGCAATTTCGACGAGATCCGCTACGAGTATTATCGCGACGAGGACATCGCGCGGGAGGCGTTCAAGGCCGACGAGTACGACTGGTACCAGGAGCTCTCGGCCAACCGCTGGGCGACCCAGTACAATTTCCCGGCCATCGACAAGGGCTGGGTCAAGAAGCTCGAGGTTCCGGACGTCGGCTCCGGGCGGATGCAGGGCTATGCGTTCAACCTTCGCCGGGAGCAGTTCCAGGACCCGCGCGTGCGGCGCGCCTTCAATCTCGCCTACGACTTCGAGACCTCCAACGAGCTGCTGTCCTACGGGCTCAACGAGCGCATCGGTTCCTACTTCGCCGGGACCGATCTCGCCGCGACGGGGCTGCCGGAGGGCAAGGAGCTGGAGATCCTGAAGAGCGTCGAGGAAGAGGTCGACGGCGAGGGCATTCCGCAGACGGTCTTCACCGAGCCCTACGACCTGCCGGTGGGCGGCTCTCCCCAGGCGCTGCGCAGCAATCTGCGGGTCGCCTCGCGCCTGCTGGCCGAGGCCGGCTACGAGATCCAGGGCCGCAAGCTGATCAACAAGAAGACCGGCAAGCCGCTGGCGGTTGAGATCCTGCTGTCGTCGCCCGGGGCCGAGCGCGGGGCGCTCGCCTACAAGAAGGATCTGGAGAAGCTCGGCATCCAGGTGGCGCTGCGCACCGTCGATTCCTCCCAGTATGTCCGCCGCGTCCGCGCCCGGGATTTCGACATCGCGATCTTCGTCTGGGGGCAGAGCCTGTCGCCCGGCAACGAGCAGAACGAGTACTGGGGCTCCGAGGCGGCCGACCGCGAGGGCTCGCAGAACTATGTCGGGATCAAGAACCCGGCCGTCGACGCGATCATCCAGCGCATCGTGTACGCCGAGGATCGCGAGACGCTGGTGGCGGCGACCAAGGCGCTTGACCGGGTGCTCCTGCACAACGAGTACGTGGTCCCGCAATTCCGGGCGCCGACCGATCGCATCGTCTACTGGGACCGGATCGACCACACCGACCTGCCGAAGTTCACCACCGGGTTCCCGATGACCTGGTGGTACGACAAGGAGAAGGCGGAGAAGATCGCGAGGGAGAAGAAGTGAGCCGTCGGCGCTCGCTCACCTTCACCCGTCGCGCGACGCTGCGGCTGGGGGCGTTCGGCGCGGCCGGCGCCGCGCTGGCCGCCACGGGCCTGTCCGGCGCCAGGGCCCAGGCCGAGGCCCCCGGCGCCGCGTTCGGCCCGGCGCGCCACGGCCTGTCGGTGTTCGGCGACCTGCAGCTTCCGGCCGACTTCTCGCATTTTCCCTACGTGAATCCCGACGCGCCGAAGGGCGGGGCGATGCGGCTCGTGCCCCCCCAATGGGGCTACAACCAGAATCCGCAGACCTTCAACACGTTCAACACCTTCATCCTGGCCGGCGACGCGCCGCCGATGATGGAGACATGCTTCGACACGCTGATGGTGCGCCAGCTCGAGGAGCCGGATGCCGTCTACGGGCTGGTCGCCGAATCGGTGTCGGTCTCCGACGACGAGAAGGTTTTCGCCTTCCACCTGCGGCCGGAGGCGCGCTTCCACGACGGCGCGCCGCTGACCGCCGAGGACGTCGCCTTCTCGCTGGAGACGCTGCGGACGAAGGGCCACCCGACGCTGCGCCAGATCCTGAGCTGGATCGACAGCGTCACCGTGGAGGACCCGGAAACCGTGGTGGTGGCGATGAAGGCGGCGGCGAGCAACCGGCTGCCGCCGACGGTCGCCTCCATGCCGATCCTGTCGAAGCCGTATTACGAAACCCACGATTTCCAGCGCTCGTCGCTGGATGTGCCGCTGTCCTCGGGTCCCTACACGGTCGGGCGCTACGAGACGGGCCGGTTCGTGGAGTACCAGCGCGTCGCGGACTGGTGGGGCAAGGACCTCCCGGTGTCGCGCGGGCACGCCAATTTCGATGTGGTGCGGGTGGAGTTCTTCCGGGACCGCCAGATCGCCTTCCAGGCGCTGACCAAGGGGACGCTGAACTTTCGCGAGGAGTTCACCTCCAAGACGTGGGCGACCGAGTACAACTTCCCCGCCGTCGAGGACGGGCGCGTGGTGAAGGCGGAATTCCCCGACAACCTTCCGGCCGGCGCCCAGGGCTGGTTCATCAACCTGCGCCGGGAGAAGTTCGCCGATCCGCGCACCCGCCAGGCGCTGGGCCTGGCGTTCGATTTCCAGTGGACCAACACCAACCTGTTCTATGGCGCCTACGAGCGGACGAGCTCCTACTTCGAGAATTCGGAGATGAAGGCGGAAGGGATGCCGAGCGCCGCCGAACTGGCGCTGCTCGAGCCGCTGCGGGGGCAGGTGTCCGAGACGGTGTTCGGCGAGGCCTGGACGCCGCCGGTGTCCAGCGGCTCCGGCACCGACCGCGACCTGCTGCGGCAGGCGAACGACCTGCTTCTGGAAGCCGGCTGGACGCGCGATGGCCGCCGTCTCGTCGATGCCCAGGGCCGGCCGTTCACCATCGAGTTTCTGGACAACAGCCCGGCGTTCGAACGGGTCGTGCAGCCCTATGCGCGCAACCTGGAGCGGCTCGGCATCGAGCTGACCTTCCGGCTGGTCGACCCGGCGCAATACCAGTCGCGCATGAACGGCTTCGACTTCGACATGACCGGCCAGCGCTATTCCCTGTCGCCGACGCCAGGGGAGGCGGTGCGCCAGTTCTGGACGTCGCAGGCCGCCCGTACCGAGGGCTCCTACAACCTCGCCGGCATCGCCGACCCGGCCGTCGACGCGCTGGTGGAGGCGCTGGTCAACGCGCCGACGCGCGACGCCATGGTCACCGCCGCGCGCGCCCTGGACCGGGTCCTGCGGTCGGGATTCTACTGGGTGCCGAACTGGTTCAAGCCGGTGCACACGGTCGCCTACTGGGATGAATTCGGGTTCCCGGAGAAGCCGCCCCACTACGGGTTCCCGGTGGCCGCGACCTGGTGGCACGCCGACGCCGCCGCGAAGAAGAACGGATAGGGCCGCGCCACATGGCATCCTACCTCCTGCGTCGCCTTCTTCTGATCATCCCGACCCTGTTCGGGATCATGCTGATCTCTTTCCTCGTCGTGCAGTTCGCCCCGGGCGGGCCGGTGGAACGGGTGATCGCCCAGCTGTCCGGCATGGACGTGTCGGCGACCGCGCGCATCTCCGGCGGCGGGGGCGATTTCGCCAGCGGCGCCGAGCCGGGGTCGTCCAGCGCCGGGTCCGGCGACGTGGCCTCGAAATATCGCGGCGCGCAGGGGCTCGATCCGGAATTCATCAAGGAGCTGGAGGCGCAGTTCGGCTTCGACAAGCCGCCGGTCGAGCGCTTCGGCCTGATGCTGTGGAACTACCTGCGCTTCGATTTCGGCCAAAGCTACTTCCGCGACATCGGCGTGCTGGAGCTGATCGGCGAGAAGCTGCCGGTGTCGATCTCGCTCGGGCTGTGGATGACGCTGATCTCCTACGGCATCTCCATCCCGCTCGGCATCTCCAAGGCGGTTCGGGACGGATCGCGCTTCGACATATGGACCTCGGCGGTGGTCATCGTCGGCTACGCGATCCCGGGCTTCCTGTTCGCGGTGCTGCTGATCGTGCTGTTCGCCGGCGGGTCGTTCTGGGACTGGTTCCCGCTGAGGGGGCTGTTGTCGGAGGGCGTCAGCGGCGCCACCTGCGCGCCATGGAACGGCGCCTTCGACCTGAAGCGCTGCGTGACCGTGGTGATCCCGGACTATTTCTGGCACCTGACGCTGCCGATCATCGCCATGTCGCTGTCGGCCTTCGCGACCACGACGCTGCTGACCAAGAATTCCTTCCTGGAGGAGATCCGCAAGCAGTACGTGATGACCGCGCGGATGAAGGGGCTGACCGACCGCCAGGTGCTTTACGGCCACGTTTTCCGCAACGCCATGCTGATCATCATCGCCGGCTTTCCGGGCGCCTTCATCTCCGCCTTCTTCACCGGGGCGCTGCTGATCGAGACGATCTTCTCGCTCGACGGGCTGGGCCTGCTCGGGTTCGAATCGATCATCAACCGCGACTACGCGGTGGTGTTCGCGACCCTCTACATCTTCTCGCTGGTCGGCCTCGTGGTGAACCTGATCACCGACGTCACCTACATGTGGGTCGATCCGCGGATCGACTTCGAGAGCCGGGAGGTCTGAGGTGGAAGCCCGTCTCGAGCCCTCCGCCGAGGAGTTCTCCCCGGTCGCCTCCGCCCCGGCCACGGGCAAGGGGCTGATCACGCTGTCGCCGCTGAACCGGCGGCGCTGGCGCAACTTCAAGGGCCACAAGCGGGGCTACTGGTCGCTGTGGATCTTCCTGGTGCTGTTCGTGCTGACGCTCTGCGCGGAGTTCCTGGCCAACGACCGGCCGCTGGTCGTGTCCTACAAGGGCGAGATCCTGTCGCCGGTGTTCGTGAACTATCCGGAGGAGAAGTTCGGCGGCTTCCTGGCGGTCACGGACTACCGTGATCCGTTCATCCAGGAGGAGATCGAGGCCAACGGCTGGATGGTCTGGCCGCCGATCCGCTACTCCTACACCACCGTCAACAACGAGCTGCCGACCCCGGCGCCGTCGCCGCCGACCTGGATGCTCGACAAGGCGGAGCGCTGCCAGGCCTATCTCGACGGCGACGCCGACCCCAACTGCACGGTCTGGAACTGGAACTGGCTGGGCACGGACGACCAGGGCCGCGACGTGGCGGCGCGCCTGATCTACGGCTTCCGCATCTCCGTGCTGTTCGGGCTGGTGCTGACGATCCTGTCGTCGGTCGTCGGCGTCACGGCCGGCGCGGTGCAGGGCTATTTCGGCGGCTGGACCGACCTGATCTTCCAGCGCGTCATCGAGGTCTGGACGTCGATCCCGGCGCTCTACCTGCTGCTGATCATCTCCGCCGTGCTGGCGCCGAGCTTCTGGGTGCTGCTCGGCATCCTGCTGCTGTTCTCCTGGGTGGCGCTGGTCGGCGTGGTCAGGGCGGAGTTCCTGCGGGCGCGCAACTTCGAGTACGTGACGGCAGCGAAGGCGCTGGGTGTCGGCAACCGGACGATCATGTGGCGCCACCTGCTGCCGAACGCGATGGTGGCAACGCTGACCTTCATGCCGTTCATCCTGAACGGCTCGATCACCACGCTGACGTCGCTCGACTTCCTCGGCTTCGGCCTGCCGCCCGGCTCGCCGTCGCTGGGTGAACTGCTCGCCCAGGGCAAGAACAACCTGCAGGCGCCGTGGCTCGGCATCACCGGCTTCCTGGTCATCTCGATCATGCTGTCGCTGCTGATCTTCATCGGCGAGGCGGTCCGCGACGCCTTCGACCCGCGCAAGACGTTCGTGTGAGGGGACCCCTGATGAGCACCGGCCAAGAGCTTCTGAAGATCGACAATCTCTCGGTCTCCTTCCGCCAGGAGGAGGGAGATCCGGTGGCGGCGCTGAAGGGCGTCTCGCTGTCGGTGAAGAAGGGGGAGACGCTGGCGATCGTCGGCGAATCCGGCTCCGGCAAGTCGGTCACCGCGCTGTCGGTGGTGCGCCTTCTGCCCTATCCGGCGGCTTTCCATCCCTCCGGCCGCATCCTGTTCCGCGGCCAGGACCTGCTGCAGGCGTCGGAGCGGGAGATGCGCGGCCTGCGCGGCAACGACATCGCCATGGTGTTCCAGGAGCCGATGACGTCGCTGAACCCGCTGCACGAGGTGGGCCGGCAGGTCGGCGAGGTGCTGCGCGTCCACCGGGGCATGTCGGAGGCGGCCGGCCGGGTGCGCACGCTGGAGCTCCTGGAGGCCGTCGGCATCCCCGATCCGGAGACGCGGCTGAAGAGCTATCCGCACCAGCTGTCCGGCGGCCAGCGACAGCGCGTCATGCTGGCCATGGCGCTGGCCAACGAGCCGGAACTGCTGATCGCCGACGAGCCCACGACGGCGCTCGACGTGACGGTGGCGGCGCAGATCCTGGAGCTTCTGAAGGAGCTGCAGCAGCGCCTCGGCATGGCGATGCTGTTCATCACCCACGACCTCAACACGGTGCGCCGCATCGCCGACCGGGTGGCAGTGATGACCCAGGGCGAGCTGGTGGAGGAGGGGCCGGTGATGGACGTCCTGGACCGGCCGCAGCACCCCTACACCAAGCACCTGATGGAGGCGGAGCCGAAGGGCGATCCGACCAAGACCGACCGCTCGGCGGCGCCCATCGTCGAGGCGACCGACCTGAAGGTGTGGTTCCCCATCAAGCGCGGCCTGCTGCGGAGGACCGTCGGCCACGTGAAGGCCGTCGACGGCGTCGACGTGGAGGTCCGCTCCGGCCAGACGCTGGGCGTGGTGGGCGAATCCGGGTCAGGCAAGACGACGCTCGGCTTCGCGCTGCTGCGGCTGATCTCGTCGAAGGGCCGGATCGTGTTCCTGGGCTCGGAGATCGACGCCTTTTCGTGGAAGGAGATGCGGCCGCTCCGCCGGGACATGCAGATCGTCTTCCAGGATCCGTACGGGTCGCTGAGCCCGCGCATGTCCATCGGGGCGATCATCGAGGAGGGCCTCAAGATCCATTTCCCCGATCTCTCCGCCGACGCGCGTGCCCGGAAGGTGGCGGACGTGCTGGTGGAGGTGGGCCTGGATCCGGCCACCCAGCACCGCTACCCGCACGAGTTCTCCGGCGGCCAGCGCCAGCGCATCGCGATCGCCCGGGCGTTGGTGCTGGAGCCGAAGTTCCTGATGCTCGACGAGCCCACCTCGGCGCTCGACATGAGCGTGCAGGCCCAGGTGGTCGACCTGCTCAGGACGCTGCAGCAGCGCTACGACCTGGCCTACCTGTTCATTTCCCACGACCTGAAGGTGGTTCGGGCGCTCGCCAACGACGTCATCGTCATGCGCAACGGCAAGGTGGTCGAGGCAGGACCGGCGGAACGCATCTTCGACGATCCGCAGACCGACTACACCAAGGCGCTGATGGCCGCCGCCTTCCGGCTCGAGGCCATCGGACTGGACGCCGTCGCCCAGTAGGGCGGGCGCTGCGGCGCCGGCCCGGCAGCGCCCCGCGCGCCTCCGCCGCCAGGTGCGTCAAGCAACCATCCGGGGCTGACCTTGCCTGGCGCAAGTGTCCGTTTGACACGCAAGCTTTCCCCTCGTGCGCCTCCGATTTTCCTTGAAGCCGCCGATCGGCGTCCCCACCTCCTGATCATCGGTGGATTGGATGGAACGGACGATGACGAACACAATGACTCTTCGCCCGGCGTGGACGCCGCTTACGACCTTCCTCATGATTCTCGGCTTCATCGTTTTCTGGCCGCTCGGCCTGGCGATGCTCGCCTACATCCTGTGGGGGGATCATTTTCACCGCGTGGCCGACGACGCGCGCGGACATTTTCGGGGATGCTCGATGCGCAGTATGCGGAAGATGAAAGAGGCCGCCTTCACGGGTGGATCCGGTACCGGCAACGTCGCCTTCGACGACTATCGCGACCGCGAGCTGGCGCGCCTCGAGGAAGAGCGCCGCCGCATCGAGGCGATGCGCTCCGAGTTCGACGACTTCCTGCGCAACCTTCGCCGCGCGAAGGATCAGGAGGAGTTCGATCGCTTCATGGCCGCCCGCCACAACGGCGCCGATTCCGCGCCGCGGAACGAGCCTTCGGCGGAGCCCTTCAAGGGCTGAGTTTCCGGAAGGGGAGTCCGCTTCCCTTCCGACCTGACTTCCAAGCTTCCTGATCTCCCTCTACGGGCCGCCACACGCGGCCCGTTTTTTTTGGGCCCGTCTCCTGCGACGCGCAGCAATGGATGGCCGAACGCGCCGGGGCGGGTTAGGAAACGGGTATGCTGAAGCGGCTTTTCCCGAAACCGGACAACCGATCCTCGCCAGCCGAGCCGCTGACCGCGATCGCGCTGGAGCTGCACGGACGGCCCGTCACCATCACCGTGAAGCGGTCCGGACGGGCGCGCCGGGCGACCCTGCGCATCCCCTCCGGCGGCGCTCCGGTGGTCACCGCGCCGCTGGCGATGTCCGACGCGGTGATCGACCGTTTCGTGCGCGGCCACACGGGCTGGCTGGCCGAGCGGCTGGCACGACAGGCGCCCGCACGCGCCTTCGCCGACGGCGTCATCTTCCCGCTGCGCGGCGTCGACCACCGGATCCGGCATACGCCGGGCCGACGCGGCACCGTGTGGGTCGAGGAGGAGGGGGCGGAGAAGCTCCTCTGCGTCACCGGCCACGAGAAATATCTGGTCCGGCGCGTGACCGACGGGCTGAAGCGCATGGCGCGCGCCGATCTGGAGGAAGCCGCGCTGCGCCACGCCGCGACCGTCGACCGCAAGGTCACCTCGGTGCGGGTGCGCGACACGCGCAGCCAGTGGGGCTCCTGTACCCGGAAGGGGGCGCTGTCCTTCTCCTGGCGCCTGATCCTGGCGCCGCCGTTCGTGCTCGACTACGTGGCCGCCCACGAGGTGGCGCACCTGGTGGAGCACAACCATTCCGACCGGTTCTGGCGGCTGACCGAAGAGCTCGCCCCGCGCACCGACGAGGCGCGCAGATGGTTGCGGAAGCAGGGCCCGGGCCTGTTCGCCATCGGCGGGGATCCGGGCGGGGATCCGGCCGGCTGACGCCACTTATGCCAATCCGGCGGGGGAGGGTCCCGCGACCGGCACTTCGCAGGCGCGCGTTTGTGGGTTAGCAGAAAAGCAGCATGTCCACCCAAGCGCTGATCGGCGTCATCCTCCCCGTTTTCGGTCTCATCGGCATCGGCTACTTCGTCGTGGCCGTTGGCCTCGTTGGTGATCACATCGGCGATGCGCTGGCCGAGTTCGTGTTCACCATCACGCTGCCGCTGCTGCTGTTCCGCACGCTGGCGACGGCCGGCTGGCCCGAGGTCTCGCCCTGGCCGTTCTGGCTGACCTATTTCGCGGGGGTGGCGCTGGTGTGGTTCCTGGCCACGCTGATCGTCCGCAAGGTGTTCAGGCGGGATGCGCGCGCCGGCGTCGTGGCCGGCATCTCGGCCGGCTATTCCAACCTCGTGCTCCTCGGCATTCCGGTCATCAATCAGGCGTTCGGCCAGGAGGGACTGGTCATCATCCTGATGCTGGTCTCGATCCATCTCGCCGTGATGATGACGGCGAGCGCGATCCAGATCGAGATCGCGGCGCAGCAGGACGGGCTCAATACCGCGTCCTTCAACCTGCTCACGGTGGCGCGCCGAGTGGTGGTGTCGCTCCTCAAGAACCCGATCATCATCGGCACGCTTTCCGGCGTCGCCTACAACATGACCGGGCTTCCGCTGGACGGCATCCCGCGCGTGCTGATCGACCGGGTCGCCGACATCGCCATCCCCTGCGCGCTGCTGGCTCTCGGCATGGCGTTGAAGCGTTACGGCGTGCGCGGATCGCTGATGCCGGCCGCGGCCATCACCCTGCTGAAGGTGGCCGTGCTGCCGGTGGTGATCTTTCTCATCGCCCGCTACGTGGCCCACCTGCCGCCGCTCTACGTGGCGGTCGCCACCATCAGCGCGACCTGCCCGACGGGGGTGAACGCCTACCTGATCGCCACCCGCATCGGCACCGGCCACGCGCTGTCGGCCACGGTCATCACGCTGTCGACCGCCGCATCGCTGATCGTCATGGGCTTCTGGCTGACCGTGCTCGGCCACTGAGGCTCAGCGGTAGAAGCCGAGATCCACGAACACTTGCGGCAACAGCTGGTGCACCTCGCTGCCGGTCATGCCGGGCCGGATCGACGGATGGTAGAGCATCCGCATCAGCGCCTGGTCGAAACTCGTGAAATCGGTGTGGCGCGACGAGTCGTTGAAGACGCTTTCGCTCAGCGTCGCGTTGTCGTTCATCGGTCCGAGCCCCTGCAGGATCTCTTCCACCATGCAGCGCTGAAACAGGTAGGGATCGTCGGCGACGATGACCGCGGTCGACGACAGGATGCGGCCGCTGCGGGTGCGCACGCCGACCAGACAGCGCGCGCCCATGGCGACGGCATCGGCGCGCAGCTCGCGCGAAACGACATGGGAGAAGTCCTCGCGGTCGACCAGGAAGATGGTGAAATTCGCCTTCTCGCGGTCGCGAACCAGCATCGAGCGCAGGCCGGGCACCTTGCCGGGCAGCGACAGGATGAACTCCTGCACCGTCGCGGTGCGGTTCTCCCGGGCGTGGTTGATCACGTGGAAGCGGACGGTCTCGGTGTACTTCTTCACCCGCTGGGAATCGCCGTGGTGACGCCCGTACTCAAGCCCGAACACCACCTTGAAAAAGCCGTCGCGCAGCTTGTCCGGCGGCGAATTTCCGGCGGCGGACGGCCCGCACGACACCGTCACGGAGATGAGGGCGGCCGCAAGCTTGGCAATGAGTGAACCCGCAGACGCGGGTGCGCGTCCCTGCATGTCCGTTTCCATCTCCCCAGACGGCGGCAGGCAGCATTGCAAATGTGCGCTCACGCGCGCAAGCCCGCCGACCCGGAACGGGTGGGCAGGGCCGCGCGGCGTCCCTATCATCCCGGCCGCACACACAGCTGAGTCGAGAGGACGGGCATGACGGATCTGGGTCGGGACGGGCTGATCGACGGCGAGGACGGCTGCGCGCGCTGCTTCTGGCAGGGCAATCTCCCCGACTATCAGGCCTACCACGACGACGAATGGGGGCGGCCAGTGGCCGACGACCGGCGGCTGTTCGAGAAGATCGTGCTGGAGGGGTTCCAGTCCGGGCTGTCGTGGCTGACGATCCTGCGCAAGCGGGAGAATTTCCGCGCCGCCTTCGCCGGGTTCGATTTCGAGAAGGTGGCCCGTTTCACCGAGGCCGACGTGGAACGGCTGGTGCTGGACACCGGCATCGTGCGCCATCGCCGGAAGATCGAGTCGGCCGTCAACAACGCGCGGCGATGCTGCGAACTGGTGGCGGCGGAGGGCTCGCTCGCGGCCTTCATCTGGCGCTACGAGCCGCCGGCATCGGACCGGCCGGAGAACCCGGACTGGGAAACCCTGCGCACCATGACCGAGACCCACCAGTCGCGCGCGATGGCGAAGGAGCTGCGCCGGCGCGGCTGGAGCTTCGTCGGGCCGACCACCCTTTACGCCTTCATGCAGTCGGTGGGGCTGGTGAACGACCACGTGGCCGGATGCGTCGTGCGCGACGCCGTCAGCGCCGAGCGGGCGGCCTTCGTGCGGCCGACGGCCTGAGCGGTCCACCCGGCAGGCCGGGTGATCCGGGCGGGGCGCCGGCGCGTAAAGATGTCAGCCGCGGTTCCTGGCCGACTCGTTTTCGTCTGCCCTCCCGGTCGGCCATCCGTACGGCAAGAGGCCGCCTGCCATCCCCCCTGGCAGGCGGCCTCATTGCGTTCGGGCAGGCGTTCGCGGGGATCAGTCCGCGAAGCGGTCCGCCAGCGCGGTCTCGAACGCCGCCAGCAGCGGGTTCGAGGGCTCGAACACGTCGTCGAGGCGGGCAATGGTGACCGTGTCGGCGCCTTCCGCCTTCAGCCACTGGGCGCAGAGGTAGGCCTGCTTCGCCGGGCAGTGGAGCGTCAGCGGCGCAGCCGAGGCGCCGAACGGCGCGACGGTCCCGAACAGGTTGGCGGCCTCCGCCGAGATCTGCTGCGGATCGGCCACGACCGCGCGGATCTCGCGGATCGCGCGGGCCCGCAGTTCGGCGGCGATGCGGTCGAGGACGATGGTCGCGGCGGCGCGCGCCGCCGGCGTCCAGCGGGCGCCGCGGGCGGCCGCCAGATGCGCCTCGGAGGCGAGGATCAGCCCGCCGTCCAGCACCTTCAGCGCGTTGGCCGCCAGCGTCGAGCCGGTGGTGGTGATGTCGACGATGACTTCCGCGGAGCCTGCCGCGGGAGCCCCCTCGGTGGCGCCGAGGCTCTCGACGATCCGGTAGTCGACGATGCCGGCGTCGGCGAAGTGGCGCCGGGCGAGGTTCACGTACTTGGTGGCGACCCGCAGCCGGCGTCCGCGTCGGGCCCGGAAATCCTCGGCCACCTCGGCGAGGTCGTCGATGGTCTCCACGTCGATCCACACCGACGGCACCGCCACGACGACGTCGGCCTGGCCGAAGCCGAGCGGCGTCACCAGGTGGATCGCCTCGGCGCGCTCGGCGGGGTCCGACAGGGTTTCCTGGACGAGGTCGAGGCCGGTGACACCGAAATGCACGCTGCCGGCGACGATTTCGCGGGCGATCTCGGAGGCCGACAGGAAGGCGATCTCGACGCCGTCGATGCCCGACACGCCGGCACGGTAGCGCCGCGAGCCGCTGGCCCGGCGGATCGACAGGCCGGCCCGCTCGAAGAACTGGCTGACATTTTCCTCAAGGCGGCCCTTGGAGGGGATGC